>Ga0213861_10000171_pt1 | contig 52387 bp, 56 predicted proteins | sample PICome_4_FD_160110 | JGI IMG/M metagenome (GOLD analysis project Ga0213861, IMG submission 160110) | Coastal seawater microbial communities near Pivers Island, North Carolina, United States - PICO131 | ecosystem: Environmental > Aquatic > Marine > Coastal | place: USA: North Carolina... | reverse complement strand
TGCACATGATAATGTGTGCTACAATAGAAAAATTACATACAGGTTTAGATAATTATGAAGACTAAAAGGAGACATAAGCACGTTAAACTACTTAAAATTACTAGGCAAGACGCTGAACGTATAGAAATTGAGTGGTTTAGACGTTACAATTACAAACTAAATACGATTATTAATGGATAATAATAATATGAAATGTAAATGTAACAATAAAATTCCAGCAGGCAGACTAGCACTAGGTTATTCAACCTGTGTAAACTGTAGCGAAACAAAGCAATATAGTTATATTCCTATTATTGCAAACAAACAAGTACTAGAAGTACAAATAGTAAGTCAAGAATTAAGTGACAGAGTTCACAGATCTTGGCGTAGAAAGTAAAAAGTAGCAAGACGAGTAGCTTAATTAGGTGTGTATGTGGTGTCGACTGTCGACGGACATATGTGAACGTACGGAAGTGTATTACACACACATAAGTGAATAGCTGGCAGAGAGGCGGCGGCATACAGGTCACGTTAGGTAGATCGGTACAATAGTGTAATGGCAAGTAAAAATGGCGTTCTACTGTACCAGTACGAAACAGAAAGTGTGGATAAATGACAATACTAGTTAACTACCTGTCCACAACTGGTGCCTCTCATAAGGGCGTGAAATGGTAAGACAAGAAATAGGAGGCGAAAGCCACACTAACTTGAACGCAGGTTCGAATCCTGCCACGTCCACTACAGACTGGTGAAATTAGTCACACGTTGCATTCACCGTGAGAAGCTTACGACATTGCTCACAGGTTGGTCACCACTTAATGCGGGATAGAGCAGAGGTAGCTCGTTGGGCTCATAACCCAAAGGTCGTAGGTTCGATTCCTTCTCCCGCAACTAATGAAATATCCGAATGCAACGAAACATTTTTATGTGTCAATTCTGAAGAGTACAGTAAGAATTGGCGGGTATATGCTAATACCTTTCAACATAATAGCGGCAACTATAGTATTGATAATCAGCGAGTTAATCGGTGTAATTGAAGAAATGGTTTAGCACAAAACAAACACGAATCTAATTGTATAATATAATAAATTAATAAACTATGAACAAATCACTTTATCAAAGATTATTTCCTGAATTGAAAAAAAATCTTAATGCAAATGCGAAACAATACGGTTCCGCTAAACAACTAAAATACAGATTAATGAGTCACACAGCGTGGTATCAATTAACTATTGACGACGTCAGGCAACTGCAAACTTGGGCAGACTTCTATGACAGATCACTTGATTCCGTGCTATACGGCGATAACATTATCAAAAAATAATGACGTTAAACGAACGAGCACACGATAAAATCTGCGCAAAAATATTTGCCCTTGAGTGGGAAGTATCAGATAAACAAAAAGAAATAGATGACGGTACTGCAACTAGGTTTATACCTATTGATCTACACAAATCTGTTCTTAAAAGCATGAAGCGTGAAAAAGAATTATACGAATATATACTAAAATTAATATTAAATGAGCACAAGAAACCTTACAATGATCGTAAATCGGTCAGCGGCGAAACAATTTGAGCAAGGCTTTGCGGTCGAACCCAAAAAAGTAAACGACGATAGCTATGTAAACATGTACATGCATCATGACGGTTACCCTTCATGGCGTGGTGTAGAATTAGCTAACTGGGTAAACTATATGCAAAAAGACCAAGGCTTCACTCAGTTTGGTGATGGTTCTAGAATTGCAAGTCATTTAGTTTACGACTTTCACTACAACAGTCAATACCTATATCCTAGTGTTGAATCAATTGAGCACCAATACACATGGATAATATGGGTTGGTAAACCTGATGTATGGATAAGTTGTTGGGATAATTACACAAATAAAAATATATTTGTAGGTAGTCCTGATAGTTTAATTAAAAAATACAGCGAACCCGGTATGGGATACACGCAATGGAAACAAGAAAAATTTTGTAAAGAACAATATTTAACAACGTAATATGAAAGAAAATAAATTACCTAAATGGTTTAATGGAACCGTATACAATCAAGGCGATAGTGTAACAAATCCATTCTCTGGCGAAAGCTACGAACTTAACAACTTAGAATTAAGTATGTACGACTTTGTTATGGGGTGTGCAATGATGCCCTCAACAAATTTAAATGATTCTACCATCAAAAACTGGCAAGACGGTTTAACGTGGTTCAGAACAAATAACCCTAAAGCCTACATGGTATTACTAGATTAATATGGAAAAGATATATAAAGAAGATGTGTACGACGTTACACCTGATGAAGCAAAGACTTGGATATTAGACTATTACAACTCTACAATCACAACTGATTATATGGGTACTAATACTTGCGACTACATATTTGAATCTGTATACACTGCAGACTCTTATAATGTATATTGGGCACACGCTAATGATGACTACGGCTTTAACCCTGAAAACGTATACTATTATGCTACAGGTATGGCCGATGAAATTATAGGTTGTATTAAAGACGGTCTTGATATATTTATTGATGAAGAAATTTACGATGAATTATATGTAGACGATATGCTTCATGAACTGTACATTGAAGTGCAAGATAAAATTGAAAATAGCACAGACTAAACACGAACACAAACGTATAATAACAATATATGACAGACGAAGAATACAAAATGCTATACCGCCGAATACGCACCGATTTATATAATGAATTTATAAATCCTGAAACGGCAACTTACGGGCTTGACGTCGTACGACAACAGGACTCTAAACACTATAGTACAAACGATTTATTACTTGAAGAAATAGAAAGTTTAACTGGTGTAATGAAAGAATATGAGGCTAACGAAGAATACGAACAAGCAGCACTCATACAAAAAAGAATAGAAAAAATTAAAAAAGAATTATGATAAAACCAATGCTCGCATACAAAGTAGACAAAAAACCTGTCGACTGGTCCGAGAATGTATTTATACAACCTAAGCTTGACGGCGTACGTTGTGTTATACAACTCGATGACAACAACGAAGTTGTAGCACACTCCCGTACAGGTAAACAATTTTTTAACATAGCCCACATTACAAACTCGTTGCACTATTTCTTTACGCAACAACCTGATGTTGTACTTGACGGTGAATTATACAACCACGATCTAAAAGATGATTTCGAAAAAATCATATCCTTAGTCAGAAAACAAAAACCAACGGCCTCAGACAGATCAGAGGCTAGTAAAATGATACAATTTCATTGCTATGACTACATAGAAACCGTAATGAATCAACCATACGGTTACAGAATGAATCAACTTGTTACGAGTGATATGTATTCTTACTGTGTTAAATATGTTGAAACTAAACACGCTTTATCTAAAGACGCTGCTAACATCATACACCAATACAATTTGAATAATGGTTACGAAGGCTCCATATTGAGACTAGATAAACCTTACGAACAAAAACGTTCTTACAACTTACAAAAGTTTAAAGACTTTAGTGACACCGAAGCCACTATTGTAGGTTATGAAATTGGTAAAGGTAAACGCGAAGGCACCCTCGGTAAGTTCTTAATGATGGACGATGACGGTAACAAATTTGGTTGCCCTCCCGGTAAAGGCTACAACTACAAAGACTTAGCTAATATACTAAACAACATTCATGACTATATCGGTCAGCGAGCTACTTTCACTTACTTCGAACGTACTCAAGCCGGTAGTTACAGACATCCACTATTTAAAACTATTAGAAATTATGAATAATCCTTGGACTAAAGCGTACACACACCCAAACTTTTATAGATATTCTATAGAAGAAATAGATGAAATGTTAATGTGTGAACTAGAAGAAATATATAACTATGAATAAGTTAGTATGGCAATTGTATAACGACAATATGATAAGTATAGAAGTTGCCAATCTATTACTAGATCAACATTATAACCGATTAAACAATAAAAAATATGAATAGTATTATAATTATATTAATTATCTTTCTTGCTTTCGCAGTAAGAACTTTATTCAAAAATTTATGAATATATTTTATTTACATAAGAACCCTTATAAAGCGGCAAGCTATGTTTATGATAAGCATAAAGTTAAAATGATCTTAGAGTCAGCCCAAATGCTTTGTACGGCCCATAGATACTATGGCAATGAAGACGTGCCTTATAAAACTGCACACCTAAATCATCCATCAAGTATTTGGTGTCGTGAAAACAAAAACCAGTACAGATGGTTATATAATCACATGCTAGGTTTAGGTGAGGAATATACCGCACGTTATAATAAAAAACATCTAACAATAACTAAATGCAAAGAAGCGTTATCTAAATATCCGCCTAACATACCGGCTGGTGAATTTAACGAACCACCTCAGTGTATGCCTGACGAGTTTAAACGGTCAAATGCTATACACGGGTATTGGACGTATTACATTATTGAAAAAGCAAAAATAGTAAATAAAAATGAAACACCTTATACTTTTAACACTATTCCTGAAGACGTGGGTTACCGCTACGGTTTACCACGCAGTACCTGAACAGACAGACAGCACTCCATTCGTCACTGCCTCCATGAAACAAATTAATCCTGATAACCCTGCTGGGCATCGCTGGATTGCAGTTTCAAGAGACCTTGAAAAGTTGGGTTACACGTTTGGAGCTAGCGTCTGCATAGAAGGCATAAGCAGAGAATTTGATGGTGACTGGACTGTACAAGACAGAATGAATAAACGTTTTACTAAACGTATTGATTTCCTTGTAAATGTCGGCACTATGGGAAAATGGACTAACATTAAAATTGAATTAAATGAGTAAAACAACAAAAAATGCAAAGCATTTAGTGAATGCAAATGTTTTTAACATTGCAACAAAAATTAAGAAATTTCAAAAGCCGAGAAGAGCGACGAAAGCTAATAAATAATAATTAGTAGCAAGCTAATGTCACAAGATAGAAAATTAAATTGGCTAGATAATAAGAGAGTGATATATTATCGCAATCCTATTACTGATGTGCCTACCGAGTCAACTGATCTATATGATTACTACGCGGAAGGTACGTTCCAATGCTACAATCTATTTCGCAGTAAAGCAAAGATAACCACATATAAATCTTTAAAGTGGCATTTTTTAGTTTTATACTATTTAAATGCAGATGGCATCGAAGGTGATGACGTTTCGCTTGATGATGATATGCGATCTATATTTAATTTTATTGCAAACAAAGAAAACGGTTTTGTTACATTTTTTATGAAGCAAAAAATACTTGACAATATGATTAATGAAGTACTTAGCATCGGTGATACACCTCCTCGTAATAGAATACGTAAAGTAATATTCAAACACGGCACGGGGTTAACATTGTCGCAAAAGTTGAGTATTGTGGGTACGTTAATAGGCAAGGGTAAAAAAGTTTCGGAAGACGATATATACCAATGCATGCTTGACCTAAACCATGAGAAACAAAAAATAACAATAAGTAAATTAGCCAAGTTATTAGGTTGTACAACAAGAACAATACACAGAAATATGGGCAATCAATTGAAAACAGAAAAAGAACTACTTAATAATGAACTATGAAAAAATATAATATACCAATATATTTAAAATATAAAGAAGAAGTTGAAGAAGCAATTGAAGAAGTTAATAAACCAATTGACGGTGACTATACTAAATTAACTAATGATGAGCTAATAATAAACTTTTTACCGCTAGTTGAAAACATAGCGAGAAAACAATCAACAACAAATCAAGCTTCTGGCATACTGTCTATACTCGATCTTATACAAGACGGTAATTATGCTTTAATAGCGGCAGTAAATAAATTAGATAGAGAGCTGTTACTTAAATCAGAAGACCAAGAAAAAACATTAAAATCATTTTTATCTAAACGAATTAAGGGTGCAATAAGACGCGCTGTTGATATGAATAGAGGTGAGATAAGAATACCAGAGCATAAACTAAATGAAATACGTAAGAATCCAAAAGATGAAAAGTTAGTTGCAATGTTTTTTAATTCTGTGTTCTCCTCAATTGATGCAAGCCTTAATGATGATGAAAATATGGCTTATCAAGTTATAGATAAGTCTGAACCATATAACATAGCTTTATTAAATACTTATTTGCTAGGTCTAATGCGAACGCATTTAGATGAAAGACAATATAATGTATTGAGGTTAAGTTACGGTTTAGATTGTGATAAGCATTCAGCAAATGATATAGCTTCACAAGTTGGAATCAGCGTGAGTACCGCTCATGTAAGAATTTCACAAATAAAACGTGATGCTATACAAACCTTAATCGATAACGTAGATAGCTCGCAAGTGCTTGATTACCTGTAGGTTACGGTAAATAGAGAACTTAAGTTTAACAATTAACATGTAATAATATTAGTATGACCCTAAACCAAAAACTGTCAACCATTCAGACAAAATTTAAATCGAAGAAAAGTAGATTTAACTCATTCGGCAAATACAACTTCAGATCAGCCGAAGACATTCTCGAAGCAATTAAACCCTATCTCTTAGAGTTAGGAGTATCGGTAAGGATTAAAGAAAAATTAATCTCAACTGAACCTATGCCTATACTTGAAAGCACAGCTGTTATTCAAGATGAAAAAGGTATGGAAATAAAAGCTACAGCATTAGTTGGTGTAGACTTAAATCAGAAGGGTATGCAAACTCCACAAAAGTTTGGGTCCGCTTCGAGTTATGGTAAGAAGTATGCACTTGGCAACTTGTTACTTATAGATGATACACAAGATAGTGATGCATCAAATGATCACGGTAAAACAACCATTGCAAAGCCTAAACCAGTCGCAAACAAAGCTGAAATAAAGTCTAATCAAGACGCTAAATTTCAAAAAGCTTTAGACTATATTAGAGCAGGTGGTAAAATGGCAGTGATCGAAGCCAAGTATAATTTAACTCCTAACATTAAAAAAGAATTAATTGAATTAACAACCCTGTAAATGAACAAAGAAAAGGTATTAGAAAAGTTAAAAGAAGATGAACATTATTACGGCAAGTTTGGTAAACAATACTTAAGTAACAGTGACATATCTACTTTGCTTACTAATCCTTTAGCTTTAGGACAGCAATCAAAAATGTCATCAGCATTTCTTGTAGGTGGATATTTCCATACTGCAATACTCGAACCGGATAAGCTTAAGAAGTTTAAGATAGTTGAGAGCAGTACAAGAAATACAAAACATTACAAAGAAATATCTAACGGCGAATTGTGTTTATTACAACACGAAGTTGACAAGATAGAATTGATGACCGAGAAATTAATGAAGAACGATATATGTCGCGGATTAGTTCGTGGCATTGATGTTGAGTATGAGAAGCCAGGTATAGTGGAGCTTGAAGGTAATATGTGGAAAGGAAAAGCTGACATCATAAACCATGATGATCAGTTAATCATTGACCTGAAAACCACGTCCGACATAAACGCTTTCAGGCGTTCCGCTTACCGTTACAATTACGATAGTCAAGCATATATTTACAGTAAATTGTTTGGCTACGAATTTGTATTCATGGTAATGGATAAGAACACTCATCAAATCGCAGTTATTGATTGTTCACCAGATTTTTATAAGTCAGGTGAAGCTAAAGTTAAAAGAGCCACTGAGGCTTACGACTTATTTTTTAAAACCGAAGGATTTGAACCTTCACAATACTTTATGAATTTAACCCTTTAAAACCCTTATATTATGGCAAGAAGAAAAAAAGCAACAACTAAATTATGTGCAATGACTGGAATGACATTTCCAACAACGGAGTTTTACGCTAACAAAACATCTAATGATGGATTGCATGCGTATAGCAAAAAAGCTGATAACTTCAGACGTAGATTACAAGCTACGGGAGCTACAGTAGGAACTACTGAGCTAAGAACTATGTTCAATAACTTATTTCAAACAGCAGTATAATATGGCTAGTATAATTAAAACAAGTATCAACCTTAACGAGATACCAAAGGACAAGATCATTGTTGGTAAGAAGGGTAAATATTTACCTATTACGATTACAATAAATGACGAAGTAGATCAGTTTGGTAATCAAGGACCGGTTGTAGTTGCTCAATCCAAAGAGGAAAGAGAAGCTAAAAATCCTAAAGTTTATTTAGGTAATGTTCAAGTAGTTTGGACAAATGGAGATAATGTTGGCGCTGCACCAAGATCAGACCAACCAGCACAAGCTGTAGCTGCTCCGGCACCAGCAGATGATTTACCATTTTAAATAGTTAATTAATGCAAGTAAACAACACGGAGATTAATGGTTTTTTAATCGACCAGTTTAACCAACACAATTTAGATGTTGGTAAAGCACAGGGGATTTGTCCCCTGTGTTCGTCTGATAGAAAACCTGAGAATAGAAAACAGAAGTGTGCTTCTTACGATTGGGAAAGAGGATTGGGTACTTGTCATCATTGTGATTCATCATTTCAATTACATACTTACGAACGTAAAGGGTCTGCCTTAAAAGATTATGTCAGGCCCGATGCGTTAAATGTTGTTGATCCTAAGCAATTAGGCTCTAAAGTATACGAATGGTTTAAAACAAGAGGTATATCTCAAAAAACTTTAGATGACTTAAATGTTACAGAAGGTAAAGAATTTATGCCTCAGACCGGCAAGTCCGAGAATACAATTCAGTTTAATTACATTATGGGTGACGAACTTATTAATGTTAAATATAGAGACGGCAGAAAGAATTTCAAATTATATAAAGGTGCTGAGAAGATATTTTATAACATTAACAGTATAGTTGGTTATGACGATTGTGTAATAACAGAAGGCGAAATAGATGTATTAGCGCTTCATGAAGCTGGAATTAAAAATGCAATATCAGTTCCTAACGGAGCAACACTTAATTCAAATAACTTAGATTATTTGGATAACTGCATAGATTACTTTGAAAATAAAGAAAGAGTAATACTAGCCGTAGATAATGACGAACCAGGTCAGGCACTACAACAAGAATTTATAAGAAGACTCGGAGCAGAAGTTTGTTACATAGCTACATTTGAAGATTGTAAAGACGCAAATGAATATCTAATAAAATACGGTAAAGAGAAATTAATTAAACGTATTGAAGGAGCAAGACCGGTTCCATTAGAAAATGTAACAACTTTAAAAGATATAGAAGATGAAATTACAGACTTTGTACGAAATGGTTTCAAACGTGGGTATCAAATTGGTTTACCTAATTTTGACGATATTTTTAGTACTTATACTGGTCAGTTTATCACTGTTACTGGGATACCTAGTAGCGGAAAGTCAGATTTCGTTGATCAGATGGTAGTAGGTTATAATCAGAAGTACCAATGGAAAACAGCATTTGCATCTCCTGAGAACGCTCCTACTTATTTACATGCTCATAAGTTAATGAGAAAAGTTTGGCAAGACATGCCAAAGAAAACAGATATTGGTAGCGATAAATGGAATCAAGTAGCGGAACACGTTAATGATAACTTTTACTTTATCGATATGGAACGCTATACTTTAGAATCAGTATTAAGAAAAGGTGCTGAGCTAGTTAAGCGTAAAGGTATTAAATGTTTGGTTATAGACCCATTTAATAAAGTCAGAGACGTCGATTGCAAGACTGAAGATGTTAATAGGTATACTATGGAATACTTAACTAAGATTGAAATATTTGCAAAAAAGTACGACGTATTAGTGTTTATAGTAGCGCATCCAACTAAAATGTATAAAGATAGTAATGGTAAGATTGAAGAACCAACTATGTATAATATTAAAGGAGGAGGCGAATGGTATGATGCATCTTACCACGGTATATTAGTTCACAGAGATTATGAAAACAAAACTGTTAAAGCTAAAGTTTTAAAAGTTAAGTTTCAAAACCTTGGAGAGAATGGAGCTGAAGCTCATTTTACTTGGGAACCAAGATCAGTTTGTTTTATACCACATCAACTTGCTATACACGAAAATGAACCTATGCCCTGGGATTTATGAAAAGTTTATACAAAAGAAGAAAACCAAATTATCTTCCGCCGTATATGCCAACCCCAGAAGAACAAGATTGGAAATTATATTGTACAAGAAACAATATAAGAATATCACCCTGGGCTATGCCATTAGATGGCCAATGGAAAATATGTATAAACTTAGGTCCGTATAAAAAAGGAGAGAAGTGTAACTTTGCTCCACACGTATACGATAAAGAAACATTATGGCCAGAATATTATAGAATGTGTAAATATTATTATGATAAATATAGAAAATGAATATAGAGGATTAGTGTCTGGTATATTAGGATCAGGCGTTGATAAAGACGATAGAACAGGTGTTGGAACTAAATCTGTATTTGGTAGACAACTTGTTCATGACATGTCTTTAGGCTTTCCTTTATTAACAAATAAGAGAATGTATTTCAATTCCGCAAGGACTGAATTGCTTTGGATTTTACACGGCAAAACAGATATGAAATACTTACAGGATAATAATGTAACTTATTGGGATGCTGATTATAAAAGATCAGGCAGAACAGACGGAACGTTAGGCCCTGTCTACGGTGCGCAATGGCGTAACTGGAAAGTAATTAATGGTTATTATACAATTTATGAAGATCAATTATTTAACTTAGTTAAAAACATAAAAGAAAACCCAAGCTCAAGAAGATTGATGGTTAATGCATGGAATGTTGGCCAATTAAAAGACATGGCCTTACCTCCTTGTCATTATGCTTTTCAAGTTTATATCAACAATGGTAAAATGGATTTAATGTGGATGCAAAGATCTGCTGATGTATTTTTAGGATTGCCTTATGACATAGCTATGTACGGTTTATTGTTGGAGCTACTATGTAAAGAAACAGATTACACTCCTGGTAAACTAATAGCGCAATTAGGTGATTGCCATATATATAAAAATCATATTGATGCAGCAAATTGTTATGCTTATAGAAAAGAAACAAACGATTTGCCTGACTTAGATTTGCAAAGAGGTATTGATATAATTGATAATGAATTGTATATACCGAGTAAAGAATTAATAACCATATCTAATTATAACCCGCTGCCTGCAATACCAGCAAAATTAAATGTTGGCAAATGATGTATTATTTATATCACATTCCGGGTAAAAAAATCGGCGTTACACGTAATCTTAATAAGAGAGTTACGCAAACGCAGGGTTATAAGCCTAATGAATACGAAGTTTTAGATCAGTCTGATGATATAGATTATATATCAAAGAGAGAGCTAGAACTTCAAACGTCTTATGGCTATAAAGTAGATATTAAACCTTATAAAAATTTATTTAAAATGAAAGTAAACGTAACAGAACAAACAACAACATTTCCTGTTCCAGTTAATAAACTGAAAGGTAGATTAATGGACGGTTTAGGAATGGTGTGGAAAACAGACTTTGGCAAAATATTATTAGATGTTGAAACAGCTCAATGGATTGCGTCTAATAGCCATACGTCTATGTTTAATAGTGATAGAAGCTATGTATATAATAAAGCTCTATGGGAATTTTATTGTAAACATAACAGCTTAGAATCACTTGAAGTAAATACAGACGATGACTCACAAGTATTTGATAATATTAGAACATGGGCCAAAGTAAGAGGCTTATATGAAAAAGGTGATCAAAATACTCAATATGTTAAGCTTCAAGAAGAAGCTGGTGAGTTAGCTAAAGCATTATTAAAAAATGATCAGTTAGAAGTTATAGATGCTATTGGTGATATTGTAGTTGTATTAACTAATTTAGCACACATAAGAGGTGTTAAAATTGAAGCTTGCATTAAAGCGGCTTACAATGTTATCAGCAAAAGAACTGGTAAAATGATTAACGGAACATTTGTGAAAGATGAGCTGTAAATGTAAATTTAGAGACCCTGTTGTTGAACGAGTCGTAGACAAATTTAAACAGCGATCAGATGTAGGCTATGAAAAATATGGCATTACACTTGAAGACGATCCTTCTAAAGTAGTCGATTGGCTAAATCATTTACAAGAAGAACTTATGGATGCTGTTTTGTATTTACAAAAAGCTAAAGAAACATATGAGAAAGAAAAGAGTATATAAAAGAAAAAGAGGTCCTGTTGTAGCTAAGAAAGTTATTTATGACGGGATCCACTTCGCTTCTGGTTTAGAAAAATATATGTATAAAGCTCTTAAAGTTGCTAATATAAGAACCAAATACGAAGGTGAAACTTTTGTTTTAATTAATGGTTTTCATTTTGAAAACAAAGTATATGAAAGACAAGCTAACAGCAAAGGTATATTTAAAAATAGAGGCTGTAAAAGAATACTACCGATTAAATATACACCAGATTTTATTGGCGAAAATTTTATAATAGAAACAAAAGGCAGACCAAATGAATCTTTCCCTATACGATGGAAGTTGTTTAAACATCTAATGACTAAACAGTTTCCTGGTTACACTTTATATAAACCACAAAATCAAAAAGAATGCGATCAGGTAATAGAACTAATAAAGTCTCCGGAAAGCATTTAGCTAGAAGGAAATATAAAGAACGTAAAATAGACACGTACATTAAATGGACTGTGAATAAAAGAGGACATTTAAAATGGAAAGATCTTATAATGATACATGAACAATATAACGTTAAATGTTATGGATAAAAAACAAAGCAAATGGTCTATGGCTTTAGGAACTTACCCCGGAATATTATTCGGGGCCAGAACCTACGAAGGACCAACGCACACACAACACGTACTTTATCTACCTTTTGTAGATATTGCAATTGAAATAGAACATTAATATGAAAGCACCCTTATTTACAGAAAGAATCCCTTACAAGCCTTTTGAATATCCTGAATATTATACAGAAGGTTGGTTAAAGCAAGCGCAAGCATTTTGGTTACATACTGAAATACCTATGTCAGGTGATTTAAAAGATTGGAACGAAAAACTAAATGACAAAGAAAAAAACTTAGTTGGCAATATATTATTAGGCTTTGCCCAAACTGAATGTGCTGTATCAGATTACTGGACACAAAAAGTTGTTGGCTGGTTTCCTAAGCACGAAATACAACAAATGGCTATGATGTTTGGTTCACAAGAAACAATTCACGCAGTAGCTTATAGTTACTTAAATGAAACATTAGGCTTAGAGGATTATGAAGCATTCTTACATGAACCTGCAACGGCCGCTAGGTTTGATAACTTAGTTGCTTATGACGGTAATGATCCTGTAGGTATAGGTAAATCATTAGCTACATTTTCTGCTTTTGCAGAAGGCGTTAGTTTATATTCCGCATTCGCTGTGCTATACAGTTTTCAAATGCGTAACTTATTAAAAGGTGTTGGCCAACAAATGAAGTGGTCAGTTAGAGATGAATCATTGCATTCTAAAATGGGATGCCAATTATTTAGACATATGTGTTCGCAAATTCCTGGTTTAAAAGAAGAATGCAAAGAACACATTTACGACGCAGCATTAACTATGCACAATGCGGAAATGACTTACATAAGCAAGTTATTTGAAATGGGTGATATTGAAGGAATAACAGAATATGACCTTAAACATTTTATTAAAAAACGAACAAGTGATAAAATTAAAGAATTGGGCTATAAAGCAGAAGGAAAATTTAAATTCGAATATGACCAAAAGTCAATTGACAAAATGGCTTGGTTCGACCATCTTACTGGGGGTCACACTCACACTGATTTCTTCGCTATTAGGCCGACTGACTATAGTAAAGCAAATGAAGGCGAAGATTTTGAAGACGTTTGGTAAAAATTAAAAATTATGGGAGTACAAAAAAATATAAAACAATTACAAGAACAAGTTGAAGTTTTGGGTGGTGCTTTAACAAGAGCATTAAAAGATTTAGATGCTGTTAAAATGTTAGCTCAGGGCACCCTTACTTCTTTTCAATTACATATTGGGCAAGAGGAATGGGATAAGCTTGTTGAAGAACTTAAAGAATTAGAAAAAAGAGATGTGGAACAATAACTGGAAAAAAGGAATTGATTATCCTGCCTGGGGTGAAACTGATGTTTATAAAAAAACTATTGGTGGTGGATATTTAATTAAAGACGAATCACCAAAAGATGCCTACAATCGTGTATGCGAAACAGTAGCGAAGCGTTTAGGACGCCCAGAACTAGCTAAAACATTTTTTGAATATATATGGAATGGTTGGCTATGTTTGGCTTCTCCTGTGCTATCTAATACTGGCTCAGACAGGGGTTTGCCAATATCATGCTTTGGCATGGATGTGGCAGATTCAATATATGACATTGGAAATAAAAATTTAGAGATGATGCTACTCGCTAAGCACGGCGGTGGAGTTGGCATTGGCATAAATCAAATCAGACCCGCTGGCGACAAAATTAAGGGAAATGGAACAAGTGATGGAGTTGTCCCTTTTTGTAAGATATACGATTCGACAATACTGGCCACTAATCAAGGGTCTGTCAGACGAGGAGCTGCTTCAGTTAACATCAATATTGAACATCCCGACTTTGAAGAATGGCTTGAGATTAGAGAACCTAAAGGAGACGTTAATCGTCAATCGCTCAACCTCCACCAGTGCGCTGTGGTCGGCGACAAGTTCATGCGAAGAGTTGAAAGTGGAGATGCTAAAGCTAGAAAGAAGTGGGGAAAGCTACTTCAAAAGCGTAAAGCAACTGGAGAGCCTTATATCTTATTTAAGGGCAATACAAATAAAAATAACCCAGAGCAATACAGAAAGCACGGGTTAAAAGTACATATGACAAACATATGTAGTGAAATAACATTACACACAGATGAATCACATTCGTTTGTTTGTTGTTTATCATCGTTGAATTTAGCCAAATACGATGAGTGGAAAAACACTAATCTAATATACGATAGTATATGGTTTTTAGATGGCGTGTTAGAAGAATTTATACAAAAATCTAAAGGTAAAGTTGGCTTTCATAATTCTGTAAGATCTGCTGAAAAAGGTAGAGCTTTAGGATTAGGGGTGCTTGGCTGGCATACTTATTTACAAGATCAAGGTTTACCGTTTGAAGGATTATTATCACAATATGAAACAAGAAAAATATTTTCACAAATTAAAATTGAAAGTGAGAGAGCTTCAATGGCACTTGCAGAAGAATTTGGTGAACCTCTATGGTGTAGGGGTTCAGGTTTTAGGAATACTCATCTCCGTGCCATTGCTCCTACTGTTAGCAATAGTAAACTTAGTGGCAATGTTTCTCCCGGTATCGAACCCTGGGCCGCTAATGTATTTACGGAGCAAAGTGCTAAGGGTACTTTCATTCGCAAGAACCCTACATTATTAAAGCTGTTAAAAAAGCATAAAATTAATAATGAAAAGGTTTGGAATAAAATATTAAAAGATGGAGGTTCAGTTCAAGGTGTTAAAGAACTTAATAATATTACGGTAGGTAAATGGGAAACACCTGCTAAAGAAGTTTTCAAAACATTTAAAGAACTTAATCAATTAGAATTAGTTAATCAAGCTGGAATAAGACAACAGTATATAGATCAATCTGTTAGTTTAAATTTAGCGTTTCCAAGTATTGCAGAACCCAAGTGGATTAATAAGGTTCATTATGAAGCGTGGAAGAAAGGTATTAAAACCTTATATTATATGAGAACAGAATCTGTTCTTAGAGGTGATATTGCAGAAGCTGCAATGGATGAAAATTGTTTAGCTTGTGACGGATAAAAATTTGGAAGAAGCGCGCGTGAGGAAATGAGTGGTTGGTGGGATCCAAATAATTAAGGGGCTTTTTTAAGGCCCCTTTTTTTATATTTCTTTATAACAAGTTTTATTGTTTTCATCTTTATAAGCTTGCAAACAACGCCGCCTATTTGAATCAACATCTACATAACTAACGTGAACCCAATCAGGGTTATCTTCTGTGCCAAATTCCCAAATCATTTGATCAAAATCTAAATTATTTTTTATATAATTGTACATATCTTTATTAGACATATACCCATACACGTCATCTAAATCCATTGCGCGCCCTTGGCAATGTTGCGATCGACTGCTTCCTCCAATTGCTTTATTCAATTCTTCTGAGCGAAAAAATGAATTAATTTTTATTGGGCCATTTACAGCTTTTCTTAATGGTTCAAATACTTTTTCAGCAATGAGTTCCATATTTTGTAGCTCGTATTCGCCTGGTATATTATCTATTCCTTTTCTTGTTGCTGTCGCGCTGAATGTTGCTTCTTTTTTACTAATGTGTTCACTAATCATTTTTATAATTTAAATTTACCGCCAATTGTTATTGAATATGTTAATGGAAATGCATCTGTGCTTTTAGCTACATTAAAACCTAAATTCATTCTAAATGTTTTAGTTATAGCGAAATCAAAGTTTGCACCTCCTACAAATAATGCATGCTCATTAAAAACAAAACCATTATCCAATGTACTGTAACTCACTGGTGTTAAAGCGGTAGCTAACATAGGTGATACAGTAAAACGTTTAAAAGGGAATGGCTTAGTACCAAAAAATACAAATGCAGGCATTACATTCCAATCGCCTTGGCTATATAATACATTTGCTGAAGCAGATACACCTCCTACAAATCCTTTCCATTTATTTTCTTTTTGTCCAATATATACATTACTAATACCAAAAGAAGCATTATAAACACCATACATATACATTAATCCAGCGGATAATGTTTGTACGTTGGCAATACTACCTTTATCATAATAATGACCAAACACATAATCTTTACCATCTTCTCTAATTATTACAGGTACTTTTTTATCGTATCTATGAAATGTATGACCTCTAGATCCACTTAAACTAAACTGTTTTAAGTTGTCCCATATCATCATATTAGCGGAATAATTAAATTCCCCGTTCATAGATGATTGTGCAAAGCCTAAGCCAATTACTTGATTTGCAGCACCGTCTAATCCAGACATACGCATGACGTTGGCTGATATTATTATTGGGTTTGTGTTTTTCTTTTTCTTTTCTTTCTCTTCTTCTTCCTCCTCTTCCTCCTCAGACTCTTCTTCAGACTCCTCCTCTTCTTCCTCTTCCTCTTCTTTCTCCTCTTCTTTCTCCTCTTCTTTTTCTTCTTCCTCTTGCTCTTCTTCTTTTTCCTCTTCTGAATCATCAGAATCATCAGAATCATCAGAATCATCAGAATCATCACCACCGTCATCATCATCTCCACCACCATCGTCATCACTATCACCTCCACCATCGTCATCACTATCACCTCCACCATCATCATCACTATCACCGCCTCCATCATCGCTATCACCTCCGCCGTCATCTGAATCACCTCCTCCGTCGTCACCACCACCACCATCTGAATCTCCACCAGAGTCTCCACCAGAGTCTCCACCAGTATCACCACCGGTATCACCACCGGTATCACCACCGGAATCTCCACCGGAATCTCCACCACCAGAATCAGATCCACTATTGCTATTTGAAGTGGATGTTTGTGTTGTAGTTTGTGTAGTTTGTGCTGTTGAGCAAGCTGAGAGCGCGTACCACCAAGCATACGTTTGCTCCATCCAAGTTCTTAATGTACCGCTGTAAAAATCATTAGCAGTAAAAGTTTTTGTTCTATTATAAAAAGATACCGTAGTGTATCCTTCCATCTTTATAGAAACTGTTTTAATCTCTCCAGTGCATCGATCTGCAAATGCTTGTACTAATGTTTGAGAATATATACTTGAGGAAAATAATAATAATATTATTATTTTTTTCATTAATGATCAAATATCTTTTTTCTTATCATTCGTTTAACCACTTTAGCAACCGCAGTTTCTAAAGCTTTTTTAGTCGATGTTCCAATTGATGATTGGTTAAATTTTACATCTTCCAAATTTTCATTGTTGAGTAAAGTTAATTCTCTTGTCGTTGTAGCTTTACCTAAACCAGATCCCGTCATATATAATCCAGACTCTGAATCAACAAGCTTAACTTGCAAACCTAATCGTGTTACAAGTTTATTTTTAATACCATCTTTTAAATTAATAGTTTCATCTTCCGATATACTAAAATCGTATACCTCAATATAACAAAAGTATTTAGCCAATACTATTTTACCTATAGGGTTAATAACATTAGCAGTGAAACCTTTTTCGCTTGCTTTAAATTGCTTAATCATTCTATCTTTTATTTCGTCTCTTGTTTCTACAAATTCAAAACGAAACGTTTCATCTAAGAACGCTACAGTTATATTAGTTAAACCTAATCCAACTCTATAATCACCTAATTCAGGATACTGATTTAATATTTCCTCAGTAACACCAATGTTAAGCAAGGCTACAGATACAGGGTCGCCATTATATTCTGGTACACTCCATATAGATTCTCTTGATTCAAAGCTGCCGACATAATCTTCGGTGGTTGTTTTTCCAATTACTTGGCTATGAGCAGAAGCCACAGCCGATACAAATATCGCACATAGTATAAATTTTTTCATGTTACCAATCTATTTCTCTTTCTTCTTTCTTTGGTTTTTGTACAACTGTTTTAGTTATAACCAAAGTATCCTTTACAATACTTGGTGGTATTGTTATTGTTTGCTCCATTATTGGCGGTGGTGAATCATCTTCAGGACTAAATATAGCCTCCATATTAGCTATGATTAAAGCCGCCCCAGCAGTTATAATTAATCCTATTGCTGTTATTATTTGGTTCTTTAATTCTTTCATATTATTTCATTGAAAATGTTTGTCTACCTATAAAGCTATTTGTATTAGTATACAATTCAACTGTATAAGAACTTACGGGCAGTGAGTTAACGTATATGTTTAATATATTATCACCCTCTCTTCCGGTTATTATTTCTTGGTTTATTATTTTATTTGAAAAATCTAATATCTTAATTCTGTATTTACCATCTGATGGTAACTTTGTGTTTATTCTGACCTTGTCTTGCACTATATAACTTTCTAATTTAAGCCCTATAGTCTCTTGCATAAATAAAGATTCTGGTACTTCTTGTACAGGTCTTTCAATATATACAGTTTCTGAACAGCTTATAAATAATAATAGTATAAATAGTTTTTTCATTATTGTATTTTTAAAATTACTTTAGTTCCTTCTTCTGTTACAGCGTCTGTGGTTTGAAAATAAATTAAACCGGATGTATTAGTTATTGTTTGTTTAGGATTAAATATAATCTTATACGGTTTACCAGGTTTTATATTTTCTTGGTTCTCAACACTTAGACTACCAAAATATAATTTATTGTTTCGCTCTGTTGCAAAATTAGTTAATAAGTTGCCGGTATCAAATTGAACTTCTTCAAATTCTAATAAAGCATCGTCAAATTGAATTACAAATTGCATGCCCGCTAAATCTTCTTTTTCGAGCTCAACTACTAATTCAACTTTATCGTTAACTAAACTTGTGGAAATATCTAAATTTAAATTTTCAGATGAATTCTGAACAACACCTCTTGCGACACCACTGTTCTCGCTTTGTACTATTGGTTCAAATGAATGTGAAAAATCTACATCTCCAATAAGTCCATGACCAAAATCAAAAACCTTATTAGAATCAGTAGGAGTAAAATCTTTTCTTTGTCCAAAGTAATAATCATTTGTGGAATACCCATATTGATTTTTTTCGCCCCAAACATTTTTAGCTCCGTTTGTAGAGCTTGTAAACCATTCACTAACGTTTTCATTCATTATATGACTCAGCAAGATGTAAGAGTCATCAAAATCTACATTTCCGCTGTTATTAACTTCGCCTAATAAAAATTGTATACTATGTGTAAAAGTATTAGCTTGCCCACCTGGACTACTGCCAGCTTTAATAGCTTCTTTAAATACTAAAAAAACATCCGTAACAGTTACAACATCATCTAACCAATCGCTAGCAGCATCATTATCGACTGTTATATCAATAGTATATTTAACGTCGTTTTCTAAACCTGTAACTATAGCCTGTGAATTAGCGTCAAAATTACCACTCGCTACACTACTATTATTACTTAATATGTTATATTTATAATGCGTTGGTTTATCGTTTTCTGTTTTTAAATTTATAGTGACACTCCCGGCGTCACCACCTTCAACACCAGCTAAAGTAATTTTTTGTTGCATTGCATCAACATCATAGGCTGTGTTATTAGAATTGTCATGTGCCTTCATCCAGTTAAGATGCGTTACATTATTATAATTACTGTAATTTGTATTTATTTTATCTTTAATTTTAAAATCAACTTCAACTAATGTATTGTTATATGTAATTCCAACACCGTCTTGGATGGTTATTCTTTCAACAGACCAGTCATTATCCGTAGGATAAGAATTGGTGTCTCCTTGTACTTGTGTTCGGTTTTGCCAACCATGTAAATATTGCGCAGAAAGATTATCTTCATCGTAAGTACTTAAAATTTTAAACTTAAAACCATCCCAATGCGTTAATGAGGTTTGTGCGTTCGTGTTAGCTTCGTTATCCGCAACTTTAAACCGATGTGTAATTTTTTGTAACAATTTATTATTGTACTCGTAATCAAACATATACAAGTTAGGATCAGCATTATTCGTTACCTGTATTGTATTGAACTTTATTGTTATAGTATCCCCTACTTTAAAATCCTCAGCGTTAGTATAACTGTGATCAAGTTTTAAATCTTGCGCTAAACAGAATAATGGTAATAATAAAAACAATAGTTTTTTCATAGTTTTAATTTCTTAATAATGTTTTCTGAAAGTTTTTTTAATGCAACGCTCACACTGTTTTGTGTGAACTGTCCTTGCTCATTTAATAGAATTAAAGAAGTTGTAATGTCTTTTGCTGTGCCTTTTACTTTTACTTTTTTCTTTTTGTATTTTGCTAATGCAATAATTTCTGTTTGACTTGACGATTTGCTATACAACGCAATATTTGATTGTGTTCTTTTTACGTCAAAATAAAGTAATTCAACAGTCAAAGCATCAACAGCCTTGTCATTTAAATTATAATCCAAGTCTTGAACTAATTCTTCTAAAATGTTTTTTAACCCAAAACCAACATCCCTGTTGTTAACCAACGGACCTGTTTGAATTGAGTTTTTTATATTGTCTATTTTAATATCTTGTGCAGATATCACAATGCAAAATAGCAAACTACTTATTGTCTTTATTCCTTTTACGTACTTCATACCATCTTTGAACTGTGAATCCTATTGAAACCAATAGTAAAACTATCTTAAGTATATCTTCAACTGAAGTCATTGATAGTGTAAATGCCGATGTATTTAACATCAATACTTTTAAATCTTGAGTATTCATTATTTTTTTCTTTTAACTGATTTGACCCTTCTTGGTTTTCCTTTTGGTTGTCCTAAGCTTTTCTTTTCTCTGATTTTTTTAGCCTTTTCGGATGAAGACATTTCGCTGGATGTTTTTGGTGTTTTGCTTGATACTCTTTTGCTTGGTCTGCAGTAAGGTACGCCTCTGCCATCGCCTTTTTTACGGCCACAAGCTTTACCGGTTCTTACATCAACCCACTTTTCTTTAAACCAGCGCTTTAGCGAAGCACCCTTCTTTGTTTTTCTTACAGCCATTACTTTTTACTTTTATTTCCCCAATTGCTAGCGCCTTTTTTTCTACACTTTGCTATAGCTCCACTTGCGTAAGCGGAGGGAAATACTTTGTACCTTGCTTTAACTTTTTTGTAACACGCATCTTTTGGCATAATTATTTATTTTTTAAGTTTTTTTATTTCTTCTCTTATAAAAGCATTCTTTTCTTTAGTAGATAGCCCTAAATATTTTTTATATTCTTTTTGGTTTTCTTTGCTTAATTTAACTAAAATTTCAGTTTTTAATCTTTTATTTTCTTTTCTTGTTTCAGCTGCTTTAACTTTACTCTCTTCTTTTCTTTTCTTTTTAGCGGTAGTCTTGATTAATTCGTGCTCTTCATTCTTAGCATTTACATCCCAAGTTCTCCAGCCTAAACCTAAAGCTAATCTTTGGTAAGCAGTATTCCTATCATCTAATGCTTCTGTAATACCCCTAATTTCTGCAACAGCTCTATCGAGCGGAATATTTAAGCCAGCTGATAATAAATTACCAATAATTTCATAAGCGGGGCTATCAAGAGCGGCCCCTCTTGCGCTAATAACATCTTTATCAAAATTCTTAGTTTGTATTGCTCCATAAACTTTTCTAAGCTTTGAACCTATTGGAGGGGACACATTAGCTAATTGTAAAAGGGTGTACGTATGATCCGCCATAAATGAGCCTTTCTTTTCTTGTCTATAATATTCATTAATAGTATTTTTTAATGTTGATACTACGGCGCCAGCTAATCCACTACCCCTCAATATAGTGTCAACCATACTATTCAAAATTCTTTCTTGTTTTGTATTTATAACTTTTTGGAATTTTTCTTCGTCTTCATCGTCTGGATCAAACTCAGGTAATAAAGCAAACAATGCATTTTGTAATGTAGAGAATATTAAATTCTGCACAAATCCATAGTAAATTATTTTGCTAACGTTTGTTTTAGGATCACCTCTTCTATTAATTAAATCTTGTGCAGCTTTTTTCATTAATCTAGTGTACTGCATGGGTGTGTTTTGGAATGCTAATATTAATCTACCAAGATGACTTGATTGTTGCTTAGATATTAGCATAGGGTCCCCAGACTGCTGTGTCTCGTCTGATATTGCACTAAAGTCTTCAAACGCTTTTGCTTCAGCGTCCGCTTTTGACATACCCTGTTTAATATAAGTGTTTGTTCTATTTATTAAGAATGTAGCGCCCCCAGTTGCAATAGCCATACTATCCGCTATTTGTGTTGGTGTAAAACCAATTTTTAATAAATAAGAAACCGCCGCGCTGTATTTATCTTTAGCATTCTTAGCTTGGTTAGCTATCTCTTGCTCTTGAACATCAGATTTTAAACCTCCTCTTCTTTGCTTTAATTTATCAGAGTTAAATATTTTTGCCCATGCTTTCCAGTAGGCTGGTTGATTTGCAAATGCTTTTGCAGCCATTAATGGATTATTATCAGACCAATTTACAAAGTTAGTAAACGACAACATCTGTAATAAGGCTGATCTTCTGTTAAAGAACATTATAGTACCAACAGAATTATTAACCCAATCAAGCCAAGCCCCAGTTAATCTATCAGGATTGCCAGGTCTATTGCTTCCGCTTTTCATTCTTCTTACAATATCCTCAAGCGCTTCTCTATGTCTTGAGCCATACAGCGCTTCAACTTTATTTAAATTATCAGGGCTAAAAATTTGATCCACATTCGTTATAAATTCTTCAAGATAGTCTTTTCTACTAACGTTTTCTGAAAGCTCATTAAGATCTTTTAAAACACTTCCTACATCCCAAAACTCAGATGGCTCAACCCAAGCATCTTTTTGAGATATTGTTTGCAATGTGTCTGCAAATCCTTTAAGATCTGGAGAATTATTTACAGCTGAAAGTAAAGAATTTAAATCTCTTTTAGATATACCAGGAACCTCAAACCCAGATTTATTATATAAGTAAACCCTTATGGCCTGATCGTTTGTAAACCCAGTCTCTGCAATTTCTTTATTTAATATTTTTTTAACATTTGGAAATGATTTAAGTAAACCCCTGTAATCATTTTTTAAAGCTTGCCTTTGAGATTCCATAGCTGATATACCTTTTAAATAAGGCTTAACTAAATTATCTTCAAAAAACTTTTGATCAGCTTCTCCTTGCTTTCCTTTACCAGCAAAAGTGTATTGTGTTAATCCTCTAAAATCCTCAGCGGTAGAAGGTAAAAAGAATTTATATCTGCCCTTGTTAACGCCTTTTTTTCTTGCTACAACCTTAGAATATACAGCTTCTGGTTTAACACCCTTTTGTCTAGCTATCATTTCATTTAAACCTTTACTTAAATCAGGCGCAATAGAAGATTTTACAACTGATTCTTTTTTAGGCTTAGCAGCTAATTTTTTTTGTGCTCTAACTTTAATCTTAATAGCCTCTTCTCTTTCGGCAATTAATTCAATAGCAAGTTTTCCGTCGTGAGTATAAACATCTCTAAGTTGATTTTCTGTTAAGAGCATCATTCTTAAATCTTTAAAAGGATTGTTTTTACCAAAAATATCTATTACATCTAATAAATCTCTATTCTCTAACCATTGATCGTGAAATTCAAGAATATCATCTATTGCATTACTTGTTTTTGCTTCATTACTTTCTACAAAAGCAAGCTCGGCTATTTCAAACATAGTTCCAGCGTTGTCAGCTAAATGTTCGCCTTTTTGATTACCTTGCGGGCCATCTTTAAATGTTATATATTTAAAACCAGTGAGAGATCGCAGTCCTTTAGTGGCGTTAGTCTGTGCCTGTAACATGTATATCAAAGACTCCGGCTTTATTTTTTTTGTTTTAACAGCATCAACAAGTTTACTTATTATATGCTTCGCTAATATTTTATTATGTAAATTAGCAGCGTCAATTTCACCAATTAATTTTTCGTATTTTTTTAATTTTTCTTCAGCCTTAGTGTTTGATTCTAAAATTCTAGCAACTTTTGCCATTATACCAAACTTAGAATTTATGGGGCTTACAAGTGATAAATCTAAATTGCTTGGCAAGTCTAAACTTTTTGGTTGATTTTTTTTAGTTTTATTAAGAAAATCAAAATAATCACCCTTAGCCCCCGGTATTATATTTCCTTTTTCATCTTTTTTTGTTTCGGCAGAGTCTAATAATCTATTAAAAAATCCAAGTCCATCAAAATTAATTACATCGGTAACATCAGAACCCAATAAGTTAGCAACGGTGCGCATATCTTTTGCAAAATCATCTAATAAATTTTTGTCACTTTTTTTAGTTAATGCACCTGTAACTTTATTTTTAATGTTGTTTGGAATTTTTGATGAAAATTTTATTGATTGTAAAAAAGCTAATATTTTAAAATCCTGTATTAAACCTTTATCAAAAACTTGCCTAACATATTGGGCAGCTTCTTTATCTATAGCTCGACCATCGGGATAGTCTATTAAAGAATTACCCTTACTATCTATAATTTCTTCAACCCCGTGTTTTTGTGCTTGCTTAAATAAATACTTTGTTCCCTCTATAAATTTTGGCCCAATAGATCTTTTAACCGTGCCTCTTTCAATATCTTTTTGAATTACCTCCACATAATTATCCGCTAAAGTAACACTCAATGCTTTTTGATTTTTTTCAAACGCTTTCGTCAATTCACTATTTGGGTCGTTTAATTTTTCATCAAATATTTCAAAAGCAATTTCTTCGCCCATCATTTTAGACCAAGATTCTTTTCGGCCAGCTTTTAGTTTTTTACCATCAGGAAGCAAATAAGACATAAATTGCTCATTAGATACTTTTTCATTTACGTTGGGCATTCTTCTTATAAATTGATTTCCAGAAGTATTGCCAGCCGCATCAGTAGATGTTTTAACTCTATCAATTTTTTTACCTTGCCAATTACTAACATAATTTGGTTTAAATACTTTTCCAATAATTTTTCCGGTTGTTGGGTCTTTTATGTTTTGATCTGTAAACACACCACCCACAGATTTTTGAATTGCAAAGGGCATTGACGTGGCAAGCCAAGTAGTAGGCGCGTTTTCTAGCGTAGCTTTTTTAGATTTTAAAAAGTTTTTCTTAAGACCCGTAGCCATTGTGCCAGATGCTTGCTTTATATCAATATCTGCTTGTTTACCCATTTCTTTTTTAATTTCAGATATAACAGGTTTAACACTTTTATTTATAGTTGTTTTACTATCAAATTTAGACTTTAATACTTTTACTGTTTGAATTAATTTATTCTCAATACTAGTTACAACACTTGGCGAAAAGATTTTGCTATCTTTTATTTTTTTAAACTCAACAACCTTTGGTTGAACACTAGGTGTGCCCTCATCTTTAAGTGTTGTTTTAAAATCTTCTATCTGAGCCGCTGTAGTTTTTGCAAAATACTTTCTTTGATCTGGTGGTAATTTGTAGTCTGCAACTTGTATTTTTTGCAATGCAAATCCAACCCTTTGATTTAAAAAGCCCGATAATTTACTTTGATCGTTTTGTGGTTTATAAACATTTTTAGAAATATCTTGTAATGTTCTTGCAACAATATCGGATGCTAATTCTTCTCTAGTGTCTTGATCCGCTGTCAATTTATTAGCCTGGACTGCTGCCATACCCATAAGGCCTTCCGCAACAGTGTTTTGTCCTTTTCTTGATAAAAACTCTTCAGTTGTTTTTATTTCATTAAGAGCGGCCATATTTCTTTTTCTGTCTACTTCAGATAAAGATATAGAAGATTTTACAGTTTTTATTTCTTCATCTTCTTCTGCACCTGTAGTTTCTTGTGCGATAGCTTTTTGTTGCCAACTGGTTACAAAGTTATAAGCATCACTGGCTGTTTCAACGCCAAAGAAAGATGCATTATCCCCATTAAATTTTTTTAATAATAAATTAATAAATGTTTTTGCATTATGTATTTCAGCAAAAGAACTTCTTGGCAATATATTTAAAAATTGAAAATCTCCAACTAATTGCAACAATTCATCTGCATCGACTTCCCCATCGTTTAATTCTTTATATCGCTGCATTCTATCTTCAAAAATTTTATAATTTTCTTTAGATAGTTTACCAGCGGCTAAACGATTTTTAACGTCAGACATGATATTTTCAACTAACTTAGATCCTTCTTTAGCCAATTTGTTATCTTTAATAATACCAGCTTTTCTAGTTTGTATATGTCCAACCTCATGAAGCACTGAAACAGAGGCTATTTTAGCCTCAACCCCGGACACTGCTTGAAAAACTAAATCGGCGTTAGTATTAAACACAACAACTTTGTTATTAATATTTATAGCAGAAGCGTTATTAAAAGCATCTTTTACATTTTTTTCTTGTTTTGGCGAAAAATTACTTTCTTTAATAAAAGCCTCTAGATTTTGTGGATCATTTATTTCAATTAAATCAATGCCTTTCATGTTCCTAACTAAAGATTTAGCATTTTCAAATCTAGTTTTGTTTATTATAGATTCAACTTTATTGGGAGCATCTTTAAACATTTTTTCAAAAGCGTCTTGCTCTTTGTTTAGTATTTTTTGATTAGCATCAAATAAAGTTTGGGCTTCTTTTTGAATGTCCTCAGATCTAGATTTAGTATAGTCATCTATATTTAAATCACCCCCTAATTCTTTCCCCTCAGCTATTAATTCTCTTATTCTTGCGCCATTGTTAAAAACAGTTTCAATATCTTTAGCCTCCATTCTTTCTACTTTTAACACTATATCAGTATTCAAAGCGGCGGCTCCAGCTATTATTTGCTGTTTCTTATTCCAAAGATCTTTGTAAGGTTTTGTTCTTTTATCAAGGCCTTGCATAGCTTTTTCAACTGACAAAAGTTCATCTCTAAACCTACCCTCTTCTTTTGCTTCGCTTCTTAGTTTAACTTCATTTGCAAATGCCGAGTATAAATTTTGACTAAAGCTAGGCCCTGAAATTGCTAAAGATGTAGCTAGAGTGCTTTTAACAAATTCTTTGTCAATACCTTCTATTAAGCTTTTGTTTTGGTTAAGTAAAACTATATCGCTAAAATTATGTCCAACCTGAGTTATTGGGCCCTCTTCTATAAGCTCAATACCAGCACCAATCCCTACACCCTTTGTAGCACCAAGCCCTTTGCTAACAACTCTTGCTACAGAAGGACTAACAAATCTTTCAAACTTTGTTCTTCCTATGGCTTTAGAATATTTATTAAAGTCATTAACAAATTTTAATGTACCAAATCTTTCTGCAAGCGATGCTATACCTCCGTAAGCTACACTGTTTAAGGATTTTTGCCATTGAGAAAGATTCTTCAAGTTTTTTTGATCTTCTATTTGTTTTAAAATTTCATTCTTTTGTGTTGATCCTTTCGCTGTCTTAAGTTCATTTTCTAAGCTAGCTATAATTTTAGGAGCGTCTCTTTGTGCAATTTCTAAAGCAGACATTTGCCCACCAGCTTCCATAGTAAAAAAAGCGCCCGTTGCTAAGTTGGTTGCTTGCTTTACTGCTGTAGCCCTAGCTATTCCAGAAGCTCCAGCTGTTGCTAAACCAGTATAACCCATAGTTCCAAAGGCTGTTAAAATAGAAGGCGAATTATCCATTAGCATTTCACCCCAATAATCACTTCCTTTTCCTTCACCTGTTTTTAATCTTTCAGGCAATGTATTTTTTCTTATATTTCCTAACCTTTGGTTGTAATCTACAGCCGCTGTTTTTGCACCTATTAAATCCCTATACCATTTAGTGTTAGTAGCATGCTCTTGAAAAGCTTCCTTAGAATAACCTTCTTTCATTGTAAAAAATAATCCTATATCTCCTACACCTTTTAGTATAGAGCCACCTAACATAGCGGGCGCACCTAAAAAAGCTTCTTCCATAGCTAAACCAAACCTATCGCCTAGTTCATAAGATTTGGATAGAGCAGTAGACATAGTATTTAAATCTCCGAGTTCGGTAGATTTATCGTTTAACAATTGAAGTCTTTCATTAATAGCCGCTCTTTGACCATTAAGATTTTCCCATCTTTTATTTAATTCGCTATATATATCTTTTGATTCAAAATCTTTAATTTCTTGATTTAAAGCTGCTCTGGTTTGGATTTCTTTTACGGTAGGGTTGTCGCTTATTGAAAAGTTTTTAATTTTATTTTCAAGTAGCTCTCTTTCTTTATTGTAATTTTTAATGTCGCTATCTAATACGTTTTTTGTTTCTGTAAAAACGTTGTAGTCTTTTTTAAAAACATTGTACTGATTAGTTAAATCTTTTTCTTCTGATTTTAAATTTCTACCCTGTAGCGTTTCTCTTTTTATTATATTTCTTTGCTTAGGATCAAAGTCTCTTAAAAATACTTCAGACTTTTTTCTTTTAGCTTCTGAAACAACTTGATTTTTTGTTTCTTCAGAAACTTTAGTTAAATCAAAATAAGCATCAATATTATCTTCATTTAAAGTTACGCCGTCAGCTTTAGCGGCAGCAACCATTCCTTTCCATCTATTTGCTTTTTCTTCACTTCCAAAAGCAAGTTTTAAATCTGTATCATAATCGTTTTTGAATTCAGCTTTGCCGCTTCTCATCGGTTTGCCTCTCCAGCTTAATTCATTCCCCTGAGCATCTTTTTTTACAGGAAAGTATTGCTCCCTTCCTTCTTTAATCTTACCTTCAGCATCCGTGTAGCTTAGCTGTGGCTGCAGTGAACCCCCTATATTTTTTAAGTTAAATTCTTTTAAAGCAATATTAGTTTTTTCAGATTCTGCAGTTGTATTTTCAGGTATAGCCTTAAAGTCTTCTGCGCCTTTTAAAGCTTTTTTAACTTGCTTAGACGCTTCACCAGTAACCACCACCTCTTCTAATTCTTGAGTTTCAGTTGTTTCCGATGCTAAAATTTGCGCTTCAACTTTCTTTAATTGTCTTCTGAGCAATATAGCTTCTTGAGAATTATCGATAGGGTTTAGCGCACCCACTTGGTTTTGTAATTCCAGTAATTGATCTTTTAATTTTGGATCAGTCATAAAATTTTATTTGAATGGCGCAGATGTCCCAACTGCCATGCTATTTAATGCTTGAGCATCTTTAACTAATGATTTATCATCTTTCTTTAAACTTTCATCTTTCAAAGGGAATCCTCCCGCTGGATTTTTTATACCCGGCCCATAAGCTCCAAATTCTTCGTACCATATGTAAGCTCCCATATTTCTGGTATCAATATAAGGAAGGGTGCCGTCTATAGGTATACTTCCCGTAGTATTTGGATTTTGCTGAGCTTGATAGTCACTCATACCTTTTGCGTGAACATTTTTTAAATGTCCAACTATATTATTTGCAACCCCGTATTTCTCATGCTCTTCTGGTAATTCGTCTCCCACCTTATAACTTGTGCCATATTTCAAATTAATAGCATCAATTTCCTCTTTTTCATCAATAATTAAATCTTGATCTCCAAGTAATTTGTCAGTTTTTAAAGATTCTATTGCATCTTTGTCTAGGCTTTTCATTAAACTTTGAGTTGTTGCATTTAATGTATCTGGACCCAGCGGTTTATTTTGAAAACCATCTTTAAAAAAATTTTCAGATAATTCAGTAATAGCTTTTTGCTGATCGTAAGCTTTTAATTTAAAATCATTAGCCTCTTTATTTGTTAACACACTTCCGTCTGGTAATTGGTAAGCTATTTCTCCATCTTGTATTATAGGGGTGTAATCTTTCTCAACATGCAACTTATTAAGTTGCTCCATTCTGTAAGGATCCATCGAAGCGCTTATATCTGGAATGCTGTTTGCAAAATCCTCAGAAATTTGAGCGCGTTGTGTTAATGTTTCATTTGCTGTAACTGCTGTTTGTTTTAATCTAGCTATTTCACCTTGCAGTTTAATTCTAGTTTCTTGGTCAGCACCTTCCATTTGACTAGTTTTATCAGCAATTTGATTTTTAACATCACCAAAATAGTTTAACAAAGGACCCTGATCTTGTTTACCAACTTTACCAAGGGCTGGATGAAAGTCTAATGCTTCTTCCATTTTTGCTTTTTGCTGCTCAACTATTGCCGCCCGTGCATTTAAAGCTTTTTCAATACCACTAAAATCTAAATTAAAATTTGACTTTTGATAACCTCCAGACCTGGCTGATGTATATGCTCCTTTTATTAATTGAGCGTTTATTGATTGTGATTGTGATTTTTTTGTTGCCATATTACTAATGTTGTTTACTCGGGAATCAGGTTTTTAAGCATAGATTGACCACTATCCGTGGCTGAATAAGCGGCTGCACCGCCACCAGCCATTTCGCCAAGCCCACCAACTAAATCAGATTTTGCAGCGGCTCTAGCTTCGTTTGCAGCAGTTAATCTTGATTGTGCCATACCCAACTGCGTACTTACTTTGTCAGCTTCCATTTGTCTTGATTTCTCTTCGCCTTTTGCCACAGCTATTTGTCTTTGATTTTCACCTTGAGCAGCCATGATCTGATTTTTAGATTCTTGCTGAGCAATACTAGCAGATGCTTGTTGTGTTTGTTGTGCTTGACTGTTTGCCATTGATTGCGCTAATGCAGCAATTCCGCTACCCCCAGCGGCAGCAGCTAAACCACTCATTATATTAGCTGAATTTTGCGAAGTTTGTTGTGCTGCAAAATCAGCAGCTTGAGTATTTACCGTTAAATTTTGGTAAGGGTTTGTTATGTTAGCATAAGGATTTGAAGTATCTAATTGGTTGTATTTTTCTTTCATTTGGCCGAGCTCTGCTTTCGCTCTTCTTTGTTCTCTTCTTCTTGCACCTCCGCCAAATAATGAGCCTATGGCTTTAACCGCCCCGCCGACCGCTTGGCCAGCGCCTTTTACTGCTGCTGCTGCTAATGTTGGATCCATATTATATTGTTTTTGTTATATTTATAATTACACGTTAACTACTTATACTAATTTCAGAACCAACAGAGTAAAGCTCTTTTGGTGTAGTTGAATTGTTTTTCATTTTTACGGTAGCATAATAACCTAAAACGCCAGAAGTATTAAATTTAGCATTTTTAGCGAAGAACATGTACGCGTTACTTTGTGGAACACCATTCCCATTTACTACTGTTACTGTTTTATTTATTTTATCTATTGCGGTTATACTGCCTAAATCTTGTTTCACACTGGAGGAATCTACATAGTAAAGCTTGTCGTTTAATTGTATTTCTTTATTTAATTCAAAATTAAAACTAAGTATTCTGTTAGAACCAGATAGTGTTTGTGAAGTTAAATAACCTATCCCTTGTACGTTAAAGGCTTTTGTATCTATAGTATTTTCGTTTTCTTCAATACCCGATATGTAATTAAAGTATTTGCCTTCTTTTTCAATAAACGTTGATATTTGACCATCTTGTTTGTTTGTTATTATAGAATCACAATACCAGCCTGCATCTCCTTCGTAATTTAATGTTCTAAAGTTTTTAACATTAGCAGGTGCTTCGTTTAATAAGAAAGTAACTTCCGAATCAGTTTTAGTTCCATAAAAAGTATTTGTAGCACCGTTATGATGCTCATATAAATGCCCTTGATTAAAAGTATAATACTTATTATTTAAACTTAAACCACCTTCTGGTATAAAGCTTTTTCTGCTTACCCATCCGTTTATACTTTCTGAAAACGAAAGTGTTGCGTTCACAGATGTGGGCAAACTTAAATTATATTGACTTTTTGTAGAATCATAAGTACCATGTATATCTCCGGTTTGTGCAGAAAGATTATCTCTAAAGTAATCTTTCATTCCGTAGTTTGAAACTTCAGTTATACCGTCTGCTGATAGTCTCAATACACAGCCTCTAGCCTTATCTACAAAGTAAGATCTATAAGTAAACTCTACAAAACTTTCAGGGTTCTTAGAGATGCCGTATGAGCCAAATGTAGCTGGTATAATAGCTTGACCGAGTACTCTATTGCTTGCAATTAATTGAGGATTGCCATCTGCATTGAATATAGCGTCTTTATTAGCTAAAATTTTAATAATTTTATCCTCGCAAAAAGCTAATAAATCAGTGTCCCTGCCGTATAACTTTTGTATGCTGCCATATTCAGGATTTAAGTCTTTAGTTATTTTATCTGCTATTATAAACTGATTTAATCTGTTTATAGATGTTTTTCCATTATATATTTGAGAATATATTAAGCCGTTTTTAACATTTTCCTCTTGATAGTTGTCTTCAAATACAGTAGAAACGCGAACGCCTTTGCCAAGTGCGGGCGAATTGTAATCGTCTCTTATTACAAAAGATTCAACCCCGTTTTTAAAACTATAGCAGTTATGATATTCTAAAGTATTGGCATTGCCGTAATTAGAAGCGTCAAATATTTCTTGAGTTTCATAATATAAATCAATGTCTACGTCATCTTTAGGCTCTACCTCAAATATTGGCGGATTAATTATATTAATGCTTTTTCCGGCGTCAAAATCATAAACAGTAGCATAGGTGTAGCCCCTACCACTAGGATCACTTGATTCACTTTTAAAAGTTATATCGTAATCTAAAGGCTCTGTCAACTTTATAAAAAACAATTTAGCTGCTTGACTTCCTGTCCAATTGCTTTTAAATATCTTTTCAATTTTATAATATTTTGGGTCAAACCATCTGCCTACGCTAGAGTTTAAACGATTATAACCGCTAAATCTTATATAATTACCTTCTTTTAACCCTTCAATAAAAGGAATTGTGCCATAATTACTAAGACCGTGTTGCCATTCTTTTTCTGATTCTAAAGCAAAATGATAACCCTCCGATAATACTGGTTGAGGAGAAAACGTATTAAATGTGTCATTCCACCCTCCTAAAAATGGGGATAATGCTTGACCGGATGTTGTTGAGGAGTCATAACCTGCTTTACCGCCATATCTTGTGTGTAGTTGTCTATGATGATTAGCTCCTCCTCCGTCGTCTTTACCATCAAAACTTATAGTACCAATAGCATGCAAATTATCCGTATTAGTAGTATCAACCAATTCATTTAATAAATTATTTTGTGCTTGCAATTTTATAAAAAACTTTCCGTCAAATTCAGCTTTACCAGATTCATCTTTAAAATCAACAGTCTCTATACTAACACCTGTTTTTATAGAAGGGTCATATAAAGGATCAGATGCATATTCACTGTTATCGTAAAGCACTAAAACATCATCGCCAAATTCTTCCTCAAATGTCACTTCTACATCATCATGGCCACTTGTTCCAGATTGCACTGTTTCAACAGTATAAACTTTTGTTTTAGCGTCACCCGCGGTAAAGCGTAGCTTTTTACCGGGTATTATTTGATCCATTGCTTGACTAGAAACGCCAGTTTCGTTATTACCATAAGTAGCATCAGCATTACCAATTTGGGTATCACCGATGTTATGCATGCTTCTTATAATAACTGTGTTGTGATTCGATACAGGTGTTGCGCCCGGCTCCATAAACCAAGCCCTACCGCCCACATACGTGTTTGACAAAGATGTTTGCCCATTGTACAGGTCTTTTTCGGCTTGTGTTGTTGGGGCTAAGTTAAATCCTGGGCTGTCTAAATCAAATTGTCTACCAAAATGAAAGTACGTAGGAGTATAAACAGGTCTTAAGGGATATGCTAAAAACTTAGGAACTGTTGTTAATTTATCTAATACTTTAAACTTAGTTTCGTCCTCACTTATATTATTTCCTGCTTTTTTCTTTAATAAAAGAATGTCATCTTCTTTAACTTTGTTTATTTCAGATGAAGGAAATGATATGTAAACCGCTCCTTCGTCGTCTTGATAAAAACTATCAACACATAAATTGTATGTTGTAGAGGAAATTTCTTTAACAAAATATTTATAATTAGTAAAACCGCTTGGCAAACTGCCAGTTAGTTTTATTTCAAATTGAGTATTGTTTTTGGCTTGGCTAAAAGGAACATTCACGATTCCTGATTTATCTGTAAGAACCGGCGTTTGTCTGCCGTAAGCGTCCATATATACTACTCCAATCTGATAAGTTCTATTAGACTTTAAAGATAATAATTGAGTATTACTTGAATTATATCTGTTTTTTATTTTAATATTAAAAATAGGGTTTGCAGTTGGTAAATTAAATTGATGCGTGTAATTAGCATATATAATTCTATTAGCAGATATTTCTTGAGATTTTGCTTTTTTAGGTACACTATCAAATAATCTTAACAATTGATTTGCCTCAACTGTTTTAAATATTTGTTCATTTTTAATTTCAAAAGTTGTGGGCAACGAACCGCCCTTGAGTGTTTCTACTATGTATACATTCGCACTTACAGAATCTTTATATAATACATCAATTTCTGTAACATCTGAACTTATATTATGATTTAAATTAGCAACAGTAAGACTTCTTACGTTGTTAGTCATTGCTAAATTATAACCATTTTTTGAATCGTATTCAAAATTATCGCCTAATTTAGTTGGGTCTGGCAAAAATGCTGCTTTTGAAAATGGTGCAAGGCAACTGTATTGCCCGTTTGTGTATTTGTATCTGTATGAAAATAAAGGAAATTTTAGTTCAAACAAAGGATCGTCCTCCTCTAATAATGCTGTGAATTGTACGGTAGAACCCGGTACAGTTTCACTTATTGTTAAAATTTCAGCATTTGAAAAAGTTGTTGCGCTAGAAGTATAGTTGTCCGGCAACAATATTCTTGCTTCAATTTTTATAATATTTCCAGATGCTGTTTCTGTAAAATCGTGCTTTAATACGATTATTTCTCCTGCAGCGTAGTTTGGGGCCGCTGAAAAAGTACCCGATATAAGAAACCCAGAATCTCTAGAATCCTCAAGAATAGCACCTGAACTTGTTTTAGATAAATCTAAATTAATAGTTATAGCGTTACCTCCAATTGTTCCTGCGCCGCCTTTTGTAGAGCTGCTCATAATTAAAGCAGGAGCTTGCAAAGGAGATTTTTTAATTACTGTAATTCTTTCTTCTGATAAACCCGTTGTCCCTGTATTAAAATCAGTAGTTTGTGTTTTCCAGTATGCTACGTCAATTTGCTTAGGCTCATTTAAATCATCAGTAAAATATAACGTTCCGTCTAATATATTTATACCTGTAATTAAATTTGAACTATTGAAGTTTAATACAGACCCTGTATCAACAATAACAGCTGACACTGATCCTGAGGCTTGGTTATATTCTGCTATAATATCTTTAGACGCGGAAGTTATTAGCCAATATATTCTATTGTTTTCCGTGTCCGCCACACTACCAATACATACCGCTGAATCTAAATTTATAGAATCTATAATAGCATTACCCTTAATGTTTTTTAATGCGCCTACGTCACTATTACTTGAGTAATCGACGTCCACGTTTAATGCATCTCTATATTCACCATTAGGAACTAATCTTTCATCAAGGTCTTTATTCATTTTGCCCTTGAGGAAAGCGTTTTTAATTTCAGGCATATTCTAGTGTTTTATCTGTTTGGATTTACCTCTTAAAGCTTGTGAGAGTTCACTAAGTTTAATGTTTGATAACCTTAATTTTGCTTTTCTGACTGAAGCAAATTTATCTTTTCTGTATCTCATTACTAGATACTCGGGGGTGTTTATTTTAGTTTCTAAAATATAATATGCTATACATTTATACATTGCTTCTTCAGCTAGTTTATGTATTTTCATTTCAGCATCAGTGGCTAAGCCATCTGTTATGTATTTTAAAGTTACAGTTTTATCTGTTAAGTTGCCAGAAAAGTGTATTCTTGATTTTATAGGATCAATATAAAAAGATCCATTTGAATTCATATTTTCAGGGCTAGATCCATATCTTTTACCGTCTAATGTTTCTGTTAAATAAAAATCATTAACAGCATCAGATCCTGTATTTTGGCCTTTAAACTTTTTCCATGTTTCAGATTCATTCGCTTTTAATAAGTTACCATCCGAATCAAATGTAAAGTTGTATTGGTCATCCTGTATAATAGCCTCTGGATTACTTGTTTGTGATGCGGGAATTAAAACATGCTCCGCACCATTCACATCAACCCAACTTACTTTCACATAATTCACGTAATCTTGTGGTAACGCCATTACTAATGTAGGTGGTATGTCTATTTCTCTAGATTTTTCAGATTTTAGGGTATCGTAGCTAAGCTCTTGCAATGCTCTTTGCGCATAGAAAGCTACATTAGTTCTTTTAATTTTAGCTATAATTTTATCTTCACCAACATAAGACAACATAAAGTTGTTTATAATGTCTTTTAGCGTTATAAATTGATAGCCTCCGAAATCTCCGCCTTCGTGATATTGTTGTTGTGTTTGATTAAGTAGCCCCATTTATTATGATTTTTCTTGTTGAGTGTTCTTTACGTCTTCGCCGCTAGCAATACCATATAAAGAATTATCTTTAAGTATTATACCAGCTAAACCTAATATTTTAATTATAAGCTCGGTTTCTTCAGAGGGATGCAATTCGAAGTTAATTGAATTGCTAGCATCGTAAGTTCCTGTTACAGAATTATAAGCCCAAGATACAACTGCAGGTTGTTTTATGTAGTTGCAAGTAACACCTGATGTTTTTTGTTCTACATTGCCGCTTGCGTCTTTGCCGTAAATTTTAACTCCACTTTCATCTTTAATGAAAATAGGAAAATCGTTTGTTGGTTGATTTAAAGGAGTGGATTTTATATATATCCAATCTTTTTGTTTAACTTGTGATGCTTCAGCGTTATTAAATATAACACTGCCTAGTCTATATAGATCGCTAGGTAAAGTTATTCCGCCAGTTATGGCTTGTGAAGTTTTTTCAAATAAACTTATTTTTTCATTCAATATGTCTACCATATCAGAATATTCTGTACTGTTGCCAGGAAGTCTACCGAATTGATTTATATCATAAAAATATTGCTCAAATATGTCTAATTGAGCTTGATTTGCAAGATAATTAAATTCCTGAGGCGTTATATAACCTCGTTGTTCTTTGTTAGTCACAGCTAACACTGCTTGGTATACAGTATTTATGTTTACACTCATTTTATTTTTATTATAGGTTAAAGGCCCACAATAGTAGGCCCTTACCTACAATTGCTTACTTTAATTTCTTTTCAATAGTTTGATACACTTCAATACCTTCATCGGTTTTAAAGTACGACGCTAAAGCTGAATATGGATTTTCGTCAAATGGAACTGTTATAAGTTTCCTGTCATTCGATGCCCATTTAAATGTTCTTTGATCACTTGAAAGTTTAACAATACCCATTTCAACTGATTTTATTCCAACATTTCTAATTTGTATATTTTCATCCTTAACTAATTCTAAGAATAACTCTGGATTTCTCCTAGCAAATAATAACAAATCTCTTTTAAGCTCCTTAGAAGTCATGGTAGATACCTTATTTCCTAACTCTGTTCTAAGTATTGCTTCTGTTTGATCAATATCAATTTGTTGAGCTAAATTTAAAGCTTCTATTTCAGTTTCAAGATAGCTAATATCATCTTCCGCTATTTGAACCGGATTAAATTCCGAAAATGTTGTGCCATTTTCAGGGTGATATTGTGAAAGAAACTTTTGTAAAGTTACTTTTTCTTTTGGTACAAAAAGCCTTCCATCTCTAAATATAATGTGACTTAATCTTTCTGGACCTTTCATTTCATCTAAAAATACTGTTTTTTGATTTTCGCAGTATTTAATCTCTCTTTCATACCCTAGTTTTTCGTCAAACCAAAGCACTCCTCTGCTTTTTAATATGAATACGATAGGTGTTTTCTGAGAGTTAAGCTCATAAATTCTATCTTTTATTTCCCATTTAGGGGCTTTAGAAGTTAATACTTCTTTTACTTGCGGTTCTGCTACCGCTACTTTTTCTTGTTTTGCCATGATATAATATAATAAAAAATTAATAGAGTAATGATTACCCCCGTCAGAACAACGAGGGTAAAAATTACGTTAAGTATTAAGAGTTAAATAACACAAAATTATTCGTTGCTTGTGCTACTAAACATCTTTCTGATAAGTAATGAACTTCCATTTTGTCATCACCAGTCGTCTGCGCACCGCCTACTGAACCAGTAATCCAAGATTTCATTCTTCTGTCATCAGTCTCAGAAGCTCTATATCTTACGTGTAAGAAAGGTCTTCTAACATTTTTACCTAATTGTTGGTCATACACTGAAGATGTACCAGCTGGAACTAAAAGTCCGCTTATACCTCCTATTAAACCTCTTGTAGATTTATCATTAAGATATTTCCAGTCAGTTTTGTAGAAGTCATAAGAACCTCTTCTAAATCCAGAGAAACCTAAATTAAGTGCCATATCTTGAGAGTTTTCAAAAACTCCAAATGATAAACCACCTGAAATATTCGGGTTTAATCCTGCTAGCATATCATCGAAGTAAAGATTTGCATCTCTATCTAAGAATAACATGTTCTCTTCAATTGATCCTTGTTTGTCTAATTCTTTTAATAATAAGTCAAATTCAGGAAGTTTATCAGCAGCTGGTGTAGCTGAGTCAAATTGATTACTTGCTACGATACCTCTTGAAGAGATAGCTGAAAATAATCCTTCAGATCCATCAGGAACGATAGCGTCTCCACCATCTTTTTTCTCTGCTTCAATCATTACCATTTCTAAGTAATCTTCATATCTTACTCTTGTATCACCTTCTGCTTTTAAATACCATAAGAATCCATTTTGTCCAGACTCTCCAGATACTTCTACCCATCCGATCTGAGCTGTGTCAGAACCATTAACTTCATAGTGATCTTTAATAATAAGTGGCTTATTAGTGAAAGACTTGAAGGTTGGTTCAACAGCATCAGTCATGCTTGCAGATCCTTTCCCATATTCAGAACCATAAACAAAGAATTTAATAACCTGATCGTCAGTTGCTGCGATACCAGCTAAATCATCTACGTTTGCAGCACCATAAGGTTTAATAGTTAATGTGTCAGTTGCAGCTTCAATACCGGCTGATACATATGCTTTAAATACTACATTGTTAACTACTGCTACTACTGTTGCACCTTTTCTTACTGCGTGTGCTTCTGTAGTTCCAGAGTCAATACCTGTGATAGCGTCAATCACACCTGTAACAGGGTTGATTTGTGCATTATAAGATAAGTGTAATCTACCTTGCTCAGACCAAATAACTTGATCAGAAGCCATAGGCATTTCTGCACTTACCATTCTTAAGAAAGAAGATATAGTTCTATTTCCATATCTTTCTACTTCTTGTTCGTACAATTCAGGTAAATATTGTTGTGACCAATTTGCTCCACCTGAACCGTGGAAATTTAAATAATTAGATGCAAGTGTTTGTTTTTGTGCACTTGGGCTAATTATACTGCCAGCCGCTGGGCCAGCAAATGAAACGTTTGTTGCCATTTTTTAATAATTTTTAAGTTTTAATTTAAGGTTTTTTGAATCTAGACCGCCAACTACTCTCGCTTTTATTCCGCTAGGTTCAATATTTTTATGGCCCGACCTCGGATCCATATTGATATTCTTAGCAGACTTAACTGATTCTTTAATAGCATCAGTCTTGCCTTGTTCATAAAAATGATTTGCAATTGCGTCAGCATTCATTGCTGTAAATAAAGATTTATGATAACCACTTGCATCGCTCATTTCATTATTTTTGTTTAAGAACTTCTTAGTAAAATTTGAAATATCGCTTTGGGATTTTTTAATCTCATTCACATTCTTAACATTAAATCTGTACTTCTTGTCACCAACCTTATATTCAAAACCTTTGAATTGATTGTTAAAAAGACTGTCAGTCTTATTGTTAAATACAGCTCTTTGGTGCTGTGTTATTTTTTGCGATTCTTCAGACTCTTTATTATATCTGTTAAAAAAGTCTACCGCTTTTTGCTGATCTTGCGTTAGCTTAGATCCAGCTTTAATTTCTTTATAATAATTAGCTTTTTGACTTTCTAATTGCTTTTTTGCATCAGCAACCTCTTCTTTAAATGCTAATTTTTTTCTTTTTATATCTTTAGGTTCATCAATTTCTTCATCAAATGAAAATTTGTCTTCAATTAAAAAACTTATTTCATCAGATGTTAAATGTGGTTTCGCCTTTTCGTAATATTCTCGTAGCAAAGACATGTCCTCATAACCTGTGTAGTCTTTATTTAATTTCACGTAATCTTCCAAAGACCCACCTGTTTCATTCATAAACTTAACCAGCTCTGTAATGTTTTCTGGATAATCTATTTTTTCTTCTTCTATTGTTTCCTCTTTTTTAACCTCGGGTTCAACAATTTCTTCTTCCTGCTTCTCAGCTTCAGGTTCTTCTGTTACTTCTTCTAATACTGTTTCTTCAACCTCTTCAGTTTCTTGCTCTGGTTCTTCAGTGCTTTCTTCTAATACCGGTTCTTCTTTTACCTCCTCCGCTGGTTCTTCTACAACCGCTTCTGGTTCTGGTTCAACTTCTGTTGTTGGTGGTTTTGATAAATCCACCTTGTAAACACCGTCTTCAATTTTGACGCCAGCGTTTTCTTGTACTTTTTGTTCTTTTTCAGCAGTAGATAACTCTTCGGTCTCTACGGCTTTAGCTTTCATTTCTTTTGCCATGATAAAATATTATATGATTATACATTATATATTACTTAGGTTCAAACGCACCTAAGCCAAAATCACCGCTTAATATATCGTTTCCACTGGATTCGAATTTTTTAGGGGGTGTTTTACTGTTTCGCTGCTCTATGAGCTCGCTTTGTTGACTAGCTTGTATTTTTGTTCGATCGTCTTTTCTGTCTTCTTTAGCATTCATTTCAGCGTCCTTAGCCTGTGTTTGCATTTGCTGAATTTGCATATTCATTTGAAATTCTAATTGCATAAGTTGTTTTTTCATTTCAACTTCACCTTGCATTCTTTGCATTTCAAATTGTGATTTAGCTTGCGCTAATTGTATTTGACTTTGTGTTAAAGCCTGTTGTTTTTGTACTTCTGCTTGAGCAGCAACTTGTTGAGCTTGTGCATTTGCTTGGGATTGAGCTTGTATATTTTGCTGCTGTACTTTCTGATCTCTTTCAAGCTTTTTCTTTCTTCTTAATTTAAGTACTTGATTTGCTAATTTAGTATTTTTAATTTCTCTAATATCAATAGCATCTTCAAGCTCTATGTTATTTTGTGCAATTGCAACTTGAATATTGTTTTCAAGTAATTGTTTTTCTTCTTCGTCTGGCGCTAATTCTAAGTATATACCAAAATCATATAAATGTAATTCTGACATTTCTTCCAATGTAGCCACATTATGAGCACCAATACTTTGTATAAATGCATCTCTTGTCGGCGAGTATTCTATAACGTCTGATATTCTTAATGATATTTTTTCTGCAAGTTCAGCTGTTAAAAATAAACCACTTTGCAATATGTGTCTTGTTGCTGTGTTTGAATTTGCAGCAGCAAGTTTTTGAACACCCACTAAAGCGTGTTTATCAGGTGTGCTTCCGTCTCTAGCTTCATTTAAACCAGTAGCGTCTCTAACCATTTGCATATAATAATTATATGTACTGATTAGTTGGGCTAATTTATTAGCGCCGCCATTATTGCTTATTTCTTGTATAGGTATTTTACCAGGGTTCATATCGCCCTCAGACGTAAATGATCTACCAATTACCGATCCTGTTTGGAAAAACATATTCAATGCCTCTTGAGGATTGTAGTTTGTACCGTTACCTAAATCAATTTCAGCTAATCCATCAGCGTCTAAATAAACACCGTCAGGAACCATTCTTGATAATACTTGTTGTATTTTTAAATGTGTTAATTGAATCATATCAGCAAAGCCTGTAACTCTACTTACTAAAGATTCAATTTTACCATTATACATTCTAGGCGCTACAATAGAATAATTAAGTTTAACTTTATTAACATCGCTCTTTTCACGGAGCATGTTATCCGCAAGTTCCCATTTTAATAATTTATTAGAACCTGGAACAAATACACCTTCGTATAATACCTCTATGTTTTTAGCAATTCTTTCAAATCTTAAATTGTTATCCATTGGAGGATTAAACGCATCTGTTTTCTTAATAATTTTTTCAGCACCTGTTGATACTTCTTTAACTTTATAAACCTCATTCATGTAGGTTTTATAATTAAAGTACATAACTTGAACTGAATTATTATCTTGATTTTGTTGTTGGCTGTTGTATTTATTGTAAATACTATAATCCTGATTACCTTGCTCTGTTATTGCTTTTAACTCTTCGTTAGTTAAATTAGGGAATTGTTTCTTTAATTCACTTATAGTTATTGTTTTAACTTCACCTACATAATATATGTCGTCAAAATAAGGTGATTCAGTATAAGAATAAACTATATTAGCAGGATCCACATAATCAACTACAATGCCTTCTGATGGTGTAAACAATGTTTTAACACAGCCAATACCTAAAACAGTTAAATCATAAAAGAATCTTTTCTTTATTAATTCGTATTGATTTTGATTGAGTATAGTTTGTATTGCTTGTTCTTCCGCTATTTCAACTGCTTGCTTGTAATTAAGCTGCATATGCAATTGCAATTCATCTTCATTATCCGGTAGCGTAGCAGGATCATTATTAAATACGTTAAGGCCAAACTGTTCTTGAACGTAGTTACCAAATTCTTTAGTTCTCATGTCGGCAAGGATGCCTTCCATATACTGTGTCCTCTTGTTAACACCATTCTGATCTTGTGAATGTGCTTTTATATCATAAGTTCTTTCTGCAATACCGTTTACTACAATATCTACAAACTTTGGAATTATTGGTACTGGCTTCCAATCTAAATTTAAATAAGATAAATCACCGTTAATAGATAATTCGTCTTTGTATTTTTGTATGCTTTGTTCTCCCCTAGCATATAATCTTAACTTGTGATAATTGTTTTGATTAACAAAAAATCTATTTGATCCTCTATCTTTTTTAAACCACTCATTTTGGATAGCTCTAGCAACATTAAGACCGTAATCCAATCCTAATTTTTCATCATCGCTAGCTGTTTGGCTTGGGAAGTAACTTTTTATAACTGACTCAGCCATATTAATTAATTATTTTTGATGTAATTCCTTTGTTTTCGTATCTCGAAAAGTTAATGTTAACTTTTGATTTTTGTTTTTCTGCACTCGGTCTGTATTTATTTTTATTGCAAGCCATAATTGCTAGCCCTGAACTAATTGCCGCATCAAACTTGGTTCTTTTATTTATATCAAACTTAGCCCAATCGTTTAATGTTTCATTAAAATATAAATCTCCGTAATCTCCGTTAGGTGTAATACCTACGTGGCTGTTAATATATGTTTCAATTGCTGCAGCGTGAGCTTGTCTTATATCTTCACTTGAATTTGGTATGCCACCAATTTCTTTTTCAGTAACAGATAATTTATTCCACAATCTATCAGGCCTATTCATAGAATATCCCCTGTACCCTCTTCTTCTTAAGTAATATAATAATCTTGGTTTATTATTTTCCGCAAGTATTGGCATGCTATAAAACACTAATGCCATTAAAACATCTTCAAAAAACATTTCCGCTGTTTGTGGCCTAGCTACATATTCTAAAAAAAATCTATTAGGAGGAGCATCCTCCATACTAAATTTTGTTAATCCGTGCAATGCACCTTTAGATCCTTTGCCATCTGTTGTTCCTGATATATCATAACTGTCACAACCGAAAGCGCCCATATGTTCGTTACCAGGATATTTAATACCATTTTTATTAATGATGTTATTTTGTAATGTAATACCCGGTACCCAACTTATTTTAAATCTTCCATTTGGATTTGGTGTAAATTGCACTTTGGTATCTTTAATGCCATTTTGCCAAGAGAAGCTTCCTGTTGTTACATTTGCTTCTGTTGTTATATCATCATTAAAGTCAATTTGCTCATATATCTTAGCTAAGTTAAATATACTATTCTTAGCTTCATCTCTAAATGCGTGTTCCTCTGTACGTGGAAACTGTCTATAAAATTCATTTAAACCGTCTTGATCTCCTTTTAAACCATCTACTTCATTCTCCCAATGTTCAATAACCCCGACGTTGATATTATCTCCCTGGTTGTCGGTAACAGGCTCTTTCGGTGTGTTAAAGACAGGTATTCCATAAGAATCGATGAATCCTTCGAAATTCCATTCCATAGGTATGAACAAAGAATATAGTCCCGAACGAGTCTGTCCATTTTTATTCCGTTTCGTAACATCTGAATTATTATATAATTTTTTAAAATTCTCACCTCCTTTGTCAAGAGCATTACTCGTTGACCCCATCATACACTTACCTATTATTCTCGAACCAAGTCTAAGCGTGGTTTTTGTGACTCTCCAGTTATTGAGAATGTTTTCCGGGCGTTCCCATTTGCCGGCTTCATCATGGACGAGAAGTGCGAGTTTCTCTCCATCATATGAATTGTCCCCGGTATTTTTCCAGTCGATAGTGGTGTCCAATCCAGCGATTTCCTGGGCTCTATCTTTTGATTCGAATCTTTTACGTGTAAATTTCGAAGCGGGTACTCTGTACGCGAGTTCTGTCTTGGGGCGATCCATACCGTCCTGGATGGGTCTGAAAAAGAATGGATAATTGATCGATATTGGTACCACCTTATCTGTGAACATTTTCTTCGCATCGGCTCCAGATTTGGACAGTATTCCGTACCGTGCATCGGAAGATACGGTAGCCAAGTTAACTGTCTCTGAGGATGCCATAAACGAAAAACCTGAACGTCTATTCTTGAGATAGCACATTCCATAACACCGTCTATCTGCTTTACACGCTTCCCAATAAATAAAGAATAATCTATTGGCTTCTCGAAAGTCTGGTCTCCCAACATCAATCTTGGTCCACTGCAAGTACATATAATGAGTGCCAGTAATATAAGTGGGAACCCCTTTGCTCTTGAACCAATGCCCTTCATCACGTTTAGTAAATTCTTTATCAATATATGCATGCCATCTTTGTTTAAATTCATCCGGATAATCTTTCCAATCAAATATACTCTTGATTGTTTTAAGCTCTTTAGGATACTCGTGTGGAGTCCACTGATCATTTTGAGTATCAACGTTGTTTGATTTTGGCAGTGCTATTTTTAAATTCTGTATGCTATACACTTCGCCTATTTGTCCTGTCTTTGATATAACAACAACATCATGCTCTTCGTTGTATCCATACTCCCACTTTTTAGATTTATTTAATCTTTTAATAGTGGTTATTTTAATGGGGTCTATAACCTTATATAAACTCTGCTTGTACATTATTTAGATCTTCTTTCTGCAAACCCACTAAACACTTCTGCTTCAGTTTCTTTTTTAGGCTTGTTATTAAGTATATCGTTTTCTTCTTCGATTCTACCTAGTATCTCAAATGCATCGAATATTGCGAGCTTTTTAGTGGCTGCAGCGTTCTTGAGTCTATCGGCTGAGATGTCATCATCAGTTTCAACAATAGGTTCTTTAGCAACTTTAATAAGTTCTTTGACTGCTTCATGCCCAGCTTGGATTATATTCTTTTTCGTTTCCTTGACGTTCATATTTAATAGATATTGAATTAGTTAATACCCTATACATTCTTTCACCGTCTACAATAAATTCGTATTCGCTGCTAGGTGTAAACCCAACTAAATCTTCTTTCTCTATTAAACTGCTAATGTCCTTGTCAACATGCTTTATAATGCCCCTTAGGGCTTGTTCTTTCTCGTTATTTAATATATCAGTAGATTTGATTGGTTTAACAAAACAGAAGCCTTTGGGTGCGTTCCATTTGTTATCTCTTTTGTATAGAAATATTTGATCTGACTTAACAAAATAAAGATTATCTTTATAATAGCCACGTGAATTTTTTTCCACACCGTATTGATTGTACCATCTTCTAAACACATTGTGATGTAGAATAACTTCATCACCAATTTGTAATTCAGTTTTTTCAGACTTAGGTACATTTAAAACAATTCCAGTACGACTAACATATTGATGATCAGAGATTTCAGTATTAACTAAAAGCTCTTGACCATCTATATATTTTTTGTTATCGTATCTTTCGTTTTTTGGTTTTATAATAAAATCAAATAAACTTTGCATTAATATTCTAAATTATACTCCACAGCTATTGCCATGTTTTTATTAAAATCTTTCCACGGTAATACTTCGTTTTTCTTTTTAATGTAAATAGAGAACTTATCATCACCTTCTACTATATCACATATTGTATGGCCACCATATACTTCTTGGCCTACAGCATAATGCATAGCGTCGTTCTTATAGTCTCTACCTATACTAATTTTTCTTACCAAAGACATTACTACGCTTTCTTTAATACTTCTGGACCTACGATTTCTTCCCCACCTTCTTCTTCAATAGGTTCATAGTTTCCAGTTTGAATATCAATTTTAATTTTTCCGTACTTTTCCTCTAGCTTAGCTTGCAACTTGTTCAAGTCTTGTTGAACTTCTGCTGCAGCGTGGTTAAGCTGGTGTTTTTGTAATTCTAGGTTTCCAATTTGAGAAGCAGCTTGATTAAGCTTACCTACAAATCCTTGTAGTTCTTCTAATTGTTCTTGGCTAATTTTGTTTTCTTGGTTTTCCATAATTTTAATCTAATTTTAATTTAACTTAATTTAATTTACGCCCACGGCATTTCCGAGACGTCTTCGTTTTTTGGTATTTTTTGTTCGCTAATATTTTTGGTTATAACTTCTTGCATGTGATCAACTGGGTGATTAGCTTGAGCCCAGGAAATAACATCGGCTTCTGTAACGCTAGCCAAAGCGGTAAAGTTTTCAGAGTCTGGCGCACCAATAGGGCACGCTCCTGAAAATTCTGCAGTGTAAGGATTGCCTTCGGAATCATTTTCACTATCTGTTCCCACGTATTTAAAATTTACGTGTGTAATCACATCCGACAAACCGTCGAGACTGGGTGCTTTTTTCATAGCCGTGATTGCCCATGTGTAAGTAATTGCCATAATTTATTTTTTAATTGTTTGTGTTATAATTTATTATCACTTGTTTTACTGATTTTCTAAAGTTTCAAGTCTTGACTTCAAGTCATCTATAATTGTTTGTTGTTCTTTTATTGCGTTTACTAAAACCGCAGTAAGTTCTGTATAAGAAACTGATTTAATACCTGAAGTTTCTTCATCATGAACTAATTCTGGCATTTCTACTTCCACTTCTTGAGCTACAACACCTATTTTAGTTGGTTCCGTGTTAAAATCTGTTCTATTGTAATAAATACCCCTTATAGACTTAACTTTGTCTATACAATTAGGTATTTCAACCACGTTGTCTTTAATTCTTAAATCTGAATGCTGAGTCACGGTTCCGTAAACGGTCATGTTTGCGGTGGTACTATAAAATATAAATCTCGTACTTGAACCTTGTCTCCAGTTTATATTACCAGCATTCATATCAAAATAAGTGGCACCCCCATGAGTGTGGAATCTAAAAAAGCTACCAGAGGTTCCACCCATGTATATATTAGACGTTCCACCTGAGCCCACCGTATGACTTCCTGCAGTTTGTAAAGCACCAGCCATAGTCAAACCATTAATAACGCTAGTTCCATCAGGATGTGTATAATAACCAGTATTATTTGAATCATAGAATATTGGAGCCCTAAGTGATCCGCTAGCTATACCAACTGATCTTATATTAATAGTATTAGATTCACCAATATACATAGTCTGAGTGCTAGTATGCGCATAATAATGTTGAGATTGAGCTACATAAAAAGAAGTATCCCATCTTGGTGCCGTTCCATTGTTACCTCCATCAGTAGTCCATATATCATTAAATTTAGAAGTCGATGCAGGATCCACATAATAGCCTGTATTACCTGAATCATAAAATATAGGTGATCTAGTATCAACATGATTTGTTACATGACCTGCTGTTGCTATCGTAACGTGATCAGTGCTATTGTGTCTTATAGTAAATTTATTAGAATGCGTTGCGGTGGGATATCTAACTAAAGTCCATTGCCCAGTGCCAGTTCCTGACGATCCTGCAACTGCGCCTAATATTAATGATGAATAGCCATTACTACCAGGGAACATTCTTATGTTTTCATTATAACTTGACCCGGCAGATATTTGAACTGTAGAAAAATTTGCTGTACTTAATACACTATTTCCGTTAGGATTTAAATAATAACCTGTATTATCTAAATCATAAAATGTTGGAGCTCTAAAATCACCAGCAGCGTGTACTTGATTTGCAAACCAAGCTGTGACCGACCCATCTCCAATAGTTGCATCAATACTACCATTATTTGCAATATACATACCCCAATCACTTGTTTTACCACTTCCCCATAAATTAGGATGTGCATAACCAATACCATACATACTCCCCAAATTAGTTGCATTTGGATTATAACTGCTCCCAATTGTATAAATAGGATTTGATTTAGCGGAGTTATTTCCAATATTGTTATATGACCCTTCAAAATGGCCGGTATGATGATTTGCTCTATTAAGTCTATCTACTACACTTGCCCCTGCTGGATTTACATAATAATTTGTATCGTCTGAATCGTAGAAATAAGGTGCTCGCATACTAGCATTTGCTTGCCATACCCCATTATTTAATATCCACCCCGCAGTGTAAGCTGAGGTAAAATTATTACTGCCAGTACCTCTTCTAAACACCCAACCTCTACCATCTGTATCCATAGTTAGGTAGGTATTGTAACCATCTCCATTTCCTGTTGGGTTTGTAAAATTACCTCCATTAGCTTTAAATCCTATTGCTGAAGTTGTTGTATTTCCAGAACCCCAGAAAAATATTTGGTTGTCTGTTGATGTTGCACCATTATCACCTCTAATTGCAACGCCCCATAAGCTGCTTTGGCTATTGGGGTTTGTATAATAAGCGGTATTATTTATATCATAAAATATACTTGCTCTTATATCAGCGGTGTTTATTGTACTACCGCCGTTTAGTATTATTTGTTTATCAAAATAGAAGTTACTTCTATCAGTATAAATGTGAGCGTGGCCAGTATTCGCAGGACCAAATAATATGTACCCAGCATCTGTTTTAAACCTAACACCCCATTCATCTGCATCAAATCTACCATTGTTACTAGAACCGCTAAACTTAAGTGTATTAACAACACTTGTTGCTGCCGGATCTAAATAATGATTTGTATCATTTGAATCGTAGAATATAGGTGCTCTTAATGAATTAGCAGCAGTCAAAAGATTAGCAATGTAACCAGTACCACCACTATCAACATAAAAAGTATTACTACCTGAAACGTTTCTAAAATGTACATATCCGGTAGCTTGTAAATACCAATGATCACCATGATATTGCATTTTCCCCCCAACTTCACCTGACCAAGCATCAGTGGTTTGTCTCCAATCACCTATAGTTTTCAATGCATTCCCTCCAGATGCTGATGGGTTTAAAAAGTATGAAGTATTATTTAAATCATAGAGTATAGGCGCATAAAAATTCCCCCTATCAACATATAGCCCTCCTGCAGCTTCTAGCCTTATAGTCGTTTTAGAGCCTACAGCGTAACTATCAGTTGTAGATAAATACATCCTAGTACCGTAACTACCATCTGATCTTACATATATACCGGCATCCGAAGATTGACCATTATTGTGATCCGAAGCACCAAAAGTTATAGCACCACCCGCGTGATCAGTACCGCTATTAGGGTCTATATGCAAAGAACCTTTAGATGTACCTTGCGTTGTAGCATCCCAAACTGCACCTGAGTTTAAATCTAAATCACCAAAATTACTTCTACTTGCTGGGTTTACATAATAAACAGTATCATTTGAATCGTAATATAATGGTGCTCTTACATCTTGTGTTACTAATAAAATAGCATTACCACCATCAAGCTGCATTACTTTTAATGTATTAGCAGCACTAGCTCTTATACCTGTTAAGTTACCATAGGCTGAATTAAAAGTACCAAAGAATCCATTATTACTTTCATAAGCCATATAATGACCATCTACCAGAACAGATCCTTGACCACTTTTGGATAAAACTACAAATTCAGAACCACCAGTCATAGTTAACCCATTTTCACGAGTATATCCATTACTTCCTAAATCACCAAGCCAAGAACCACTATTAGTAAAGTACCCAGCACTAGCGTGATTGCCCCAGCCGTAAGCTGTGTTCCAGTTTGAATCATTGTATCCTGAGCTTGCAATGCCGCCCGTCCATTGGCCGTTGGCATTTACTATATCAGTTCCTCTCCAGCTTACTGTTTGATTATTATATAATTTTAAACCACTAGTATAAGTTCCATTACCGTCTTTATATCCAAAATCAACATATCTGTTAGCGGTAGAGCCATCATATCTAAATTTCCAACTTGGGCCATTTGAAGATCCATTGTCTAAAACATGATATTCAGTCTGGTTTGCCATACTTCTAAACAACCAAGGTTGTGCTTGCAATGCGCCAGTTAAAGTACCACCAGCAAGTGGTAATTTAGTTGCAATACTATTTGTAACTGTTGTACTAAAGTTTGCGTCGTCTCCTAAAGCAGCTGCTAATTCATTTAATGTATTTAAAGTTCCAGGTGCTGAGTCTACAATTAAAGCAACTCTAGCATCTGCTCTAGCATCAGTGTAATATAAATTACTACCTTCGGTAATATTCGATGTGTTCTGAGCAGGCATTGTAAATGACATAACACCTGTTGTGCTATTATAACTTAAAGAACCAGTAGCACTAATTGCTGCTCTAGCTCTTGCATCAGTATAATATAGATTAGTACCCTCAGATAAATTAGATGTACTTAAACTTCCAACTCTTGAGTCTACTCTGGCGTTAGTAAAGAACAGTTTATCACCTTCAGTAATATGAGAAGTTGTTATACCGTGACTTGAATGTAAGTGTCCCTGGGTTATTGAACCCGCTTTTATAAAATCACCTGTTACTTTAGTTAATGCCATAATTTAATTTTTATTCTGCTGGTGGGAAAGGATTTGAAAATGTTATGTCTACTGGAGCTTTTAGTAATGCAATTTTTGCATCTAAACTAGCTTTCATAGCTGCAACATCTAATCCAGCTTCTAACCATGCTACAATATCAGATTCTTCTAAGCTGGCATATGCAGTGAAATTGTCTGCATCGTATACAACGCTGTGTGTACCTATAGATGAAGCTGTTTTTGTTGCATCGTCGTTGTCTACTGCGGAATATCCCCAGTGAATTGTGTTGATAACATTATCATTGCTATCGTGGGAAATTTTTGCGTCTAACGCATTAATTCTCCATTTGTAAGTGTTTGCCATTATTTTATTTATTTATTTATTTTAACTTCCTTCAGTATATACTACTGATACTCTATCTGCTCTAGGTGTACCATCGCCGCCACCTTGCGAATATTTAAATCTAGCAAATGGATGAATACCCATACCGCTAGAAAAAGTAAATGTAACTATAACATGCTGATTTCCTGCACCGCCATTGCTAACCGCAACAGACGTTGAAAAATTTGCTAACATTTGTGTTTTACCGTTACCAGTACTACCGTTATTATATCCTCCCACAACACCTTTTACCATCCCATCTGTACTTGCAAATTCATAATCTAATATCCAAGATGCCCAACTTGCTTTTGCATAAGTAAAAGTTAAAGTACAACCATTTGTTGTTGTTCCTTGTATAGGTACATTAACTTCAATGGAACCACCTTCGTTGCCTAAACTTACATCATTACCTACTTCTGATAATGTAACACCAGAATCTCGATTAGCGGGCCCTACTATTAGAGCGCCATTTACTTCTAATCTAGCTTGTGGCGAAGTTGCTCCGATTCCGACGTTCCCGCTAGAACCTAATATTGTCATTCTTGTATCATCACCTACTCTAAATGCCATTCTATCTGGGCTGTGCCCATAAAATATTTGGCCTACATTAGCATCATCATTATCGCTAAAATTAATAAAACATTCTCCAGTGTTAGATGCTGACAATATTGTCATACCTGTCGAAGCACTTGACCTTAATGTTAATTGAGAACCAGCAGCAGGCGAAGTCGTCCCGATCCCGAC
>Ga0213861_10000168_pt1 | contig 52571 bp, 43 predicted proteins | sample PICome_4_FD_160110 | JGI IMG/M metagenome (GOLD analysis project Ga0213861, IMG submission 160110) | Coastal seawater microbial communities near Pivers Island, North Carolina, United States - PICO131 | ecosystem: Environmental > Aquatic > Marine > Coastal | place: USA: North Carolina... | reverse complement strand
CACACTCGCTTTCGAAGACTTCGAGCTCGTGCGCGACCCACTCAAATACGAATATTCAAACATCGATGGAACCGAACTAAGGAAACGAAGACTTCCCGAAGCAGCCGCAGCAAAAATCGACAAATTTACACTCTTCGAGTTTTCTGCAAAATGGGACGTTGTACCGACCATGCTCACCCAATGCCACACCGATGTAATCAATGGATTCATGGGGCAAACAACAGACTTCAAAAAAGACTTTATTAAATCCAACGTCTTGGTCATGGGAGAAACAAAATCACTCAACACAGCGCGTTATATCCATGGAGAATACGGACAAGGAACTTGGACGTTCTACGGTGGGCACGATCCAGAAGATTACCAACACCGTGTCGGTGATCCACCAACAGACCTCAACTTGCACCCAAACTCACCGGGATACAGATTGATCCTAAACAATATCTTATTTCCCGCAGCGAAAAAGAAAAAGCGCAAGACCTAAAAAAGGTGCGCTACTATCAAAAATAAGATGTATAAGACAAAAAAAAACGCTCCGAATGGAGCGTTTTTTTTTCAATTTTAATCGATTCTTATGGGAGGAGATCAAACATCTATTTTCGCATACTTTGCATTTTGCTCAATAAACTCTCTACGTGGAGGAACTTCTTCTCCCATCAACATGGAGAACGTTTGATCGCACTCAAGCGCGTTCTCAATCGTTACCTGACGTAAGGTTCTGAATTCTGGATTCATTGTCGTTTCCCACAACTGCTCCGCATTCATCTCACCAAGACCCTTGTACCGCTGGACACCAACAGAAGACTCTGAACCTGACCCTTTCATCTCTTGAATCAAACGGTCCCGCTGGTTATCGTCCCATGCATATTGCGACTTCGCACCTTTTTTCACTTGATACAACGGCGGTGTTGCGATGTAGATGTAGCCATTTTCGACCATTTCTTTCATGTACCTAAAGAAGAACGTCAAAATCAATGTCTCGATATGAGAACCATCCACATCGGCATCACACATAATGATCACTTTGTGGTACCTCAGCTTTTCCATATTCAAAGCTCTTTGGTCTTCTTCTGTTCCAACACGAACACCCAATGCGGTGTAAATGTTCTTGATTTCTTCGTTTTCGAAAATCTTGTGCTGCATCGCTTTCTCCACATTCAAGATTTTACCTCTCAAGGGCATAATCGCCTGAAATTTACGATCACGGCCTTGCTTCGCAGTTCCACCCGCCGAGTCCCCCTCAACAAGATAGATCTCACTTTCTGCAGGATCTTTCGACGAACAATCTGCCAACTTCCCAGGAAGTCCACCACCAGTAAGAACGCTTTTTCGTTGCACCATCTCACGTGCCTTGCGCGCTGCTTGTCTTGCCTTTGCAGCCAAAACAACTTTTGATACAATCGTTTTTGCTTCGTTGGGATGCTCCTCCAGGTAATCGGAAAGCATCTGAGAGACACTTTGGCTTACAGGAGCGGTTACCTCGCGGTTACCTAGTTTTGTCTTGGTTTGCCCTTCAAATTGTGGTTCCTGTACCTTGACAGACACAACTGCAGTCAATCCTTCACGGAAATCATCTCCTTCAATCTCCACTTTCTCTTTGGCCAACATACCAGAATCTGTTGCATACTTCTTCAGCGTGTTTGTTAGACCTCTTCGAAATCCAGACAAGTGCGTACCGCCCTCGTGCGTGTTAATGTTGTTTACGTAGGCCTGAATGTTCTCTGTATATGACGTATTGTATGTCAATGCCACCTCTACAGGAATGCCATCTTTTTCTCCTTCAAAATAGACCACCTCAGAAAGCAAGCCCTCACGGTTTCTGTCCAAATACAAAGCAAACTCCTTCAAACCACCTTCAGAATGGAAGGTTTCTGTAACGTGCTTTCCATCGTCATCCGTATGACGCAAATCCGTCAAGGTAATTGTAATTCCTTTGTTCAAGAATGCCAATTCACGCATTCGTGCTGCAAGGGTGTCGTAGTTGTACTCAGAAACCTCGAAAATCGTCAAATCCGGTACAAAGGTAACTTCAGTGCCTGTTACAGAACTTGTACCTACTTCTTTTACATCGTACAGCGGTTTCCCAATTTCGTACTCTTGCTGAAAGATTTTCCCTTCCCTATGCACTGTCGCCATCAAATGCTTTGAAAGTGCATTCACACAGGAAACACCCACACCGTGGAGCCCCCCAGAAACTTTGTATGTATCTTTATCGAACTTCCCACCTGCATGGAGCACTGTCATTACAACCTCCAAAGCCGACTTTTTCTCCTTGGAGTGCATTGCTGTTGGAATACCGCGACCGTTGTCCTTTACAGTGATTGAATTGTCTTCATTAATATAGACCTGAATACGATCACAATGACCCGCAAGCGCCTCATCTATGGAGTTGTCAACAACCTCATACACCAAATGGTGCAATCCTTTCACGCCGACATCACCAATGTACATGGCTGGACGTTTTCTCACGGCCTCTAAACCTTCAAGTACCTGGATGTTGTCCGCAGCGTACTCTTGTTTTGCATTTTCTTCGCTCATAATATTTATTCAATTTCCGGGCAAAGCCTCAGAATTTCAGTAGTTACAAAAATAAACATCGAATTGAATTATCAGCAGTAAAATCAAGCAAAGAAACGGTGATTTATCAACAATTTGACCTTGAAATTGTTAATAGCTTTTGTGCCAACCGAAGCAATAAAAATAATCACACCAAAATGGAACATTTATTGCTCATTTTCGTTAGAGAACAACAGATGAAATACTTTTGTACATTACTTCTTGTTTTTTTCAGTCTAAACGGCTCTTTTGCACGCTCTGTTTTTGACGGAACGTGGCAAGGCATATTGCTGAAAGCTGGGCAAAACCTCGAACAAGGCACCGTTCTGTATGCCGATTTTGAACTCAATGACGGCATCCTCTCTGGAACAATGAGAGAAGAAGCCTACGAAAATAATTTCTACGCACTCAAACTAATCAAAGGAACCGTCGAATCGAAAACACTCAACTACACCCAAATTGCAACCCTGAAAAAAAAGAAATCATCGAAAATGAAATGGTGCAGAAACAATGGAGCACTGCGCTACGATTCAACTACAGGATACCTCACAGGAACATTCAATAGTACCGACTGCAGACGCTTCTCAGGAACCATCATTCTCTACCGAAACGACTTCGAAATGTCCAAGGAAGACCAATCGCACCTCAGCCATATCTGGTTCAATCGCTTCATTCAAGACTATAAAGAAGGGCTAAGCGCACCTGACATTCGCGACATAGAACGCAACAACTTTGTGTTCAAACCCCTCTTTTTTGACTTTGACAAATCAGAAATACGCGAAGAACACAAAGCATTTCTCGATGCACTAATCAAAGTTGTAAAAGGACACTCAGACCTTCGTGTTCGAGTTACAGGCCATACCGATGCCGAAGGAACAAACGGATACAACATCGGCCTCTCAAAACGGCGAGCCGAAGCAATCGTAAACTACTTCGTTGCACGCGGATTAAAAGCCGACCGACTGAAATTTGACTTTCACGGAGAGAAAAAACCAATCGCCACAAACAAAACACCAGAAGGAAGACAACGAAATCGACGCGTTGACTTTGAATTCATCTAACCTCCGAATTTGCCCCCAAAGTAAAGACCAAAAAAAAGGCCTCCGAAGAAGCCTTTAATTGCGTAAGAGATGCATTTCTACATCTTTCCGAGCATTCCTTTCTTTAACTTGGCACTTGCCGGCTTATCACCCAACCAAATCGCATACAAACGCTTTTTGAATTCCAATCCTTCAACAAGCCCCTTGAATTTTCCATTGATCGTAACAGCAACACCCTTACCCGGAACATAAATCATCAAAATCTCGTCGTTTACCTTGAACGCAGCAGAGAAGAAACTCTTGAATTTTGCAATCTCAGCTGAACTCGCTTTTCCTGTCGATGCATTTTCAAACCCTTCCTTCACAGACTCATTGAACTTGTCGCGCGTTACTTTACTTGAAGTAATCACAAGCTTAATTGCTGAAGCCGCATCCGACGAAATAACCTTATTGGCATCCATCGTTGTACTCTCCAAATACAAGCCCGCAACATACAAGTCAAGCGTGTACTTCTCACGAAGACCACAGCCATTGAAATAAAGAGCTGTCCCTTTGACGTCTAATTTGGGCGGGAAAGTAACCCCTGAAATCGTTCTGTTTTGTGCAATTGAACCTTGTGCCAACAACACAACAAATAAACTGGATAAAATAAATTTCATAATTCTTCTTTTTTTTTGAAAACGTAAATGTTCTCTGTAATAGTTAGCAATTATCATGCTAAAATAAAGATTCAGTCTGTGAATTCCTTGATTGATTTGTTATATTTATCTCAAATTTGTAAAAAATATGAAATTTATCGCGCTAATAATTGCTACTGCTCTCGCAATGTTCTTAGGATATAGACTAAGAAAATCAAGCAAAAATGAAAACAACGAACGCCTCTATATTTATGGAGGACTTACATTCCTTTTTGCACTCGCTGGAGGAATTTCCGCACTTTCGCTCATGCTTCTGAAAGGAGATGCATGGACCATTGAAAACAAAATGATGTTCAAATATGTTCTCTATGGAGCATTTGGTCTCATCTTCCTATTGCTCGGTGTAAAACTTCTACTCAACGCTCGAAAAGAAAAAAACACCCTCGGTCAAATTACAGGGTTGGTTTGGGTAGCAGCAACAATTTTCGTTTTTGGAATGCTCATCTCACGAAATTCAAAAATGAATGACGGATGGACATCAGAACGTAAGTCGAACCTAATGAGTAGCTGTGAAGGTTTGGCCGATCAGGGCAAACCATACAACTGTCCGTGTTATGTACGTGAGGTAATCGAGAAATTTCCAAACCCTGAGGATTACAACAATGCAATGGAAGATGAAAGCACAGGAAAAAAAGAAGAATTGCTCATCGCAATGGATGAAGATTGCCCATGTGGAGGTGCAAGCTACGATGAATCTGAAATTGAATCTGTAGAACTTCCTTTCTAGATCAGAACAAGGTTGTAAAAACCGAAATTCATGGGATTCATTGAATCGCTAAGAAATTTCGAACCACTGCCCTGCCGTCGTCGGTGAGAATCGACTCGGGATGGAATTGTACGCCAAATAATTTCTTGGACGTATTTTCAAGTGCCATAACAATTCCACTTTTTGAACGAGCAGTCACATTAAAATCACCGGTAGATTCAACTGCCCAGCTATGGTACAACCCTACTTGAGTAGACGAAGACATTCCCAAAAACAAAGAAGAGGAATCCAACTCAATGAACTCCGCTACACCATGTTTTACCACATCTTGATTGTACAAAGAACCGCCCAAATGAAGGGCAATTGCTTGCATGCCCAAACACACACCCAAAACAGGTCGAACTCCAACACACGCCGCAACAACATCCATTAAAACACCTGCATCTAATGGCAAACCCGGGCCCGGTGAGAGAACCACTTTATCGTAGCGTTCGAGGTCAGCGCAATCAAATGCATCATTCAAAACAATGTCTACAGCTACTCCCTCACCCTCCATGTAATGGGCAAGATTGTAGGTGAAAGAATCGTAATTATCTATTAATAGTATGCGCTGCAAGTACTTCTTTTTGTGTAAACTTGTACAAAAATAACAAAGATGAAAAAGGTTTTACAAATTTCTGGAGCTCCTGCACCTATCGGCCCATACAGCCAGGCAATTCTCAAGAAGGACACCTTGTTTGTTTCCGGACAAATTCCCATCGACCCAATCACCGGAAAGTTAGTAGATACTGACATTTCAGCGGCTACAGATCAAGTCATGAAAAATATTGTTTCACTTTTGAACGAAGCAGAAATGACTACCGATGATGTGGTAAAATGTTCCATCTTTCTTAAGAACATGAATGATTTTAGCGCAGTAAATGAAATATACAGCAAGTACTTTCGTTCACATCCTCCAGCGAGAGAAACTGTGCAAGTTGCACAACTTCCACTCGATGTTGATATAGAAATTTCATGTATTGCGATCAAGTAAACTGGATTGGAATCAAACCATACATACAAACTAAGTGTTATCATTGTCAACTACAATGTCGAATACTTCGTGGACCAATGCTTGGATTCCGTAAAAAAAGCAATCAAACAACTGCCTGTCGAAGTCATCGTAATTGACAATGCTTCCATGGACGGCTCTGTTGAAGTTTTGAAAAACAAACACAGCAACTGTACACTCATCTTCAATGAAAAAAATGTCGGATTCTCGAAAGCAAACAATCAAGGAATCGAATGCGCAAAAGGAGAATATATCCTGCTGCTCAACCCCGATACTATTGTGGAAGAATCAACATTTGAAAAAGTAATCGCATTCATGGATGCACACCCAAACGCGGGTGGACTCGGTGTTCGAATGATTGACGGACGTGGTACTTTCTTGCCAGAATCAAAACGGGGACTACCAACTCCGATGGTCGCATTTTATAAAATCTTTGGACTCTCGACGATTTTCCCAAAATCAAAGCGCTTTGGTCACTACCACCTTGGACACCTGCCAGAAAATGAAACCAATAAAATAGATGTACTTAGCGGAGCCTTTATGCTCATGCGAAAAAAAGCACTCGACACTGTCGGAATGCTTGATGAAACTTTTTTCATGTATGGCGAAGACATTGACCTCTCCTACCGCATTCAAAAAGGCGGATACGACAACTATTACTTTCCAGAAACATCAATCGTCCATTACAAAGGAGAAAGCACGAAAAAAAGTTCGGTAAACTATGTCTTCGTTTTCTATCGTGCCATGATCATTTTTGCGAAAAAACATTTCTCAGGAAACAATGCCTGGCTCTTTTCTTTTCTGATCAACTTGGCCATCTATTTTAGAGCCTTTATCGCCATCACTGGGCGAATGATCCAACGCTTCACCTTACCTGCAATCGACAGTGCATTCATCGTATCGGGGTTGTTTGCACTTACAGCCTATTGGGAACGGGTCGATATTGAATTCCCCGAAGAACTCATACGGTATTCCATCCCTATTTACGGCCTCACTTGGGTAGGAATTGCCTTTTTTAATGGAGGATACGACAAGCCCATAAAACTGTTCAAATACGGAAAAGGAACCGTGATTGCAACGGCACTGCTGCTAATTGCTTATGCGGTACTGCCAAAATCACTCCAGTTCTCGCGCCTCTTCATATTTATCGGTGCAGCCTGGGTGCTCACCTACTATTTGCTCTCTCGTCTGCTGCTCCACTTCACCATTGGAGGAAAACACACGCTTCGCAGCAGCGAAAAAAAGTCATTCACCATCATCGGTAACCGAGCAGAAGTAGAACGTACAAAAGAATTGCTCGTGCAAACACAAGACAACCTTGGTAGCAGTACACATTACTCTTCTATTGATCATTTGCTCGAAGCGACTCCGAACAGCAATGAAATTATCTTTTGTTCTGGCAGCCTTTCTTATGAAGAAATTATAAAAGCAATGGGAGCAAAGGCGCTGCAGTCACTTGATTTTAAAATTGCACCCCAAAATGCAAGCCACTTAATCGGCAGCAATTCAATCGATACGGCAGGCGAACTTTACATCCTGAACATCAATACGCTCGTTAGCGATGAAAACAAACGCAAAAAACGACTGTTCGATCTATTGATCGCTACTGGACTATTGCTTACCGCTCCGGTTGGAATCTTCTTTTTCAAGAACAAATCCACCTATTTAAAAAATATGGTGCATATACTCACAGGGAAACGTTCTTTTATCGGTTTTTCGAAAGAATTGTCCATGAAAGATGTGCGCCTGCCACGAATAAAACAAGGAATTATCGCACCCGAAGATCCCTTTCAATATGCAGACCAAGCGGTCAAACAAAAACTAAACCTCTTATATGCAAGGGACTACTCCATGCGCAAAGACTTTTCAATTGTCCGAAAATCTTGGCAGAAGTTGGATTGCTAATTCATCCCTTCTCACCTTGCCAAAAAGGAAATTTAGGTTAATTTTGTACTCGATTTAAATACAACTTTAAAAGCTATGGCACAAATAGAAATCCGTCTTCCTAAAATGGGAGAAAGTGTTACCGAAGCAACAATTACAAATTGGTTGAAGAATGTCGGAGACGCAATTGAGATGGATGAACCTCTTGTGGAAGTGGCAACCGACAAGGTAGACAACGAGTTACCATCAGAAGCCGAAGGAATTCTTGTGAAGCAGTTGTTTGCAACCGATGAAGTTGCCCAAGTGGGTGATGTAATCGCCATCATATCAACAGACGGCGAGGCACCAGAAACAATTGAAAATACGCCAGCAGAAAAAGAAGAAGTTGAAGTACCCTCAGCAGAGGCGGCAGCCGCAACAATCAATACAGAAATAGAAACCGTTGCAGCAACGGTCAGTGAAGACATAAACCTTGACAAAAACGGTCCAAGTGGAAAATTCTATTCCCCGCTCGTTCGAAGTATCGCGGAAAAAGAAGGAGTATCCATGAATGAACTCGAATCTATCACAGGTTCAGGTCAATCGGGTCGTGTAACAAAGAAAGACATACTTGGATACATCGCTGAAGGACGCACTGCAAAAGCAGCTGCTCCAAGCGCATCGGCAAATAAAGCAGTCGTTTCAGAAGTACAACAAACAACTGTAGGCGGAGGATTCCTATCGGGAATCAAAGAACCAACAGTGGCTATTGGACCAGATGATGAAATTATGGAAATGGATCGCATGCGAAAGCTCATTGCTGACCACATGCTGATGTCTACTCATGTTTCCCCACACGTTACAAGCTACGTAGAAGCTGATGTAACGAACATCTTCAACTGGAGGAAGAAAGTGAAAAATGAATTCATGGCAAAAGAAGGTGAAAACATCACCTTTACGCCGATTTTCATGGAGGCCGTAGTGAAAGCAATCAAAGACTTCCCAATGATCAATGTTTCTGTATCAGGAAACAAAATCATAAAAAGAAAACACATCAATGTGGGAATGGCAACTGCACTGCCATCAGGCAATCTCATTGTGCCAGTAATCAAAGATGCGGATCGCCTCAGTTTAACAGGCTTGACGAAAGCAGTCAATGAAATGGCAAACAACGCACGAAACAACAACCTCAAACCTGAGGATATACAAGGCGGAACCTATACCGTAACCAACGTTGGAACATTTGGAAACGTAATGGGAACCCCAATCATTAACCAACCGCAAGTTGCCATCCTTGCACTCGGTGCAATTCGAAAAGTTCCTGCAGTTATTGAAACACCTGAAGGTGACTTCATTGGTATTCGACACAAAATGTTCTTGTCGCACTCCTACGACCACAGAGTGGTGGACGGTGCACTTGGTGGACAGTTTGTCCGACGCGTAGCCGATTACCTCGAGCAGTTTGATGCCTCAAGAACGGTCTAAGCGAAAAAAAATAGAACGGTAAAACGCGACAATTCATTTGCTATTAATACAACAAAAGGAAGCGAAGTAGGTACAACAAATACCGGTGTAGCAACAACAGATACTGGTATTGACACACAATTAAATCCTGAGTCGAACTCAAGCACAGACGGAACGGATGGAACAGACGAAGCAGGCACCAATATTGAACTGACAGCTGTAGAAGTTGCACCAAGCAAAAACTTAGAGTTTATGCACTATTTTGGGTACAACAAAAACAAACTGAACGTAAACCAAGGAAAACTAAGAAAATTCATAAAACAAATTGAGGCCCAACTCAACAAGGGAAGACAGTCGATTACAATCAACATCTACTCGTCTGCCTCCAAAGTACCCACAAAAACATTCGGAACAAACCAAAAACTGACTGAAATCAGAGCCGAAAACATGAAGTATGACCTAATTAGTCATTTCGAAAACAAAGCAAAATTCAAAGGAAAAGTGAACATCTCCATCGTAACATCCATAATTCAAGGTCCAGAATACGAGGAGGATGCTGCCAACCAAGAAAAATACAAACCATACCAATACGTTGGACTTAAAACCGAATAAGTTCAAACTAAAAATCAAAAGTGCAAAAGTCCTTACTTTAATAGTAAGGACTTTTTTTTGATTTGATCGCCCGGCAATGCCTATATTTGAAGCATGAATATTGAGTTAAACAAAGCACTTGCCATTTTTGATATAGAAGCTACAGGGTTGAGTGTAACAAACGATAGAATTGTAGAACTTGCCGTGGTCAAAATCAACCCTGATGGATCTCAAGAGAATTACTTACAGCGCTTCAACCCGGAAATCCCAATCCCTAAAGAAGTCAGCGAAATACATGGAATCTATCAAGAAGATATTAACGATTGTCCAACACTCAAAGAAGCACTTCCCGAATTGGAAGCCTTCTTGGAAGGGTGCGACTTTGCCGGTTACAATTCAAACAAGTTCGACCTGCCAATGCTCGCAGAGGAATTGCTGCGGGTAGAAAGCACATTCGACCTCACTCAACAAAAACACATTGACGTTCAAAACATTTTTCACAAAATGGAACAACGAACACTCATCGCGGCATACAAGTTTTATTGTAATAAAGACCTGAAAAATGCACATACCGCACTCGCCGATGCGCAAGCTACGTGGGAAGTACTCGATGCCCAAATTGACAAATACGATGAACTGAAAAATGATGTAGCATTTCTCGATGAATTTTCACGACACGGAAATATGAAACGTGCAGATTTTGCAGGACGATTGGCCTACAACAAAGACATGGAAGTCATCTACAACTTTGGAAAAAACAAAAACAAAACAGTCGAAGAAGTTCACAAAACAGAACCCGGCTATTACGGCTGGATGATTGACGCAGATTTCCCACTATATACAAAACAGGTTCTTCGCAAAGAAATGGATCGAATCAAGAACAAAAACCTAGCAAAGAACAAAGAACAATTCGAGAACAAACTGGACGCCCTCCAAAACAAATTCAAAAAATGAAAATTATTTGTATCGGAAGGAACTATGCCAAGCATGCAAAAGAAATGAATGCAGCCGTTCCCACTACTCCACTCTTCTTCATGAAACCAGACGTCGCATTGCTCCGGCCTGGAACACCATTTTTCTACCCCAACTTCTCGAAAGACATTCACTTTGAATGTGAATTGGTTGTGAAAATCAACCGTGTTGGAAAAAATATCGCTGCCAAATTTGCACACAAATATTATGATGAAATTGGTTTGGGGATCGACTTTACCGCTCGTGATCTGCAGCAGAAATGCAAAGAAAATGGCCACCCATGGGAAATTGCAAAATCCTTCGAAGGAAGCGCACCCATCTCCAAAGAATTCATCGACAAAAAAGCAATCGATTTAAACACGCTTTCTTTCCACCTCGAAAAAAATGGTGAAACCGTTCAACAAGGAACAACCGAGGACATGATTTTTTCAATAGACCGCATCATTGCATACGTTTCGCAATTCATGACACTCAAAAAGGGAGACCTCATCTACACAGGAACTCCAGCTGGTGTCGGACCAATCGCAATTGGGGATGAACTCACTGGGTTTATCGGTGAGCGAGAAATGCTCAGCGTAAGAATAAAATGAGGAAACTATTTTCCTGACCCTCTGAAAATGATCAAAATTGTGTAGAGCATTATTTTTATGTCCAACGACAGGCTGCGGTTCTTCAAATACAATAAATCAAACTTCATGCGGTCAAGCATCTGATCAACATTCTCAGCATAACCGTATTTGACCTGTCCCCAGGAAGTAATTCCCGGACGTACCTGATTGAGTTCCAAATACTGTGGCTCAATTTTCACAATTTGATCTATATAAAACTGACGCTCCGGCCGCGGTCCCACCAACGACATATCCCCCACCAGTACATTGTAAAACTGAGGAAACTCATCCAACCGTGTTTTGCGCATAAAACTCCCAATACTTGTAATTCTCGGATCGTTTGAGGAAGACAACTGAGGTCCTGAAGCCTCCGCATTCACAACCATTGTTCTAAATTTAATAATCTGAAAAGGGCGCCCATTTTTTCCAATTCGTTCCTGCAAAAAGAACACTGGACCGCTAGAAGAGGTCTTTACCAAAACGGCTAAAACGATAAACATTGGCGTGAAAACAAGCAACGAAACTAGCGAAGCAACAATGTCTATTGCACGCTTTACACTTCGCTGCCACACGGGCATTACCTCAGAATTTACATCCAATAACAGTGCCCCAAAAATATTGTTCATCTCTACTGTTCCAGATAAAATATCATACATGTCTGGAAGAATACGGATGCGCACTTCACGAGCCGCCAAACGAGAAATAATTGTCTTGATTCGATCGTGCTCCTTACTCTCTAACGCGATAATGACCTCCTCAATCTGAAATTCTTGTAAAATAGTCTCTACCTGATCAATATGTCCCAAATATTCAATTCGATCCTCGAGAAGCTTGTCAATTCCATTGATATTGATGAACCCCACAAAATCCAAACCGATACCTTTCGGCAATTCCTGAATTTCATCATAAATGGCCACCGCCTTGTCACTACCACCTATAATCAATGTCTTAAAGCCAGCTTTGCGCGCATGAATCTGTTTCACAATGTAGCTGACAATCAAAAAACGTGGAATCAAAACCAAAAAAAACTGAATCGTAAACAGCGCAAAAAGAAGTTTGTAGTACTGCTGATAACGGGTGATTTCATCGTCAATTAACAACAAAAAGAACAGTATTACAACACCGAAAAACGTTCCAATAAAGGTCAAGTTAATCACTTTCAAACGGTGCAGACGACGTACGTTGTGATACGTTCCCTGGAGCAAATAAATAAAAATCCAAACCACAGGAACAAGCAAAATTCCCAAATAAAAGGTTGCGTTGACCGAGAAAACATCATTCTCAATGTTTGTTTTACGGAAATAATAGAACAAGGCCCAACCAGCGCATGAAAACGCCCAGTCGATGGAAATGAGAATAAATGTTAGAAGTCTTGCGTTCATTAAAAGTGCACTACTTTGATGTTGTCAATATTAATAATTGCTTGCGTTTTGCCACTCGGTAAAATCGCTTCAAATGAATTCCTGAAAAAATCTGCAGTCGGAGAGCCAGAAACAATGGTCGTCATATCGATGTAAATCTTTTTCCACTCAACGATGACACTATCTGGATCCTGACCGTTGAATTGAACATTTGGATTTTGAGTAACTTCTGTACCGTCAATAGCCAAAACACCAGTAACAACATCCGCTTCCGTATGGTAGTCCACCTCCAAATAGACCTCTGCTCCCCCCTTCGGCAAAACATGCTCGAAATTTGTGCTCGCAATCCAATTGGAATTCGTTTCGTCCAAGACCACACGAGCAAACTGCCCTCCATTGAACGGTTGTATAATTGAAGGATCACTCACCATGACCAGAGCAGCAGATGATGACGGACTCTCTTCGATACCTGAATCGGCAGACTCAAAGTCCCAAATCGTAAAATCAACTTGTTGGTAATAGCGTGTTGTTGGATCGAGATGCAAGGTATCGTTTTGTACCAAGTCAGCGAAGACTTCAAATGGCTCTAAAAAAGGATAAATCTTTTTTGTTGCAGAAATACCATTGTTTTTAATTGTAGGATAAATTCGAACCGACTTGTTGCTTCCATTCACCAACAAAGGAATTTTAAATGGAACCTCGAAAATACCGACAAACTGATTGTCAACGTATACCCAAGCATCAGATAAATTTTCGGTTAATTCTCCCTCAGGAGATCCAAGACCATTTGATTCCAATTGCCACTCTGAAACCGACAGCCATACTGGAGCCGGATTATTTTTTACGCATGAACTAAGAAGCAAAAGGCTTCCTATAAATGGGAGCAATGTTTTCATATACAGTATTCTTAGAACGCACTCAATTCTTACTTATTGTTCACAACAATAGCTTCAGAGGTTTTTAATTTTTCAACAATTTGTGCAGCCACTTCCAACGCCAATCGGCCATCTTCAATAGATACGATGGGCTTGGTATCATTTACAATCGCCTGCTGGAACGTGAACAACTCCTCTTTAATCGCATTCGTATCTTGAATATCAGGCTTATCAAATAAAATCTTCTTCGAAGGCTTCCCTTCACCCAATTCCAAAACCATATCAAATGGATCAGGCTCGCCCTCCACATTTTGCATTCGAACCACTTCAAGTTCTTTGGTCAAGAAGTCAACTGATATGTAGGCATCTTTTTGGAAAAACCTTGATTTTCTCATGTTCTTCATAGAAATGCGACTTGCCGTCAAATTGGCAACACATCCATTGTCGAACTCTATTCGTGCATTCGCAATATCTGGTGTATCACTCACCACTGAAACACCAGAAGCCGAAATTCTCTTTATTCCTGATTTTACCACACTTAGAATAGCATCCAAATCATGAATCATCAAATCAAGAACAACAGGAACATCGGTTCCGCGCGGATTGAACTGCGCCAAACGATGGGTTTCTATAAACATAGGATTTTTCAAATATGGAACCGCCTGCTGAAATGCGGGATTGAACCGCTCAACATGTCCGACCTGCACCTTCACCCCTGCCTCATAGGCAAGTCCAGTAAGTGTTTTCGCCTCATCTACCGTCTCGGTAACCGGCTTTTCGATAAAAACATGCTTGCTTCTGCGAAGCGCTTTCGAAGCACATTCGAAATGAGAAACCGTGGGAGTAACAATGTCAATGGCATCCACAACATCAAGAAGTTCATCTACCGACTCAAAACGAACTATATTAAAAGCTTCAATCGCAGCAGTTGCATTCGTATCACTTGGATCATAAAATCCTACAAACTCATACACATCGCTCAATTCCAACAACAATTTGATGTGAATTTTACCGAGATGACCCGCACCAAGAACTCCGACTTTTAACATAGATAATTTTCTTTAGCGCAAAAATAATGTAGAATCAGAAACAATGAAAATCATTGTACGAAGATTATTAACAATTTGAATATGAAATGTATTCACCGAGTCAATGGATGTTACAAATCATAGTTACTGTAGTACCCCAAATCTTCATTTTTCAATAACTTTGTTAGGAGGGTAATCTGGCCCGTGTGGTAAGAAAAATGCTCAATTACATGAACAAGTGCTGAAAATCCAGAGACTTCAAATCGTTGTATCGTTTTTAACTCTTTCATATCGTTGTCACTCAGACCATCCAAAACTGCATTTAAAGGAGCAACAATGGCATTCATGCGTCTACGAAGATCGGCTTTCGACAATTCCGGATGGGAAACAAATTCCCAGTCGCGGTCCCGAACATCTTCAGCGCCTCCCAATCCAGAAACAATCCATTGACGTGCATTTCCAAGCATATGAAGCACCAAGTTACCAACAGATACCGTCGTTTCATTCGGAGCAATCCACAAAGCCGCATCCGGAAGCACAGCAAGGCATTTCTCAATTCGAACGAACGACTCATCAAATACTCTGTACCTAAATTCCTTAACGAGATGATCAGTAGTTTCCATGAAAACATTTGTGAACTAAATTTAAATTTTATCTCCGAGAATTCGTAAAATACTACAAGAATTATGTATATTTGCGCCTCCATTTTATGGATTTACACGGTGGTTGTAGCTCAGTTGGTTAGAGCATCGGTTTGTGGTACCGAGGGTCGTGGGTTCGAGCCCCATCTTCCACCCAATAAAAAAAAAGCTTTGCCGAAGCAAAGCTTTTTTTTTTTAAAATTTTATATTTTCAAAGTGAATTAATTACTAAATACTACTGCTATGAATAAGAAAAGACTCATCTACATCGGTATTGCTTTCGCAGTTGTCGGTCTCTACTACTTAACGTCAAGCGATCCGAATGCCGAACGAGAAGCCGCTGAAGAAGCGAAAAGAACGTTCAAACCAAAAACAAGTACAAAACAGCTTCAAGCCAAAAGCAAAACAATCAAAGGAGAACTCGGAGACTATTTGGTCCTGAACAACTCAGCTACCAAAGTAAATTTTAAAGAGTTGGACTTTGTAGATAATCAAGTTTGGGAAGTAAAACTAAATGTTTTAAGAACTGATAAACCACTACCGTATGACCCGTCTGAACTTCATGGCAACTACTCGAGCCTAGGAATGACCATTTTCAATAAAGCAGGACAACCCATTTCTGGTTTAAATACAGCCAAGTGCAGCGGACACCGATTAATAGAAGACATCCTCACACTTAAAAGTGGCCAGGATGGATGGGTAACCTTTGACCTATATAAAGGAGAAAAATTTGACGAAGGAGTCATTGATAATTGGTCTTCTTTTGAAGTCAATTCAGAAATCAAATTTGATCGAGATGTCCAAAAGACTTCAACAACATTCGATGAAGTCAATAGTGATAACGGCGACAACAGCAAAGCATCAATGAACGATGACGACTTTGACCAAATGATGGATGACTACGAGGATTATATTGATGAATACATCAAATTCTACAAAAAAGCAATGAACGGAGACTTGACTGCACTATCAAACTATCCGAAAATGTTAGAAAAAGCAGAAGCAATGGACAAGAGTATGTCTGCAGCGCAAGGAGATATGACTGCAAAACAAGTCGCTCGATTTTTGAAAATTCAACTCAAGCTCACAAATGCAGCCCTGAGCGGAATGTAAAAGTTTAAAAAATATAAAAAAAGCCTCTGGAGCCATCCAGAGGCTTTTTTGTTTCACCATTCGAATTATTGATAAACAATTACAATCCGCTCTGTAAAACCTTCACACTGTGATACATTAAAGTATTTCGTTTTGCGCATTTTTTTTGAATTACTAAAAACTGCATTTTGAACAAAAAACGAAATATTAGACAAACCACCAATGGTTTTCCTTAGCCAGTTCTTCAAAACAAATCGAGTTTCAGGTTCGTTGCAGCCATCATCATAAAAATCAACCAAAATCAGTTTCACACGCTTGCGAAATTTCAATTCTACCTCCCCCCAACTGTTCGTAGTAACAATAACATCTTTGTTTTTCTTCTCAAATCCATTCGAGAAATACACTTCATTCCCTTTGAAAGAAATCACTCTGTACTCCTTCCCATTTTTCTCTTCGCTATAGGGTTCCAATTCATTTCCTTCATCCAAAAAATACATTTCAGACGTATTGAGGTCAATGGCCGAATCCTCCAATAGATACCTATGGGTATTCCATAGATTGATATAATCATGATCGCGTTCACTAAAGAGCACTTTACCTGATTCATCATACACACGCCATTCACCCTCTTTACTGCCTTTCTCATAGCGACCCTCATATATTACATTTTGATTCTCTCCATAAAATTTGCAGTCCCCATGCAGGTAATGGTCCTTCAGCTCTGCCTCTAAAAATAAAACACCTCCCTCTTTGTATAATTCTATTGGCCCTGAATACATCCAGTCTGATTGAATAGAAGTAATATGAGTAATTATTTTTACGTCTCCGTTGCCATAAAACTCCTTTCGAATTAGACTATCTTCAGTGTTTTGAGCGGTTACACCAAAACAAGCGATAAGTAGCAGAAGGATAAGAATGTTTTTCATAGTAATGTGTTTTATTCGTTAGCGCTCTCCCACTAAAGTAAAGAAGTACTTCGGAAGCACCAAATTATAAAAATCGAATGCACCAAAAAAACTCACTTGGTCGTGATTCAATTTATTCAAAACTGAGCCGAGTGCTTTTGAAAAAAATCTATTTAGTGTATCTTTCCAAACTATTTTAAGGAGAAAACTATGGAGGCCGATAAAACGCTACAATATATCAAGGAAGTACTTCAAAAAATGCCAGCAGATTGGCTGAATCTAACTACCCATCGCTTAGATATTTACGATGAGAAAATGGCAAAAGTAGACTTTCTTGCACAACTTGAAAAGTTGTTTGAAAATAACATCTCGAGTACTGAAGCACTAAGTGAATTACCGACAGCATACGATTATATTCGCCTCGGACATCCACTCTCCTGCCTTCTCGAATGGGGGATTGCAAAAACACATGACATCGATGCGCAAAATGTTATCGGTTTTTCATCCACAACAACACCCATACTCGCCATCTTAAGAACCAACCTCTTTAAAGGAGAGGACACTAAAATTCTTCACGTTGGGAGATTACCGGATTGCTTTGATGCCGCAACAATAAAAAAAGTCTACGGTTACAACTTTGAAACGATTCAAATTGACAATTCAGCGAACATCCCTGATCACAATGGAAGCACAATACTGCTTACTCAAAAAGAAGATATTTGCAATTTTAAAATCCACCCCAATATCGACTTCCAGATCAATACGCATTACAATTTCGGAAGTATCTTGGTTGTGAATGGAACACAAAATGCAGTTGCAGAAATTCAGCACGTTCGAAGGAGAGAAACAATCGCAATCACTCCCGCCAATACAGTACATGTGCTCAACCAATTTGTTGGGAATCCGCCAAGACCAGCCGCAATTGATTCATCAACAAACAAAGCCAAACTTATCCAATCAATTCAGGAAATCACAGGCGCACAGACCACCCCGTCTGTTGGATCAAGTGGACTTTCAATACAATATGCAATAATGATGGGGCTGGTAGATCATGCATTAGAGCAACACAATGGAAAAGACATCAAATTTATTGTTCCACCAAACTGCTACGGAGGAACGAACGATCAAGCACGACGTGTTGCAGCCTGCAGCGAACGTATTGAGGTAATGGATCTACCCGTTGATGGAGGACAAGACATGGTGCGAAGTATTGACGTTGTGCTTGACAAAATTGCGCAACTCGATGCCATACCGTACATCATCGCTGAAATACCAACAAACCCGAGGGTTGAAGTTCCCGATTTAATGCAATTAAAGGCGGTACTCAGCAAAAATCGATCGACATCCAACGGAACAAATGCAATCGCCCCTATTTTTATTCTGGATCAGACTTTCTGCCCAAACGTTCATTTTTTGGGCGACAATGACATTCTTGCAGACGTACAAACCATCTCCTATGTGAGTGGCTCAAAATTCCCCAGCGGAGGACGCTGCACGGCCGGATACTGCATAGCGAACAAAAAAGCAGCATTTGTAATGGAAAAAATAGACCGTCACCTCAACATTTGTGATAACGAAGCAACAGCGCTGCAATACGAACTATTGGCAGAACAACTGCCTTCCATGAATCAACGCATACACGATGCATACCTCAACACGCGAGAATTTGTAACTTTTGTTGAGCAAATACTACCGACAGCAAAAATAAACTTCGTTTCGCACGAACTTGCTGAACAAGGTTTTACACCGTCCGTTTTCTCATTGGACCTTCCAACGAAAGGTACTACTGAAGAAGAAAGAGAAAACCACAAAAGAGCATTGAACTTGAAATTAATCAATTTGATGATCAGCGAGATTCCGAATGAAAGTAAATTTTGTGTAAGCTACGGCCAATTGAAAGGCTGTTACTGGACAATTCCAGCAACCTCAACACAAGGAACCACGAAGGAAGGTGACAAGGATTACATTGTTCGCGTTGCACTCAGTGCCAGCATGGATCTTGAACACCACAAAATGGTATTTTCAGAATTTGTGAAAGAAATGTAACAACAAACCGCGCCTTATCGATTTCTTGAACGGTTTCTGTGCCGGTTGTTCTTATTTCTGTTTCGATTGTTGTTGTTTCGTTGATTCGATCCAGGCTTCGAAGGCAATTGCGTCCCATCATCTGGATATGGATGATCCTCAATCACAGGGATGTGCTGGCCAATCAATTTTTGAATGTCCTTTAGATAGGCTTTCTCATCAATGTCACAGAATGAAATCGATTCACCACTCGCGGAGGCCCTACCCGTTCTTCCAATACGGTGAACATAGGTCTCAGCAACATTCGGTAAATCATAATTGATCACCAATTCCAATTGAGAAACATCGATTCCGCGTGCTGCAATATCTGTTGCTACTAGTACGTTCAACTTACCTTTCTTAAAATCTCCAAGTGCTCGCTGGCGCTGATTTTGAGATTTATTTCCGTGAATTGCAGCAGCAGTTATGTTCGCTTTCGATAATTTGCGTACGATCTTATCGGCACCGTGCTTCGTTCGAGAAAACACCAAGGTAGACTCCGGATTTTTATCGTGAATTAGATGCGCCAACAATGCCGGCTTGTCCTTCTTTGCAACATAACAAATGGCTTGTTCAACACGCTCAGCAGTCGCCTGCTCCGGTTGAATCGTTACTTTATCGTAATTGCCCAAAATCTCACGCGACAATGCGACAATGTTTTTCGGCATTGTTGCTGAAAAGAACAGTGACTGACGCTCTTTTGGAAGTTTCGCCAATATCTTTTTAATGTCATGAATAAAGCCCATATCCAACATTTGATCCGCTTCATCCAATACAAAGTACTCAATGTGCTTCAACGTAATGTATCCTTGCTGAATCAAATCAAGCAGTCGGCCGGGAGTTGCCACTAGGATGTCAACACCTCCTCGCAATGCGTTTGTCTGGGCTCCCTGCTTCACACCACCAAAAATCACAGTATTTCGCAATCGGGTGTGCTTACAGTAGGCCGTAAAATTTTCACCAATTTGTATCGCCAACTCTCTTGTTGGAGTCACAACCAATGCCTTTACTTTGCGCTTCCCGGCTTGGTCGTCTTTGTTTTGCTCAATCAACTGTATGATCGGAATCGCAAACGCTGCCGTTTTCCCAGTGCCCGTTTGCGCACATCCCAGAAGGTCTCTGCGCTTCAATAAAATTGGGATTGCTTGTTCCTGTATTGGTGTTGGTTGGGTATAGCCCTTTTCTTCTAGAGCTTCTATGATGGGTTGGATCAACCCGAGGTTGTTAAATGTCATTCAATAAATATATGCTGCAAAGGTAGAGGTATTGTTGACACTTCCCTAATTAAAATTCAATATCAGTCGCTACATACGCCAAAACTGAAGAAGATCCAAACGAATCATCACATTCAACAAACGCCCGATACCTAAAAAAACACTGACTTTATCCACGAATTTTATTGTAAATTCGCGACTCGAAATGAATATTGAATGAACAAGCTGGAAGAAATAGAAAAAAGAAGAACATTTGGAATCATCTCTCACCCAGATGCGGGAAAGACGACATTGACCGAAAAACTTCTTCTATTTGGTGGGGCCATTCAATCTGCAGGAGCTGTTAAAAACAACAAAATCAAAAAATCTGCAACCTCAGATTTTATGGAAATTGAAAAGCAAAGAGGAATCTCTGTTGCGACCTCAGTAATGGCCTTCAATTACAGCAATAAGCAAATCAATATTCTTGATACGCCGGGTCACAAAGACTTTGCAGAAGATACCTTTCGAACACTTACTGCGGTGGATAGTGTAATTCTTGTCGTCGATGTTGCAAATGGTGTAGAAGCGCAAACCGAAAGACTCATGGAAGTCTGTCGCATGCGAAAAACTCCAGTGATTATTTTTGTGAACAAAATGGACCGAGACGGTAAAGAATCTTTCGACCTCCTCGATGAATTGGAAGAAAAATTAGAAATTAATGTCCGACCACTCACCTGGCCCATCGGGATGGGAGACCGATTCAAAGGAATCTACAACCTATTCGACAGCAACTTAAACCTCTTTCAAGCGAATAAAACAGGGATTTCCGAAGATATCGTTTCTATTGAAAATCTCGATAATCCCCAACTGAATGAAATGGTCGGAGAAGCTGCAGCAGACGAATTGCGAGAGGAAGTAGAAATGATCAATGGTGTATACGACCCATTCGATAGAGAAGCCTATCTTGCAGGAGATGTCGCACCCGTATTCTTTGGTTCTGCAATGAACAATTTTGGTGTGAAAGAAATGCTCGATACATTCTGTAGGATCTCTCCCTCCCCACGTGGACGCGAAACAGACTTAAAAACAATCGAACCAGAAGACAATAAATTCTCAGGTTTTGTCTTTAAAATCCACGCAAACCTTGACCCAAAACACAGAGATAGAATTGCATTTCTGAGAATCGTATCGGGGACATTTCAAAGAAATACATTCTACAACCACGTCCGTCTCGGAAAGAAAATGAAATTTCCAAATCCTACCTCATTTATGGCACAAGACAAAAGTGTTATCGATGAAGCATTCCCCGGAGATGTAATCGGCCTCTACGATTCTGGGAATTTTAAAATTGGTGATACCCTCAACGAAGGAGAAAAATTTGTATTCAAAGGAATTCCCAGTTTCTCTCCTGAAATCTTTATGGAACTTGAGAATTTAGAACCCATGAAAGGCAAACAGTTGGACAAGGGAATTCGCCAATTGATGGATGAAGGTGTTGCCCAATTGTTTATTCAACAGCCCGGTAATAGAAAAATCGTCGGAACTGTCGGACAGCTCCAATTTGAAGTCATCAATTACCGATTGGAACATGAATATGGAGCAAAATGTCGATTCGTACCTAAAAACTATTTCAAAGCATGTTGGATTACCTCCAACAATGAAGAGCAATTGACTGCATTCAAAAGAGCAAAAGCAAATTACATCGCACGTGACAAAGACGAGAACCTTGTATTTTTAGCTGAAACACCATTCTTACTGACGATGGCAGAACAAGATTACCCAGAAATCACATTCCACATAACGTCAGAATTCAAACTCGAAGAAGAAACACTGTGAACGTAGAAATCAAACAAGTTTTGGAAGCGACTCAAGATAGTCGAGTTTTCCTGACGACTGATTCACATGGCAATAAATGTGTTTCAACCCATTGGTCATCATAAGATAAGAAACCTTCATTTCATGGTTGTAAGAGGCAATCTGATGAAATACGTGTTCATTCAACTCAACCTCTGGTGCCTTGCACTCTACCACTAAAACAGCTTGCTGTGCACGATTGAATACCACGAGATCTGCACGTTTCGAACGGCCATTGTATTCTAAGGTGTATTCAGAAGCGATCAATCCTTGAGGAACTCCATCGGAAATGAGAAAGTGAATGACATGTTGACGCACCCATTCTTCAGGAGTACAGACCAAATTTTTCTTTCGCAGAATGCACCAAACAAAGACTTCACTGTCTTTTTTTGTCAGCTTTAAACGTGCTTTCGGAAGATTTAAGGGGACAATCATAAAATTCTAAAGCACTATTTCATTCCCATCAACAAAAGTTCGATGTCTTTGTAGCGTAAATCAAATACTTTCCCAAGCACCTCATTCGTAAGAACACCCTTGTAAATATAAACGCCACTTCGGAATCCTGCGTCGCTGACGATCATTTCTTTACAACCACCTTTCTCACCCATTTCTATTAATATCGGAGAAAAGATGTTGGATAAAGCAAAAGAAGCCGTTCGAGATACTCGAGACGGAATATTTGGCACACAATAATGAACAATACCATGCTTAACAAACGTTGGATTGGAATGATTGGTGACTTTCGATGTTTCGAAACATCCCCCTTGGTCGATACTTACATCAACAATGACAGATCCGGATTTCATATTTTGAACCATCTCCTCAGAAACGACACACGGTGTTCGTCCCAATGGGGCACGCAATGCACCAATAACAACATCGGCACGCCTCAATGACTTAGCCAAAACTTTTGGTTGAATAACTGAGGTGTAAATCCTTGATCCTAAGGAATTTTGAAGTCTTCTTAATCGTGATTGTGAATTGTCAAAGACCTTAACAACCGCACCCAATCCCAAAGCGGCTCGAGTAGCATACTCACCCACTGTTCCGGAGCCAATAACAACTACTTCAGCAGGCTGAACTCCTGCAACACCGCCCAACATAATTCCTTTTCCTGTATTGAATGAAGACAGCAATTCTCCTGCGACCAACATGGATGTTGTGCCTGCAATTTCGCCCAAGGTTCTAACCACAGGAAAAACTCCTCCCTCATCACGAATATAATCCCATGCAATTGCAGTAATTTTCTTTTCCATTAATTTTTGGAGAATTTTCTTTGGCTGAATGGAGATTTGAAGCGCTGAAATTAGCGTCTGGTTCCCCGACATCATTTCAACTTCCTCTTCTGATGGAGGCGCCACCTTGAAAATCATAGCACACTTAAAAATTTCACTTTTATCAGCACAAATCTCTGCACCTGCCTCGCTGTAGTCAGCATCAGAAAAATTCGAACCTTCACCACTCTTCGACTCCACCTTCACACGATGTCCATTTGCTACAAGCAATGAAACTGTTTCTGGAACGAGAGCCACACGTCTTTCTTGAAACGATGTTTCCTTCGGAATTCCGATGTAAAGGTTGCCTTTTTTACGAACAACCTCGAGCATTTCCTCTTTTGGAAGAAGGCTTCCTTGTTGCATTAATTGTTTGAGAATTTCTGGATCAGTAATCATAATTCTACAGTTATAGTTCGGCTATTATCTTCATTTACACGAATATACGACCAAATCGTATTCTCTGGTAGTAGATTCTTAATTTTTTCTGGCCACTCAACAAAACACATATCATCAGAATACAACATCTCTTCGATTCCAATATCAAATGCCTCTTCCTCGCTATTGATTCGATACAAGTCAAAATGATAAATCTTTCCAAACATCTCGCTGTCATATACATTGACGAGCGAATATGTAGGTGAACCCTCTGCATCAGAGATTCCCATGGCTGCTAAAACGCCCAAAATGAAGGTTGTTTTTCCTGCTCCCATCTGCGCATCAAACGCAAATATCTTCCGATGCCCAACGCTGTCGAGAAACTCCTTTGCAGCACCCGGTAGTTCGTTTGTTGACTGAATGTGAAATTCCAGTTGATTGCCCATACCTTCACCTTACGTAAATTATAAACGAAAGATACATTCTGGCCAATAATTTTAATATTGACCCCCGATTCCATTCATAAAATGATCATAAAACCGAAAGAAAAAGAATTACTTCCTCCCAGGACGTTTGAAGCGGCTGACATTTCTTGAACTTACTGGATCAGCTGCTGCTGTTGACTCTCCTGTCGCACCCTTTGCACTTTTCGGTTCGAGCTCAACATAGGGAATCAAGACTTCTTCCAACGAAACTCCTCCATGCTGAAAAGTATTGGTGAAATGTTTCACAAAGTGGTTGTAATTGTTCGGATAAACGAAAAAGTCATTTTCTTTCGCAAAAACAAATTCGGAGGACAAACTCGATTTTGGCAAGTATCCCTCAGCGGGATCTTTGATTTGAAAGACGTCTTTCTCCTTGTATGAGAGACTGCGTCCCACTTTGTATCTCAAGTTTGTATTGGTACCTCTGTCTCCTATTATTTTAACCGGCGAATTTACACGTACAGTTCCATGATCCGTCGTGACAATTAACTTTCGTCCAGATTCGGCGCACTTTTTAATGATTTCATACAACGGCGAATGCTCAAACCATGACAAGGTCAATGAACGATAGGCAGATTCATCGTCTGCGAGCTCACGAATGACCTCCATATCTGTACGAGCATGAGACAACATGTCAACAAAATTCCATACGATGACATTCAAATTGTTATCCAATAACTTATTAAAATTATCTACGAGTTTTTTACCCGCATCCAAATTTGTGATTTTATTGTACGACCATTTAATATCGCGACCCAAACGAGCCAATTGATGCTCTAAAAGTGCGGCTTCATTTTTGTTCTTACTGCCTTCAGCATCTTCGTCCAACCACAAATCAGGATATTTTTTCGCAATTTCTGAGGGCATCAGACCCGCAAAAAAGGCATTTCGCGCATATTGTGTTGCAGTCGGTAAAATCGAATAGACCACCTCCTCTTTTGGAATTGAATAATACTTCGAAAACAAAGGCCGCAGAATTTTCCATTGATCGTAACGTAAATTGTCAATAACCAGAACAAAGGGCGACGCATGATCAAGCGCAGGATGAATACAATCCTTGAATAAGGTATGTACCATTTGAGGCCTTTCCTCGACGCCATTCAGCCACTTCAAGTAATTCTCATCAATAAACTTCGAAAATTGAGTGTTCGCCTCTTTTTTCTGCATGTTCAGGATTTCAAGCATTCCTGAATCATCAATACCTTCAAGTTTAAGCTCCCAATACACTAGCTTCTCATAGACCTCATTCCAACCGGCAATGTCCAAATCACTGTTGAGTTGCATTCCAAGCTCCTTAAAGTCTTTTTGGTAATTTGAATTCGTTGTTTGAGAAACCAATTTACTTTTGTCCAAATTCTTTTTAATCGCAAGCAAAATCTGATTGGGGTGCACAGGCTTAATAAGATAATCTGCAATATTACTTCCTATAGCTTCCTCCATGATATGCTCCTCCTCGCTTTTGGTAATCATAACAACAGGTACATACGGCTTCTCCATTTTTATGGTGACCAACGCATCCAACCCACTAATCCCCGGCATGTTCTCATCTAAAAAAATAATATCAAAATTGTCTTCTCGATTTTTATCAACTGCAGAAGAGCCGTTATTTACCGAAACAACCTCATACCCTTTGGACTCAAGAAACAAAATATGTGGTTTCAATAAGTCGATTTCATCATCTGCCCAAAGGATTTTTATCTTCATATGCCTGATATTTTATAGTTTTGACGTTCGGATACTAAAATTATGCAATTGCAATCGAAAGTCAATAGTAATAACAAAAAGAAAATATTTAACGATCCTGTCTATGGATTTATTTCAATTCCTCAAGAAATAATTTTTGACGTAATTGAGCATCCCTTCATGCAGCGCTTGCGCCGTATTAAGCAACTTGGCCTAACAGATCTCGTTTATCCTGGCGCCCTTCATACGCGTTACCACCACGTTCTCGGTGCAATGCACTTGATGTCAAAAGCAATTGCCACAATTCGAAGAAAAGGCCACACAATCAGTGAAACCGAGGAGCAAGCCGCGTTGTTAGCTATTCTTCTCCATGATATTGGACACGGACCATTCAGTCATGCTTTGGAACATGACATCGTGAGCGGCGTAAGCCACGAAGAAATTTCAATATTTTTTATTGAACGCTTAAGCAAAGAATTCAACGGAGAGCTTGATTTGGCCCTCGAAATATTTAAGAATACGTATCCAAAAGAATTTCTGCACCAACTCGTTTCAAGTCAACTGGATATGGACCGAATGGATTATCTAAATAGAGATAGCTTTTATACAGGAGTCAATGAAGGAAAGATTGGCAGCGATCGAATTATTGAAATGATGAATGTGGTAAATGGCAAGCTCGTATTAGAGGAAAAAGGAATCTACTCCATTGAAAAATTCATCGTAGCACGCAGGTTGATGTATTGGCAAGTCTACCTTCACAAAACAGTAGTAGCGGCCGAGTACATGCTAATTCAGGCATTGAGACGCGCAAAAGAACTTAAACAAAAAGGTAGAGCTCTCTTTGCAAGTCCTGCACTCAACTACTTCCTAGAAAACAATGTCAGTGCTGAAGATTTTAAATCTGACCCCAAAGTACTAGAACGCTTTGCACTTCTTGATGATTACGACATTCTTGGAGCTATAAAAGTATGGCAATCCGAGTCAGACAAAGTACTTTCCGAGCTTTCCAAACGGATTATTGAGCGCAGGCTATTTAAAATCGAGGTGTCAAAAACACCGTTTAGCGTAGAAAAAATCACAGCTATACGGGCTGAAATAGTTAAAAACTTAAACCTTTCAGAGCAAGAAGCCGAACACTTCATTATCACCAATAAGCTGACCAATAATGCATACAATTTCAAAAGAGAAAACATCAATCTCGTAATGAAATCAGGAGAAATTATTGATGTAACCAAAGCATCGGATAATTTAAATATCTCAGCATTGGCAAATCCAGTAGAAAAATTCTTCCTTTCCTACCCTATTTTCAATGCAGATAAACCAAGGCAGCTGCCATTGAGCATGAAATAAAAAGAGAAGCTTTATTATTGTTTTGATAGCTTGCCAGCCTTCCAATCTTTGATCAATTTTGCCCAAGCATAAGGATTGAAGAGGTTGTTGGCCGGAAGTTGACCCTGCGTGTACAAACGTGTATAGTTTTGTTGCTGAGTCAAGCCATAAGCCAAGGATGCATCACCCTCCAATCGAGCTGCGACAAAAGCCAAACTTTCTCCGGATAATTCACGTTGTGCTCGTCTCAATGCATCGTCGTACGGTTCCATCTCAACGAAAGCACGCGCAAAATCCTCACGCGATGGCCATGGGTAAACAACAACCTCTGGGATGTTCAGTGTATCTTTGTGCAACATGTGAATGATTGAATACCGATTGTCTGTGAGTGTATCTGGAACCACATATGTCGAGGTTTTGTAGCCAAAATAAGAGAAATACAACGTATCTCCGGGATATACAGGCGTAGAGAAGAAACCGTAAAAATCCGCAATCACGCCTCTTCGAATTGAGCGATCAAAAACTGTAGTGTACGGCATAGGGTCAAGTGATTCTTCATCAATGACAACACCAGATAATTGGATCAAATTAGAATCCAAATACATCAAAGAATCTTGCTGAGATGTTGCATACATCCCAAAGAAGACAAACAATATAACAAGTCCTTTTTTCATTCGTTACTCAAGTGCTTACAATTCTAACCAAATAAATCTTGTTGCGGAAACAATTTGTCTTCTTTAACAATTTGCGTTCCAAAAGATAGACCATCGTAACCTAAATTTCCGATTGGAATATTCGTTGATGAACAACCCCGTACCTGCAATCTGCATCATAACGCCATAATTAACGATTTAACTAGAAAAAATCAATAAAATTTTCGTACTTTTGCAAGAATTTATTTCACAAATAGGTTCACTTATGTCTCTTTCAAATATTGTACAAATTAAAGAAGGTCTAACCTACGACGATGTGTTGCTTGTTCCGGCATATTCTGAAGTTCTACCAAATCAAGTACGCCTCAAAAGTAAAATCACAAAAAACATTGAAGTAATGACTCCAATTGTCTCAGCGGCAATGGACACAGTTACTGAATCCAACCTTGCTATAGCAATCGCACAGCAAGGTGGAATCGGTGTGATTCACAAAAATATGTCGATCGAATCGCAAGCCATGGAAGTGCGTAAAGTAAAGCGCTCTGAGAGTGGGATGATTCTGGACCCAGTAACACTCAGTGAAGATGCAATTGTTGCAGATGCGCTGCGGTTAATGAAAGAAAATAAAATTGGGGGAATTCCAGTAGTGGATGAAAATGGACTACTCAAAGGAATCGTAACCAATAGAGACCTGAGATTTGAAAAAAATCATGGTAGAGCCATTCTTGAAGTGATGTCCTCCAACAAGATTATCACCACTTCTGAAAATACGGACTTAACAACTGCTGAAGCCATTCTTCAAAAGAACAAAATAGAAAAATTACCTGTTGTTGACAACAACAACAAACTCATTGGTCTCATCACTTTCAGAGACATTATCAAAGTCAAAGAGCACCCGAATTCATGTAAAGACTCATACGGTAGACTTCGAGTAGCCGCTGCTGTAGGAGTAACGCATGACACAATTGAGCGTGTCGATGCACTTGCAGATGCGGGAGTTGACGCTATTGTCATCGATACCGCGCATGGTCATACAAAAGGAGTGGTTATCAAACTGAAGGAAGTGAAAGCCAAATATCCAAATCTGGATGTGATTGTTGGAAATATTGCAACTGCCGAGGCCGCAAAATTTCTCGCCGATGCAGGTGCTGATGCTGTAAAAGTAGGAATCGGACCCGGATCAATATGTACAACCCGTATCATAGCTGGTGTTGGTGTGCCTCAATTGACTGCTGTAAGCGAAGTTGCAATGGCCTTGGAGGGAACTGGAGTGCCAGTTATCGCAGATGGAGGAATTCGATATACAGGTGATATCGTAAAAGCAATTGCAGCCGGAGCCGATACTGTTATGGTCGGGTCAATGTTTGCAGGTGTTGCTGAATCGCCAGGTGAAACAATTATTTACCAAGGAAGAAAATTCAAGACCTATCGAGGAATGGGTTCAATTGAAGCAATGCAAAAAGGATCAAAAGACCGTTACTTCCAAGCTGACGAAGACGATGCAAAGAAATTGGTTCCAGAAGGCATCTCAGGGCGTGTTCCCTTCAAAGGAAACCTCGTAGAAGTAATGTACCAAATTATTGGAGGACTTCGATCCGGGATGGGATACTGTGGAGCGCAAAATATTGAAAAACTGAAAGGCGCAAAATTTGTACGAATTACAAGCGCAGGAGTTTTGGAAAGTCACCCGCACGATGTTACCATCACGCGAGAAGCACCAAATTACAGCATAAAATAATCACAAAAACCAAATGTATAATGCGACTGAACCCTTATATTTGGCAGTCAATAATTAAATTAAATCATGAAACAACTAATTCTTCTAGCCATTACTTTTGTTATCGGTCAAAGCACATTCGGTCAAAACGACCCTGTGATTATGACAATTGATGACAAAGAGATTACAAAAACAGAATTTCTACAAATCTATCTTAAGAACAACAACGACCCAAAATACGACAAGGCATCATTAGATGAATATGTTGAACTGTTCACGAAATTCAAACTAAAAGTAGCAGAAGCAGAGGCGTTAGGATACGATACCATTCCAAAATTAATCAAGGAATTGAACGGTTACACAAAACAACTTGCCTTGCCTTACCTCGTTGATTCATTAAAAATGGACGATTTGGTCAAAGAAGCGTATTTCAGAACAAAAAATGAAGTTCGTACCTCGCACATTCTAATCAAAGTAAGTCCGAAAGCCAAACCTTCCGATACGCTTGCCGCATACAATAGAATCATTGCGTTAAAAGAGCGTATCGAAAAAGGGGAAGCCTTTGAAAAAGTAGCAAAAGAAGCTTCACAGGACCCATCAGCTGCGAATAATGGCGGCGATCTTGGTTATTTCACTGCATTCCAAATGCTCTATCAATTTGAAGATCCGGCATTCAAAACGAATGTTGGTGCTATTACAATGCCCTTCAGAACACGTTATGGTTATCACATTCTCAAAGTTACCGACAAAAGAAAAGCGCGTGGAAGTATAGAAACAGCTCACATCATGATTGCGGCCCGAGACACCGACGGATCTGAAGCAATGGAAGATTCAAGAAACAAAGCCAACGAAATTTATCAACTTCTAAACGATGGAGCAGACTTCGAGGCACTGGTAGAAAAATACTCTGATGATCCATCTTCAGTAAATAAAGGAGGGCGACTTCCTACATTTGGAACAGGAACCACAACGAGAATGGTTCCAGAATTCGAAGATGTAGCATTTGCATTAAAAAATGACGGAGACTATAGCGAACCTGTAAAAACACCTTACGGTTTCCATATCGTTAAACGTCTGAAATGGATGGATGTGCCGGCTTTTGAAGCAATGGAAGAAAACCTCGCATCACGAGTGGCAAAAGATGAGCGATCAAAACAAACACAAAATTCTTTCGTACTCAAATTAAAAGAGGCGTATGGATTCAAAGATAAATCCAAAAAGAGACTCAACTGGTTTTATGAAAACCTCGACTCTACATTCTTCCAAGGGAAGTTTAACGCAAATCAAATCCCGAAAGACAAGCCAATGTTCGTTATGAACAAGAGAAAATTCACAACGAAAGAATTTGGAAAATACCTTGAAACATATCACAGAGGCCTAAAATCGGAAGGATCAATGAATCCAATCATTGACCAGCACTACAAAAGCTGGGAAAAACAGGCGATACTTGACTATGAAGAATCAATGCTAGCAGGAAAATACCCTGCATTTAAAGCACTGATCACTGAATACCACGATGGAATCTTGTTGTATGAAGTAATGTCTGATCTGGTATGGAACAAAGCCATGAAAGATACAGTTGGACTGAAAGAATTCCATTCAAGCAGGAAATCAAATTATATTTGGGGAACACGCTACGACTCAGATGTATTCGAATGTTACTCAAAAGAAGCAGCGAGAGAAGTATACAACCTACTCAACTCAGAAGCAGCAGACACGCTAGAAATTGTTGATATTGTGCGTGCTGTAAATGGTGAAAGTGAATTGAAGGTGCGTCACCGAAATGGAAAATTTGACACCAACAAAACAAACTATTTGAAAGGTAGAAAGTTATCTGCCGGAGTGAATCAATTGATTGAACACAACGAGAAATGCTACATAGTTAATGTGCATGAAATACTCCGTCCTTCTGAAAAAGAATTTACCGAGGCAAAAGGAGCGATCACTTCAGACTATCAAAACTATTTAGAAAGTGAATGGTTGAAAGAATTGAAAAAGAAACACAAGGTGACGATTTATAAAGACGCTCTCTACTCCATTGGTAACTAAATTAAAAACATATCTAGTTCAGGCTGGCATTATTGTCAGCCTGTTTTGTTTTTCTACAGCATGCGCTGAAAAAGAACAAGTCATTGCTCAAGTTGGTGATTCAGAACTGACACGCACAGAGGCTGTCATTCTCATGAAGCATCAAGGAACCAATAGCGATAACAAAGAGGAATTCAACCGCTTTATTCAAGAATGGGTCGATCGCGAAGTATTCGTCCAAGAACTCAAAAAAGTTGATATTGAAAAATGGCGTCTCGTAGAAGCACGATCAAAAAATTTCCAAAGTGAACTGTCCAAATACTACATTGAGGAACTGAGAATCAAAAACAAGTTGGACACCGTCGTTAGCGACGATGAAATTCAAGATTACTTTGAATCACATCAAGATGAATTTATTCTAAATGATTACTTGGTCCAGGCACTCTACCTAAAAATACCTGAAGAAGTTGACTACAAGGCGGATGAAATTCACACCAAGTACCTGTTAAAAAATGATAAGGACCTTGCCGAAATAAATACTTATGCCAAACTTTATGCAGAAAATTATTACTTCGACGACTCCTCATGGATTTATTTCGAAAACTTAACCGAAGATATTCCCTTGACAAAATACAATACCGATAATATCGTTTTAAACAGAACAAAAACGTACTTCTCAGAAGGAGAGCACAGGTATTTTTTAAATATTATCGATTACAAACTTAAAGATGAAACTCCCCCACTCGACTTTCTCAAAGATCAAATTCGTGGAATACTCGTTTCTAAACGATTGAATGAATTGCGCGAAGAATCGGAGCCCAATCTAATAAAAGAACTAAAAAAGAACCATGAGATTAGCATTTTTAATTAGTGTATTACTTTCACTAAGCCTTTCAGCGAAAGCTCAAACAACAGTAGACAAAATCGTCGCTCAAATTGGTGACAATGTAATTTTACTGTCGGACATCCAAGCACAGAAGATTCAGATTCTGCAAGCAGGACTCGAGTTGACACCTGAAAAAGATTGCCAAATCTTAGAAGAATTAATGTACCAAAATCTGCTTCTCAATCAGGCCATTCTCGACAGCATAGAAGTTTCAGATGCCCAAGTAGATGCAGAAATGGAACAGCGAATTCGTGTTATAGAAGGTCAAATTGGGGGTCGACAAAAACTAGAAGAATTCTACGGTAAAACAATTGGAGACATCAAACGTGAATTTAAAACTGTAATCAAAGACCAATTGCTTTCAAAAGAAATGGAACGTACAATAACTGCCAATGTTTCAATTACTCCACGTGAGGTGAGACGCTTCTATGAAAACATCCCTCTCGATAGTATTCCGCTAATTAGCTCGCAATTAAGCTTTCAACAAATCGTACAATATCCAGAGATCACAACAAAGGATAAAGAACGAGCGTTCAATAAATTGGCGGATATCAGAAAGAAAATCATCAAAAATGGGAAATCCTTTTCTACCCAGGCGCGCATCCATTCCATGGATCCAGGCAGCGCAACTGAAGGTGGAAAAATCAATGCCACGCGAGGCATGATGGTTCCGCAATTTGAAGCAGCCGTGTTTAGTTTGGATAAAAATGGAATCTCTGATGTTTTCGAAACAAACTATGGATACCACATCGTACAATTGCTCGACCGAAAGGGAGACGATTATTCATGCAGACACATCTTAATAATTCCAGAATTTGAATTCGAAGCAATTGCAGTAGCAGAGAAAAAAATGGACTCTTGTTACCAATTATTGTCCTCGGGAGAAATCAGCTGGGAAGAGGCAGTAACTCGTTTTTCAAACGATGAGACCACAAGACAAAACAATGGAACAATTACCAATCCAATTTCGGGGGATATTATGTGGAGTATGGAAGACTTGAATCAAGTCGACCAACAAATCTACTTGCTCACAAATAGTCTAGAAAAAGGTGATCTATCTACTCCAAGCCTCTATACCAACATGATGGAGCGAAAAGAAGGAATACGGATCGTTAAACTAGTAGATCGAACTGTCGCACACAGAGCCAATCTAAAGGATGATTATGCCCTAATTAAATCTGCGGCCGAATCCGAAAAGAAACAGAAAATTGTGAGTGAATGGACGACTTCAAAAATTGGGAACGCCTACATTCGATTGGATGAGGATTATAAAAACTGTAATTTCTCAAACAATTGGCTTCAAATGTAGGTTACTTTAGTGCCTTTTGATTATTTTCAAACGCTTAATTAAACCATTATAAATTTAGACTTCATGTCAGATAAAGAAGGAATTGACCAGTTAGTAAAACACTATCAGGAACTAAAAAACGAAATCCACAAAGTAATTGTGGGTCAAGACGAAGTTGTGGACCAAGTTTTGATTTCAATTTTTTCAAAAGGACACTGCTTACTTGTTGGAGTGCCTGGATTGGCAAAAACACTTTTAGTAAACACAATTTCGGATTGCTTGGGACTTGGCTTCAATAGAATTCAATTTACTCCAGATTTGATGCCCTCTGACATCATCGGTGCTGAAGTATTGGATGAAAGCCGTAATTTTAAGTTTATTCAAGGGCCATTATTTACGAACATTGTTCTGGCCGATGAGATCAATAGAACACCACCAAAAACACAATCAGCGCTTCTAGAAGCGATGCAAGAACGATCGGTAACGGCAGCAGGAGAAACACGAACGCTTCCAGCACCTTTCTTTGTATTGGCTACTCAAAATCCAATTGAGCAAGAAAGGACCTACCCACTGCCAGAGGCACAGCTCGATCGCTTTATGTTCAATATCTGGGTAGACTACCCATCATATGTTGAAGAGCTCGCTATTGTAAAAGCAACAACGGCAAATAAATCCATAGAATTGAATCAAATTATTAGCGGAGAACAAATCATGCTATATCAAGACCTGATTCGTAGAATTCCTGTTGCCGACAACGTGTTAGAATATGCCGTGAAATTGGCTGGAAAAACAAGAATTGGTGGAGAAAATACACCACAAATCACACAAGACTTTATCACTTGGGGAGCTGGACCTAGAGCTTCACAATATTTAGTTGTTGGTGCAAAATGCCATGCTGCGCTAAACGGCAAATACTCGCCAGATATCGAAGACGTGAAAGCCGTTGCAAAACCAATCCTTCGCCATCGACTCGTGCGCAATTACCGTGCAGAAGCGGAAGGTTACTCAATGGATCGTATCATTGAAGAATTGTTATAGGCGACAATAGTCCTCAAATTATTTTAACCTGGATCAGTATTAGAATGTCGTTATAAGGGTTGAAAATGCAATAAAATATAGTGTTTCGTAAGTTTTAGCAGAGCACCGCTATGTGAAGCTTAAAAACGGAATGAAATGGTATATTTTGCAGTAGTTTCAGACCGTAATAGAAAAAAACCAGTACAAAAAAAGTGCTGGCAAAGGACCAGCACTTTTTGAATGGTAGTTCATTTATCTAAAGTGCGTTTAATTTCTTTACGAAATCTTCTCCACCTTTTTTAAGTGTTTCGACTATAGCATTGAATTCTTTCTTTGACTTCGCAGCGTTGATTTTAGCTATTACTTCATCATGAAAGTCAACCGCATCATCGCTCAATTGATCTGCCTTATCAGCATTTTTTCCATCGTTAACAATTACATAGTCGCAATCGTTAAGTACTTCATAGACCATCCTCTTAACTCTTTTCTTTAAATCTTTCTTGCTTGCCATAGCTCTATATAATTCAATTTGATATAAATATAATTATTAATTCCATTCTACGAATTTCAAGAAACCAATTCTATTAATTTTTAGACTAATCCGCTACGCACAAAAAAGCCCTGACGAAATCGTCAGGGCAATTTATTCTTTAATCATTACTTACAAAAAGTGAACAATGTAGCTGAAAATCAACTAGTCTGCCTTAGGAGCTTCAGTTTTTTCTGGTTTCGGCAAAAGCACCTTTCGAGATAATTTCCATTTCTTCGTCTTTGGATCTCTCGAAACGACTTTAAACTTCACCATGTCTCCTTCTTTACAAACATCCTCCATCTTATTGATGCGTTCGTGAGCAAATTCAGAAATATGGATCAATCCATCTGTACCTGGAAGAATTTCAACGAATACACCGTAAGCTTGCAGTGATTTAATTTTTCCTTCGTATTCTGCACCCTCCTCTACTTGTGGTGGGAATGCAATCAACTTCACAGATTTAACTGCTGCATTCATGTCATCCGCATTGTTGGACATGATTTGAACTTTACCTTCACCCGACTCGAGCTCTTCAATCGTTATGTTCGTATTTGTATCTTTTTGCAATTGTTGGATGATCTTTCCACCAGGTCCGATAATCGCACCAATACAATCGTTAGGTACAGTGAACGCCTCGATACGAGGAGTTTGAGGTTTGAATTCTTTATTTGGAGCAGCGATCGTTTTAAGAATCTCATTTAAGATATGCAAACGCCCTTCTTTCGCTTGATTCAATGCTTGAATCAAAACTTCATATGGAAGACCATCTACCTTAATATCCATTTGACATGCCGTAATGCCAGCGGCCGTTCCTGTTACTTTAAAATCCATATCTCCTAAGTGATCTTCATCTCCTAGGATATCAGATAATACTGCGAATTTACCTCCGTCAGCAACCAATCCCATAGCAATTCCTGAAACTGGAGCCTTGATTTGAACACCTCCATCCATCAATGCCAATGTTCCAGCACAAACCGTAGCCATCGAAGATGAACCATTCGATTCTAAAATCTCAGAAACCAAACGAATTGTGTATGCATTGTCCTCAGGAAGAACAGGCTTTAATGCTCTCAAAGCCAAGTTCCCGTGTCCTACTTCACGACGAGATGTTCCACGAATAGGTCGTGCTTCACCCGTTGAAAATGGAGGGAAATTGTAATGCAGCATAAAGTTTGTCGTTCCTTTAAACGTAACATCATCTATCATTTGCTCGTCCATCTTACCACCAAGAGTAAGAGTTGTAAGCGATTGTGTCTCACCACGCGTAAATACTGCCGATCCATGCGCTGTTGGCAAGTAATCTACTTCCGACCAAATTGGACGAATCTCATCAAATTTACGACCGTCCAATCGAATATTATCGTCAAGCATTGTATCTCTCACTGCTTTCTTCATTGCAGCTTTGAAATAAACGCCGATGTATTTTTCTTCAACTTCTAATTCTTCCTCAGAAAGAGAAGCGACATACTCTTCCTTAACAGCTCCAAACAATTCAGAACGCTTTTCTTTTGAGGCCAAGCCTTGTTTCGCAACTGCGCGACACTTGTCATAAGCGAAAGCCATTACTTTTTCTTTCACGTCTTCATTGTGATCCTCATGCAAATACTCTCTTTTCGGCGATGTATTTGGCAATTCAGCAGCCAAATCCAATTGGAATTGACATTGTGCCTTAATTGATTCATGCGCAATTTTTATGATCTCTACCATCTCTTCTTCCGAGATTTCAAGCATTTCACCTTCAAGCATTACGATGTTGTCAATCGTACCTGCAATCATACAATCGATGTCTGATGCTGCCATCTCCTCAAGCGTTGGGTTGATGATGAATTGACCATCTACTCTACCCACACGAACTTCAGACATTGGTCCGTTGAATGGTATATCAGAACAAGCAATCGCTGTTGAAGCGGCAAATCCAACCAAAGCATCTGGACTGTTCACTCCGTCATAAGCAATCAACTGCATCATCACCTGAACCTCAGCATGGTAATCATCTGGGAACAACGGACGCAATGCTCGATCAACGATACGCATTACTAAAATTTCTCTTTCTGACGGACGCGCCTCTCTTCTGAAGAATCCCCCAGGGATACGACCATCCGCTGCAAACTTTTCTTTATAGTCTACAGTTAAAGGAAGGAAATCTACTCCTTCTCTTGCATCTTTGGCAGCTACTACAGTCGCCAAAATCATTGTGTCGCCCATTCGTAACACTACCGAACCGTCAGCTTGTTTTGCCAACTTCCCAGTCTCTATCGAGATTTCTTTACCTCCCGTAGTGATGGACTTTTTTATTCCTATATTCATATTTATTTATTTACAACTTTAACTACAATTGGCTCCGATCGTATTTTTTTACTTCTCGATTTCCAATTGTTAAAAACAAAAGGGACACTCGAATAGATTTCGACTGTCCCCCCCCAATACTAGTATACGCAAAGAATTAACGACGTAACTTCAATTCTTTAACGATTGCACGATATCTTTCAATATCTTTTGCTTTCAAATAATCCAATAAGCTTCTACGCTTACCAACCAACAACTGCAACGCTCTTTGCGTTCCGTAGTCTTTACGGTTCTTTTTCAAATGCTCAGTCAAATGAGCAATTCTGTGCGAGAACAAAGCAATTTGCCCTTCTGGCGAACCAGTGTTTGTTGCTGAACCTCCGTGTTTTTTGAAGATTTTTTCTTTTGTTTTTGAATCTAAATACATTCCAATATTTGTTTAAATGATTTTTATGTAGTCCCGTTGGACGGTGCAAAGATATCATTTTTATTATACAATCTAAAAATTACATCAGAATTACTTGATCGAACGAACATTTGTTACGATCGAAACAACTTTAAGCTAAGCGCAAGTGTTTCTTTGAGATCTTTACGATCCACAATGTAATCAAGGAACCCATGCTCCAAAACAAACTCTGACTTCTGGAATCCATCCGGAAGATCTCTACCAATTGTTTCACGCACTACCCGCGGACCAGCAAAGGCAATCAATGCATCAGGTTCAGCAATATTTATGTCTCCAAGCATGGCAAACGACGCCGTAACACCTCCCGTTGTAGGGTCTGTTAAAAAAGATACATAGGGTAATTTCGCTTCTGCCAATTGCCCGAGCTTACCAGACACTTTGGCCATTTGCATCAACGACAACCCAGCTTCCATCATACGAGCACCCCCCGATTTAGAAATAATCATAAATGGCGACTTTGACTTTATCGCAACGTCAATTGCACGAGCCATCTTCTCCCCCATAACAGATCCCATAGAACCTCCAATAAAAGCAAAGTCCATTGCGCAAATAATAATATCCTCACCATTAATCTTCCCCTTTCCTGTTCGAATTGCATCAACAAGACCTGTTTTCTTTTGAGAAACCTTAACGCGTTCAGAATACTTTTTCGTATCCTCAAACTTGAGGGGATCTCCTGCCATTAATTTTGAATCCAACTCCTTGTACTTTCCATCATCAAATAAAATCTTAAAGTACTCTTCAGACCCAATTCGCTCATGATGATTGCACCGGTCGCACACATAAAAGTTCTTTTCTAAATCGTCTGCTGAAAAAATTGTTTTACAATTTGAGCACTTCTCCCACAACCCTTCAGGTGTTTCTCTTTTCTCTTTCGTTGAAGTCGTAATTCCTTCTCTATCTCTCTTAAACCAACCCATTTCTAAAAATTGAAATTAATAATTGAGTATTTGTTATTCTATCTAATCTACAAGTGAATTTACATTATTCAAGTCTTGAAACGAACGCTCCAATCGTCGAATAAAAGTTAGTTCGCCTGCTCTAATCCACTTGCGTGGATCGTAATACTTTTTGTTTGGCATTTCTTCACCCTCTGGATTTCCTATTTGGGTATGCAAATAATCTAAATTATTTGTGATGTAATCGCGAGAACCTTCAGTAAAAGCAAACTGTAAATCGGTATCAATGTTCATTTTCACCACACCATAACCAATTGCTTCACGAATTTCTTCAAGTGAAGATCCCGAACCGCCATGAAAAACAAAATCTACAGGATTCGAGCCCGTTGCATACTTCTTTTCAATGTATGCTTGTGAATTCTTTAAAATCTTAGGCGTCAAAACAACATTTCCCGGTTTGTATACACCGTGAACATTTCCAAAGGATGCGGCAATGGTAAAACGATTACTAATTGCACTTAACGCCTCATATGCCTGAGCCACTTCCTCAGGCTGCGTATACAACTTTGAAACATCAACATCCGTGTTATCGACACCGTCCTCCTCGCCTCCAGTAATTCCCAATTCAATTTCGAGCGTCATGCCAATCTTCGACATTCGCTCCAAATATTCTTTACACGTAGTAATATTCGCTTCCATTGATTCTTCTGACAAATCAATCATGTGAGAACTAAAAAGTGACTTTCCTGTTTCGGCATAGTGCTTTTCAGATGCATCCAATAAGCCATTGATCCACGGAAGTAATTTACGCGCGGCATGATCCGTATGAAGAATTACTGTTGCTCCGTACAACTCCGCCATTGTATGAACGTGTTTCGCACCAGATATAGCACCAGCAATACTTGCTGAGAAATCATCGTTGGTTAATCCTTTCCCCGCGTAAAATTCAGCACCTCCATTCGAAAATTGAATAATTACGGGAGAATTCATCATTGAAGCAGCTTCCATAACTGCATTCACTGTACTCGTATTTGTAACGTTAACTGCAGGCAATGCATAACCTTTTTCTTTGGCATGCGCAAAGATTCTCTGAACATCATCCCCCGTTGCTACTCCTGGCTTAATTCCGTGCCCCATTATTCTTTTTTTTCTATGGTGACTGCAAAGTTAAAGAATTATTGCAAGAAATCACATCTTCAATTTACCTTAAAGGTCCATTGAAATAATTTTAAAAGTCCAAGAACAGCACCAGTCAATTGCACTTTTGAACCCCTTCAAGCAATCAAAATACAACCCTTCAATACATCTTCAAGGTTTGAACATCAACCTATCGCCTAAAAGTCAAGGTTATAGGTTGGATCAAAAGAAACAAGAATATTTACTTAAATCAGTATAGATATTATTTAATCCACGGTTTTCTATCCTTAAATTTTTACTTTTGTTAATTAGAAAAAAAGCGGATTCCAACCTCAAACCGCTGAACTTTCAATACACATTTGAATGGGTTATCTCGACGAATTAAATAGCAGTCAGCGCACGGCAGTTGAAAATATTGAAGGACCAACAATGGTGATTGCTGGTGCAGGATCCGGTAAAACGAGAGTTTTAACCTACAGAATTGCACATATGATGGAAAATGGAATCGATCCATTCAACATTATGGCACTGACCTTTACGAACAAAGCTGCCAAAGAAATGACCGCACGTATCGGGGCAATTGTAGGAGGTGGCGAGGCGAGAAACATCACCATGGGGACCTTTCATTCTGTATTTTCGAGAATTTTAAGGTACAATGCAGATCGACTCGGATACCCGAGCAATTTTACAATATACGACACTCAAGATTCCAAGAGTTTACTTAAAGATATTATCAAAGGATTTAATCTGGATGACAAAGCCTACAAACCAGGAGGAGTTTTAGGCCGCATTTCATCAGCTAAAAACAATCTTATTTCTGCAGATTCATACGCTCAAAATCCAGAAATTCAGGCAGAAGACCGCGCATCAAAGCGACCAGAAATGGGACGTATATACAAAGCCTATGTAAAACGCTGCTTTAATGCCGGCGCAATGGATTTTGATGACTTATTGTACCAAACAAACGTACTTTTGCGCGATTTTCCCGAAGTACTGAGTCACTACCAACAAAAATTCCGGTTCATTCTTGTTGACGAGTATCAAGATACCAATTATGCGCAGTATTTGATTGTTAAAAAACTCGCCGCAGTCTACGAAAATATTTGTGTTGTGGGTGATGATGCCCAATCCATATATTCATTTCGTGGAGCGAACATCCAAAATATTCTAAATTTCAAAAAAGACTATCCAGACTTCAAATTGTTCAAACTTGAACAAAATTACCGCAGCACAAAAAATATAGTTGAAGCAGCAAATGGCGTGATTGCTAGAAATCAAGACCAAATAAAAAAGAAAGTTTGGACCGATAATTCAGAGGGAGAAAAACTTCATGTTCTTCGCACATTAACAGACAACGAAGAAGGAAAACAAATTACAAATAAAATTTACGATAAAATTAGTCAGGGATCAAACCACAACGATTTCGCAATTTTATACAGAACGAATAAACAATCAAGGTCTTTCGAGGAATCGTTAAGAAAAATGAACATCCCCTACAAAATTTACGGTGGATTATCATTCTACCAGCGTAAAGAAATTAAAGACCTGCTCGCGTATTTTCGACTCACTGCAAACCACAATGATGAAGAAGCGCTAAAACGCATCATCAACTACCCCAAACGTGGAATAGGTAAAACATCGATGCAGAATATTCTTATCGCTGCAAACCAATACGGTGTTAGTGCATGGGATGTCATGTCAAATTTCATGAAATACCCGGTTCAAATCAATTCGGGTGCAAAAAATAAAATGACAGATTTCGTGACAATGATTCGAAGTTTCACTGCTCAATTGGATAACGTTGATGGGTATACACTCGCACAACATATCGCCAAAAGCTCAGGCATACTAAAGGAAATGCAATCTGATAAGGACAAAGGTCCTGAAGAAATTGAGCGTTATCAAAATATTGAGGAATTGCTTTCTGGAATTCGCGCATTTGTAGCGGCCCAAGAAGAAGGCGAGTCAAAGTCACTAACTGAATTCATGCAAGATGTCGCTCTTTTAACAGATGCAGACAATGAAAAAGACGAAAACCGCGATCATGTTACCCTAATGACAATTCATTCAAGCAAAGGACTCGAATTTCCACATGTCTATCTGGTAGGATTAGAAGAAAATCTCTTCCCATCCCAAATGGCTCTTAACTCAAGATCAGATCTTGAAGAGGAACGTCGATTGTTTTACGTCGCTGTTACACGAGCAAAAGAGACCTGCACACTTTCGTATGCAAGTTCCCGGTTTCTGTGGGGGAACTTAATTTCATCAGAACCAAGTCGTTTCATTGATGAAATCAACCGTGACTACCTGTATTTTGAAGCTCCAGAGCGTGGCAAAGGACGTTCATTAAGTGGCAGGTTAGGAAGTGCTTTTGCGAATCCAAACAGCTCAGGAGGTTTGAACAAAACCTTGGGATCAAAATCGTTAAAGCCAATAGCAAAAGCGACACCGAACTTATCAAAATCGGGTGCTACAGTGCCTCTTCAAGTTGGAACTAATGTCGAACATGATCGATTTGGAAAAGGTAAAGTTTTGCAACTGAGTGGTGAGGGGAACGACAGAAAAGCATCTATTTTCTTTCCAAAGCATGGATCCAAAACAATGCTCTTGCGTTTCGCTAACTTGAAAATAGACGAATAATACTCAGTACATTTCCGCCTAGAATGGATACCCAATACCAAAATGAAATTGAGGCGTGTATAATTTTGGAACAACGCTTTGCCAATTCGCACCAAATGCATCGTTGACTTCATTTTCAAATGCATCCTTCGTTCTCTGAAAAACCCATTTTTCGCCATTAGGAAGAGCAGCATTTCGAATAGGGAATCCGATGTCTACCCGGACGATAAAATACTCCAAATCCATTCGAATTCCAAGCCCGGCCGCCACAGCAATTTGATTGAACATATCTTTGGAAATTTGACCTCCAGGACGATTCTCATCATAATATGCAGTCCAAACATTTCCAGCATCAACAAACAGAGCTCCCTTAAAAAAAGTATTAATCGCAAAACGGTATTCAGCGGAAACACCCAATCTAATATCACCAATCTGCGTTGCTGTTCTATTGGTGTCTAGATAATACTTGTAAGATCCAGGTCCCAGCCCACGGGCACGCCACCCTCTATTGTCATTGGCACCCCCAGCAAAAAAACTGTAATCATAAGGAAGTGATGTTTTTGTATTCCCATACGGCAATCCAGCTCCTCCTTGAAACCTTAGATTAACACTGCGCTCTCTACCCAAAGGTTTAGCGTAAATCAACTCATTGTCTAACCGCACAAACTGAGAATACCCAACTCCACCTATCGCTGATTGACCAGCAGCTGTTGTATCTTGAAGTCCTTTAAACAAACTCAAAATATTCCCGGCAGGATCGAACAAACTATTTAAATAAAATTGAGAATTCCCCAATCGATTCACTTTTTCTTTGATATTGTATTCGTATCCAAATCGCCAATCTTGCCATATAAACTGATCGCTGTAGGCATTTAATAAAAATAAATCTCCAAGTGTATTTAACTTTTCAGAAAATTGGTCTGTTTTTTCAATGTTTACGAACTTAATTACCGATGCGGCAGGCAAACCTATCTCGAATAATGAAGTCTTTTTTACAATAAATTCCCAAGAATAATTCAATTGAAATGTACCTCTTTCAAAATCCGAACGCTTTTGATAATTGTATGCTGAAGAAATGATCGTTTGTGCACGACGTTTTTTTGAAATGTTGGCCATTCGAATGGGAAAGAAACCTGGCAATTGTAATTTTATACTCGGGCCTATTTCGAGTGTATTAAAACTTCTACCAGCTGTCTTAATTTTTTCACCATTCACGGTCTCATCAAAAATTGTTGGCTGAGATTCAAAACCACCGGAAATCGAAAAAGTAAAACGCTCCGCTCCCCTAAATAAATTGCGGTTAGTATAATCAACAGACAACGACACTCCCAAAAATCCATTTGAATTTGTTGCGCGAGGCTGGAAACTATAGCTCTGCCTTTTCGAAGGCGCCAAATAGTAATGAATATCTAACAAATTGGTATCAGCGAGTTCTCGAATGTCAGTTTTAATTGCTTTAAAAAGCTCCATTTTCAACAAACTACTATAGGAGTTTTCTGCATACTTCTCCTTGTATGGCCTCCCACCCTCAAGAGAATTGTGCAATTCAAGAATCCTCGGTTTTATCATCAATTCTCCATTGTAAGTAACATAAGCAGAGCGGTGCCGATCGTACCCACCTTCCATCTTAGCATCTTTCTTTTGATACCATATAGTATCTAATGTGGTGAAAAACGCTCCCTCATACAAAGGCAATCCCCTAATTTCTGCGTCATTCTTAAAATTCCCAGAATACTTCAAGGTGTCGGCGATATGAAAATACACCTCATTTATATATGTTTTTTTGTGAGGCAGTAGAATCAATGAATCGCGATTCTCAGCAGACCGCACTGCCCGATCGCCAAATACAATTCCTAAATCAACATGCATATCGGCTCGAGAGGTGTCCGAAACAAAACGAATGTGGTTTGCACTAAAACCATAAAAAGAGGAATCCCGCATAAATTTTGCAACCTGATTTCGAAAATCATTCAAGCGATCAGAATCAAAAGGCGAATGAACCAAAGGCGCATCGTGCTGCACTGAGGCAAACGTGTGATATGCTTTTTCAACCTCTTTATTATTACAAACTATGAAGACAGAATCAATCATATACCTTGCTCCAGTTTCAATACTATAGATCACTTTACACTTGCGATTCTTTCCGTAATTAATAAATCCTTCTGCGGAGCCGTAATAATATCCTTTACTTCTCAAATAAGCATTAAGCTGATCAATAGTCTTATCGTATAAAAGACTGTCAAATATGGATGGAGCCTCACCAATTTTATATTTATACCACTCACGAAAAAACTTTCGAGGCGCAATGGTGTCTTTTGGAGCAATTGTTTTGTGATTGTAATAATCGTCTCCCCTTGCGCTCGCCCTTTCAATACGCTTTGAATTAATGCGCATTTGCTTTTTGCGGCGTTTTAGATTTATTTCACGCAAGTTATTGTTTTTTCTCTGGCGTTTATCTGCAACTTTAGTCGAATCAATAGCATTATAGGCCATTAATTTCCATTTCACTCCCAACCGCTTATAATTTGGATTTTGACGCACTATTGCATCCAAATCATCCTTATCTAACCTATCGCCATCCAGAACAAACTCATTGCCATCCAACAAATAAGATCCTTGAGGGACATGTTTTACTTGCCTGCAAGAAATGACGAATAAAAGACAAATCGGAAGAATATATGTAAGTTTGAATCTCAGCAACACATTGGTTTGTTGAAACAAATTTAATAAAAGCATTTGTGGAACATCTATCTAAGAATAAGATAAAGTGGATTCGCTCGTTAAGATTGAAAAAAAATCGTGACTCGGAAGCAGTATTTGTGGTCGAGGGAGAGAAGATGATGCGTGAAATTTTAAAGAATTGGTCGCACTACATCGTTTTGTTCTGTACATCAAATGAAGAATTCCGAGAGAACAATGATGCGTTTTTCATCGATAAAAATACGATGAAGGACCTCAGCGCATTGCGCACACCAAGTGATTTTCTATTGGTTATGAGACAGCCACCACTTCAGAGCAACACGACAAATTTGACCTTAGCTATTGACGGTATTCAAGATCCTGGTAACATGGGAACAATCATTCGAACAGCAGATTGGTTTGGTGTAGATGAGATTGTATGTTCAAAAGAAACGGTTGATATTTTCAATTCAAAAGTAATTCAATCAAGTATGGGGTCATTGTTCCGAATACCTGTGAGGTACTTGGACCTTCACAACTATCTCAGTGATGCATCACGCCCAATCTATGGCGCACTTCTCGAAGGGGGGGATATCTATGAAAAAAAACTCCATGCCAAGTGCATTATCGTTATTGGTAATGAAGGAAATGGAATCTCGAAATCGCTGTGCTCCTTGATCGATGAGCCTATCTTTATTCCAGGGAAAGGAGCTGCTGAAAGTTTAAATGCTGCGGTTGCTACAGGTATTGTTTTGTCCGAATTTTCGCGTTCAAATTAAATTTAAACCCAAGAAAGTTGATAGAATCTATGGTTCTGCCGTTTCAGCTATTGCGCGAATACACTTCATTCCGTCTATGGCTGCAGATATTATTCCCCCTGCATATCCCGCGCCTTCACCACAAGGATAAAGTCCTTTCACATCGGGATGCTGTAAATCCTCGTCACGTGGCATTTGTATTGGTGAAGATGTTCTAGATTCAGGTGCGTGAAGTACCGCATCATTTGTGAGATACCCATTCATCTTACGACCAAATTCCTCGAAGGCCCCCTTTAAACGCGATGATATGAAAGCAGGAAGCACTTCGTTTAAATCCACACTTGTCATACCAGGAAGATAAGATGTCTGAGGTAAAGTTTTTGATACCCGACCATTTATGAAGTCAACCATACGTTGTGCTGGGACACGTTGCGTTTTACCGGCAACATCCCAACAATTGTGCTCGACCTCTTTTTGAAAATTCAAACAAACAAAAGGGTCGGCCTCATGATGTTCAAAATCTTCAGGTAATACTGAAACAACAATACCTGAATTTGAATAAGGATTGTTTCTCTTGGATGGCGACCATCCATTAGTGACCACTTCTTCTTTATCGGTGGCACATGGGGCGATAATTCCGCCTGGACACATGCAAAATGAATACACGCCTCTCCCTCCGACCTGAGCAACAAGTGCATAACTCGCAGGCGGCAGAAAAGCGTCGTTTAAACGTCCATTGTATTGAATCGAATCGATTAAATTTTGAGGATGCTCAATGCGCACACCCAATGCGAATGGCTTTGCCTTTAGTTTCCACTTCTTTTTGTGAAATAAATCAAAAATATCACGTGCAGAATGCCCCGTAGCAATAATTACATCAGAAAACTCATGAATTTCAGAATTATTGATCTCCAGCGCTTTCAATTTACCATTCTCTGTAATTATATCCGTTACTTTGCTTTCAAAATTCACCGCACCACCATAAGCTACAATTGTTTCACGCATGGCAACAATAATCTGCGGCAATTTATTTGTTCCGATGTGTGGATGAGCATCAACCATTATTTCTTCTGAAGCACCGAAATGAACGAACCAATCCAGCGCTTTTTTGATATCTCCTCGCTTTTTTGAACGCGTATACAATTTCCCATCAGAGTACGTCCCTGCTCCACCCTCCCCAAAGCAATAGTTGGACTCAGGGTTAACTTTGGATTCTTTATTTAGTGCAGCCAGATCTCGTCTACGAGAACGAACGTCTTTACCTCGCTCAAAGACAACTGGACGCAGTCCAATCTCAAGTGCTTGAAGGGCAGCAAACAATCCTGCTGGACCTGACCCTATGATAGCAACCTCTTTTCTCCCCGCTACATTCATTGGATTGAATGCATGATCAACTTCAGGTCTTTTACCCAATCCATAGACAATAAAAGTACAATTGATCTTGATTTCTCTTTTTCGAGCATCAATCGAACGTCTTTTCCAGGCAAAATCAAAATCAACATGCTCTAAGTTCAAAGCCTCAGTAATTCTACTGCGCAGATAAAGCGTATCTTTTGCTTGCTCTGGTGTTGTTTGAAATTGAATTGTTGTTGCCTCCATCAGTCCAAAGATAGTGCATTAATGTATATTGAATCTATCCTTCAAAAATGATTGAGAACCACCAAACTTTATTGTACAGCTTTTCAATTGGAGAGGAAACCGGAGTTCCGTCCTGAATGAACGAATTAATAAGACCATGTGAGTATTTAATTTCCATTCCAAATTTGAAATATGGAGCGAAGAACTCAACACCACCGCCCAATTGAGCTTGGAAATCATGTCGCTTTATCTTGATGTATGGGTCAATAAAATCTTGACTAGCATCCTCTTGTGATTGAAGATCTAAAGAATACTGCCCACCGACAAGAACGTAGGTTGCAAAATTGTTGTGACGCGTAGTACGAAATTGCCACATCAACGGAAAATCAAGGTTTGTTGAATTCACCCGTTCCTGATTAAAATAATCCGCAGTAGAGGTAGTATCAGGATTCACAAAAGTGTAGTTCAAAATTCGCTCCTGAAATGAAAGAGTAGGAATAAAACGCAATCGAACTACGGGAGTACCTACCTTAAGCGTAGTAACAATTCCTACTTGACCGCCCGCTGAACTTTTGTTTGTAACAGATTTTAATCCGTACGTTTCAAATGCATCTAGTTTCTGATATGCTCTAAAGTCGGCCGTATTCCCTCCCATCATGAATCCAAAATGAATCAACCTTTCATCAAAACGATGATAATTTTTCGGTTTTTGAATTTGTGCTATGGCACTCGTAGCGGCAAACACAATTACCAGTGATACACAACGCATTAAACAGTTCATTTTCTTATTCATAAGAACAACTCTTCATCAGTAGTTTATTTCAATCCCATATAGATCGTGGCGATTCCCCCACTCAATAGAATAGAATTCACCTCCTTATAACCTAATTTTGTCATAATTGTTTCAAAATCTGTTCCTTCAGGAAAAGCCTCAACAGATTCAGGAAGGTAGGCATAAGCTCTTTTATCTTTTGAAATCAATTTACCCAAAAATGGAATAACCCTTTTTGAATAAAAGCCAAACACCTGCTTAATCGGAAATTTTTTGGGTTTCGAAAACTCAAGAATTACGGCTTTTCCTCCCGGTCTGAGTATCCGCAGCATATCACTCAAGCCTTTTTCTAAATTCTCATAGTTACGTACGCCAAAACCGACCGTTAGCGCATCGAAACTTGCATCTTCAAAAGGTAGCTTTTCAGAATCCGCTAATTGCATCTTCACGATCTTGTCGTGCCCGCGCTTTTTCATCTTTTGAATCCCCATGTCCAGCATCCCTTGAGAAATATCTACTCCAACAACTTCGTCAGGATTTAGTTTTAAAGCCGCAATGGCAAAATCACCTGTTCCTGTCGCCAAATCCAAAATTCGCTTTGGCCTGAGGTCTTTCAACTGACGCACCGCCTTTCTACGCCAGAGTTTGTCAATTCCAAGTGATAGAAAGTGATTCAAAAAATCATAACGCTTGGAAATATTATCAAACATTTCTGCTACCTCCTCTTTTTTGGAAGCATCTCCACTATTGTACGGTTTTACTATTGATTTATTGTCTGTCATATTCTCTATTTATCCAACCATTGTATGGCCATGCGGATATTTATAATTCTTACTAATCACACGCTTGCCAACCAAATAGGCCAATGTTAATGTACCAACACGTCCAATAAACATCGCCACAATCAGTACAAACTTACCGACTCCACTCAATTCTGACGTAATTCCAGTAGACAAGCCAACAGTACTCGCTGCTGAAACGTGCTCAAAAACGAGGTCCATAAATTCATACTTTCCAGATGCTAGAAGGTCTGCTTCTGAAATGGCCAAAACGAAAGGACCCACAATATTTCCCACTACAAAAAACATTGTAACCGCAAATGCCTTCATTACCAAATCGTTTGAAATCGTCCTACGGAACAACTCAGTGTGCTTCTTTCCTCTGATTGTAGAAATAACAGAAGCCCATATAATTGCAAATGTGGATGTTCTTATTCCACCTCCGGCTGAACCAGAGGAAGCACCTATAAACATGAGGAATAAAAATACAATCATTACAGGCATGCCAAGTGATGCAGTATCCACAACGTTAAATCCTGCATTACGCGTCGTCATTGATTCAAACAAAGCTATGACTAACCGATCCAAAGTGCCTTTTCCTTCCAAAGAAGTATTCCACTCGAAAATCATAAAAACAACAGCACCTAGTAATAAAAGACCCAAGGTAAAGTACAACGATATTTTGGTGCCAAACTCAATTGTTTTCCATGGTTTTCGCATTCGTTCTCGTAACCTACGAATTTCAAATATGTCAAATACATAAATCATTCCGAACCCACCCAAAAAGAATAGAATAAACACTATGGTGTGCACAAACGTATTGTTGATTACATCAGGGTGCATCAAACCTCCATGTATTGTTGAGAGCCCAGCATTATTAAAACCCGACACACCATGGAATACCGACTGAAAAAATCGATTCCCTGAATCCTGAAATTGCCCTTCGCTGCCGAAACCAATGAACAATAGCGCAACGCCAATTACCTCAAATGTAGTGGCCCAAATAACAATTTTTGTAAGCATTGATTTGGCTTTCAAAATCGAATCTCGGTTTACAAAATCTTCAATAACCTCATGGTACTTAATTCCCACACCAAACTTTGCTATCACGAGCATCAAAGCACCAAAAGCAATTGTATTCAAACCACCAAGTTTTATAAGGATCAAAACAATCATTTGCCCCTTGAAAGTCAAAGCTTGTGAAATATCTACTGTTGATAGTCCGGTTACACTTGTAGAGGACATCGAAAGAAACATCGAATCCATAAAAGGCAATCCTCCCTCAACTCTTGACATCTCTGGTAACATAAGCAAAAGACCTCCGATAAAAGTCATTGCAGCTATTGATATAGTAAAGAGCCATCCGGGATGTATTTTCATCCACGGCTTGAAATTTCGCTGTTTAAATAAATTATTTAATATGATAATGAAGATAAATAGCTGAACAAATATTGTTGAAAAAGCACCAAAATCAGTAAACCCAATGGACTTAAATATGGGCTTGAGTACCATGCCTCCCATAAAATTATAATTGAAGCCCTCGACAATTAACAAAAGCATAATTGTACCCTCAAACCAATTGCTTTTAAGAAACTTAAGTGGATTAAAATTGTACAATAATTTGATTAAAAACCTCAGAATATAGAATCCAAAACTGGATTCGATAATTCTAAAACACATCTCTTTCGAATCTGCTGTTTGCTCAAATCCATAGTTGTATACAAGAACACCAATTGCAGTTAGGGAAACAAGAACGTTCAGAATTGACAATGTACCTAATACACTTCGTTTCGAATCATAAATGAAAAGATTCACCCGCTCCCGAAATTCCCGAATCGTCATGCATCAATAATTTTCACCATTTCTTCCATTAACTGGGCTTTATTAATTGGAACAACTCCACTCACCTCACAGACCAAACCTCCTGATAGATTTGCTATTTCTGCTATAAGTTGTGGAGCCAAACCAACGGCCAAACACAAGGTTGCAACAGAGATAACTGTATCACCCGCACCACTGACGTCCGAAATTGTTCGAATGTGAGCAGGAATGTATGATTTATTTGATGAGGACTGAACAAATACTCCGTGCTCGGAGAGCGTTACAAAGCTAATTTTATTGTTCAACTTTTCTTGTAGTACATCTATCGCGCGCTCAAACGATATCTTGTCGGTCGCTAAATCAAATTCAACGTTCAAACCCTCTTTCAACTCTTTCAAGTTGGGTTTAAACAACGTTACATTTTCATACGAGAAAAAATTATCTTTCTTTGGATCAACCGCAATCAAAACGTCATTTTTATTCGCCATTTCAATCACCGCTCGGATCACTCGATCAGTCAGCACACCTTTGTTATAGTCTTCCAAAATAACAGCATCAATTGATCCAATAAACTGGTTTACTCTATCAATCACCTGATTTTCTTGGTGTTCAGTTAGAGAGGTCACTTCCTCATCATCAATTCGAAGTAAGTGTTGATTGTTTCCAATGACACGTGTTTTCACCGTTGTCTTCCGTTCATCACTTTGGATAATTCCGTCAAGGGTGAGACCGCACTTGTCCATAAGGGAACGAAACAAACTCCCGTTTGCACCGCTACCAACCATTGAACAAAGAAAGGGCTGTGCACCGAGTGCAAGCAGATTGAGCGCAACATTTGCTGCACCACCTAGACGCTCCTCGGTTTTTGTAAGATTGACAATAGGCACTGGTGCTTCGGGGCTCACTCTCGTGACACTCCCTCTCATATAGGCATCAATCATAACG
>Ga0213861_10000167_pt1 | contig 52620 bp, 54 predicted proteins | sample PICome_4_FD_160110 | JGI IMG/M metagenome (GOLD analysis project Ga0213861, IMG submission 160110) | Coastal seawater microbial communities near Pivers Island, North Carolina, United States - PICO131 | ecosystem: Environmental > Aquatic > Marine > Coastal | place: USA: North Carolina... | reverse complement strand
ATCTGGGTTGTAATTTGCTGAATCCTGAATTTTCATAACCAAATTATTATCTTTTAATTCTAACTCTGCAACACTTATAGATTTACCTTTAAGCTCAGGAACCGTTTCAAAATCGCCATGATTTGTGGACATGTTTAACCATTTTAACATGATAAAACACAATACAACTATGGCTACAACTGCCAATAAAAGCTGTTTAAAAAAGGTTTTACTTGTTAGGAATTTTATGATACTCATGGACAGGTTTTTCTATTAGGCAAATATATAAAAACAGAACTGTTTTTTCTTTTGCAATATATATGATATTTTAGCTTAACTAACAATAACTATAAGAACATACGTTTTATTGTTGGTTTCAGACGAGTTTAGAGTTTAATTTAATTGATTTCGACTTTTTTGTGAAATTTTGAAAAGATTCCTACCTTCAAGGGAATGACAAAAATAATGTTAATGAAAAAAAATATTGCTATTATTATGGGTGGGTATTCTAGCGAATACAAAATCTCTTTAACAAGCGGAAATGTTGTTTATGAAACGCTTGATACGTCAAAATACACGCCTTACCGCATTCATGTTTTTAAAGGTAAATGGGTTTATGTTGATAATGAAGACATGGAATTTCCAATTGATAAAAATGATTTCTCAATAAATATAGACGGTTACAAAGTTACTTTTGATTGTGTTTTTAACGCTATTCATGGTTCTCCTGGAGAGGATGGGTTTATGCAAGGGTATTTTGAGTTGTTGAAAATCCCACATACTAGTTGCGATATGTACCAGGCGAGTTTAACCTTTAATAAGCGTGATTGTTTAAGTGTTTTAAAACCTTACGGGATAAAAACTGCGGAATCGTTTTACTTAAACCTTGGTGATATCATTAATGAAGATGCTATTATTGATAAAGTAGGTTTACCTTGTTTTGTAAAAGCAAACAAAGCCGGAAGTAGTTTTGGCATAAGTAAAGTCCATAAAAAAGAAGGCTTACATAAAGCTATTGATTTAGCCTTTAAAGAGGATGACGAAATTATAATTGAATCGTTTTTAGATGGTACTGAAGTTTCTGTTGGTGTGATAACATATAAAGGTGAAACCAAAGTTCTACCAATTACTGAAATTGTTTCTGAAAATGACTTTTTTGATTATGAAGCTAAATACCTTGGGAAATCTCAAGAGATAACACCTGCTAGAATAACTAAAGATCAAGAAAACAAAGTTATAGCCGAAGCAAAAAAGGTTTACGAAGTTTTAAAAATGAAAGGCTTTAGTAGAAGTGAATTTATTTTTAAAGATGGTGAACCGCATTTATTAGAAATGAATACTGTTCCTGGGTTAACTAGAGAGAGCATTTTACCGCAACAGGCTGCTGCTGCAAATATTTCTTTGACTGAATTGTTTGATAATGCTATTGAAGAAGCTTTGAAATAAATATTGTAATTTTAAACCATGAAACGAGCTTTATTCCCTGGGTCTTTTGACCCATTAACATTAGGACATTACGATATTATAAAGCGTGGCGTTACTTTATTTGATGAAATTATAGTCGCCATTGGCGTAAATGCTGACAAAAAATATATGTTCTCTCTTGAAGAACGGAAAAAATTTATTGAAGATGCTTTTGCTGATGAACCCAAAGTAAAAGTGGTTATATACAAAGGACTTACTGTTAATTTTTGTAAAGAAATTGGCGTAGAATTTATTTTACGAGGACTGAGAAACCCTGCTGATTTTGAATTTGAAAAGGCTATTGCTCATACCAACAGAGACCTCGCTCCTATTGAAACTGTGTTTCTTTTAACCTCGGCGGGCACGTCTTACATAGCCTCTTCTATTGTGCGCGATGTGATTAGAAATAATGGAGACTATACCAAGTTGGTTCCGAATAATGTTAGGGTAAAATAATCAATTTAACCTTTGGATACGACTTGCCCAGTGATGAACTTATTAAAACCATTTTGAAAAATCGTTTGATAGCTTTAAAGACTAAGCGGTAAATCAGTTGCAGTTTTCATTCTGAATATGTTAAAGTGAATGTTCTTAAATAAACTTAAAATATTATGAGTTTATAAATCTGTATTCTGGCTTGAGTTAGGGATTGAAGCGGCATCCTTTTTTGTGCGAAAAACAAATTTTGTCTGGAACCGTAAAACATCCTCTTATCAGAAAGTTTAATGAGATACTGAAATAAGTCCAGCACAAGAAAGATACAGCGGAAAGCCGGACCCTTGTGGTAACGCCCAAAATATTGAATTAAAACTTATACTCTGAAAGCCCTTTGGTGAATGCCTCTGGGTTTTCGGCTAAGTGATAACGAGGATCGTCGATATCTTCTACTATAACTTCTCTGAATTTCGGATTTGATTTATATAGAAGTATTTTACAATCTTCGCTTAAGTGTTTAAGCTTAATTTTCTTGCCAGCTTCTTCATATTTACTTACCAAATTGGAAATAGCTTCTATAGCTGAATGATCGCTTATACGTGATTCTACAAAATCGACTTCAACATATTCTGGATCGTCTTTAATATCAAATTTCTCATTAAAGGCGATAATAGAACCGAAAAATAAAGGTCCCCAAATTTCATAAACTTTGACACCATCTTCTCGTAAACGTTTGCGCGCGCGAATACGTTTTGCATTTTCCCAAGAAAACACTAAGGCGCTAATAATTACACCTGCAATTACAGCGATAGCCAAATCGAAGATAACGGTTAACGCTGAAACCGCAATTAGAACAATAACGTCACTTAATGGGATTTTATTAAGAATCCTGAAACTACTCCAAGCAAACGTACCGATAACTACCATAAACATAACGCCTACCAGAGCGGCTATAGGCACTTGCTCTATAAGTCCCGATGCAAAAAGAATAAATATTAATAGTAACACTGCGGCTACAATACCTGAGAGCCTGCCTCTACCTCCTCCTTTTATATTTATAAGTGATTGGCCTATCATGGCGCAACCTCCCATACCTCCAAAAAATCCGGTAACAATATTGGCACCTCCTTGCGCTAAACATTCCCTGTTTGCGTTCCCTCTAGTTTCGGTTAACTCGTCGACTAAATTTAGAGTCATTAAAGATTCAATTAATCCAATGGCTGCAAGAATTAAAGCATAAGGAAATATGAACTTCAGTGTTTGAAGATTAAAAGGAACTTTACTAAAAATATCTGCTTGAAATTGAGGTAATCCACCTTTTAAACCTTCTCCGCCTCCATCACGAATAAAAGTACCTACCGTAGCTACATCTAAATTTCCAAAAATCACAATTCCTGATACTACCAAAATAGCAATTAAAGCTTCGGGTAATTTTTTGGTAAGCTTAGGCAAACCAAACATGATCCCCATGGTAAGTCCAACTAAACCAAGCATAACCCATAGTTTATCACCTACAAACCAATCACCATTAACATCTTTAAACATACCTAATTGTGATAAAAATATCACGATAGCTAATCCATTAACAAATCCCATCATTACTGGGTGCGGAATTAATCTAACAAATTTTCCTAATTTCAAAACACCAGCTAACATTTGTATAACCCCCATTAAAATAACGGTAGCAAATAAATAGTATAAACCTAATTGTTCGCTTGCCTCGCCCATAGCGTTTCCTTCTGCAACCAAACTTACCATAACGACTGCCAAAGCACCAGTTGCCCCACTAATCATACCTGGACGTCCACCAAAAATAGAGGTTATTAAACCAACCATAAATGCTGCATACAACCCAACTAAAGGATCTACACCGGCCACAAATGCGAATGCTACAGCTTCTGGAACTAATGCTAAAGAAACAGTTATTCCACTTAAAATATCATTTTTGGCATTAGCTGCACGCTTTCTAATAAATTCAGTCATAGTTGTTTTTTCAAAGCGCAAATTTACGCTTAATATGTTGTGGTGCAAGTTAGAAGTATTATAATTTGTCTATTAGAAAAACTATAACGTTTTAGGGTCTTATCTAGATAATTCTTTTTATACCTAGGTTACAATCAATTCTTTTTCTTGAAATAATTTAATATAGCAGTTACTCTTAACATTAATATTAATTAGAGTTTCTGCAAATATTACTGCTACACTTGTTTGCGCAATTACTGCCATAAAATTTATTGTATCAAAATGTTCAATGTTTTTTTAAGCGCCAAACGAATAGCTATAAGAATCCATTTCATTTATTATCCATAAGAACACCTTAATTCAAAATAACTTCAGCTAAATAATTCTGAAGACTATTTATAATCTAAAATGATAGTTTATTGTGACTCACAGTCTTGTTTTACGAGAGTATTAAAACAATATTTCAATCTAATTAATACTTTATACTAGCAGGCACAATTAAATCGAGTGATTTTTTAACACTTAGCTACTTAAAGGTATATTAATAAAGAAATTGTAGTTTTATAAAAATATCCATTTATATATGAGAAAAGTATTAAGCATCCTTGTTTTAATTATTTGCTGGAATCATTCAGCAGGTCAAACATCTAAAGATTTTGAAACTCATTTTGAAAAATCAAACGGTTTGGAAACCGCTACCTACCATCAAACTATAAAATTTTATTATAATTTAGCTGAAGTTTATCCTGAAATTTCAATTAAAGCTATAGGTGAAACTGATTCTGGTGAGCCTTTACATCTTGTAACGTTGAATTTGGATGCTGTATTTGATTTTTCCAAAATTAAAGAACATAATAAACGAATTTTACTAATAAACAACGGCATTCATCCCGGAGAATCCGACGGTATTGATGCCACCATGATGCTTATTAGGGATATAGTTCAAGGTAAGATTGAAGCTCCTAAAAAAACAGTTTTGGCAACTATCCCTATTTACAATATTGGCGGGAGCTTAAATAGAAACTCTACAACGCGAACCAATCAAAATGGACCAAAAGAATATGGATTTAGAGGTAATGCTAGAAATTATGATTTAAATAGAGACTTTATAAAATGTGATACTAAAAACGCAAGAACTTTTGCTCGAATTTTTCATTTAGTAAAGCCTGATGTTTTTATAGACAATCATGTAAGCAATGGTGCCGATTATCAATACACGCTCACCCATGTATTCACACAACATAATAAAATGGGTAATGACTTAGGCGATTATATCCATACCGAAATAATGCCCACACTAAAACAAAAGCTTTTAGAAAAAAATTGGGATATTACGCCTTATGTAAACGTTTTTAATCAAGTTCCAGAAGAAGGGTTTTCTCAATTTATGGATTACCCCAGATATTCAACAGGTTATGCAACTTTATTTAATTGCTTGGGTGTTATGGTAGAAACACACATGTTAAAACCTTACAAACAGCGAGTTGAAGGCACTTACGAACTCATGAAAAGTATGATTGATATTACTGAAGAACAAGGTGATAAAATATCTGAATTAAGAAACAGTGCTTTAGCTAATTTTCAATCTAAAAAAACGTATCCATTAGATTGGATCATAGACACCACAAAAACAACAACTTTAAATTTTAAAGGATTTGAAGGTCATTTCATTGAAAGTAAAATAACTGGTGCAAACCGCTTAAAATATGATAGGACGAAACCTTTTACAAAAAAAATTAGCTATCAAAATTATTTTAAACCAAGTTTAAAAGTTAAAATACCCGACGCTTACATAATCCCTCAAGGTTGGCACAATGTAATAGATTTATTAAAACTGAATGCTGTTAAAATGCATGTTTTAGAGCGAGATTCTACAATAACCGTTGAAAGCTATAAAATTGAAGATTATAAGACCAGAGAAATGCCTTTCGAAGGTCATTATTTACATTACAAGGTAACTGTTTCTAAAAACAATCAGAATATTACTTTTAAAAAAGGCGATGTTATCATTAAAACCGCTCAACCATCTTTTAGATATATTATAGAAACTTTAGAACCACAAGCACCAGATTCGTTTTTTAATTGGAATTTTTTCGATACTATTTTACAACAAAAAGAATGGGTTTCGCCCTATGTTTGGGAAGATTTAGCTTTAAAAATACTTGATAAAAATCCTAAATTAAAAGTTGAATTTGAAGAGAAAAAGAAAAACGAAAAAGACTTTGCAGATCAATGGTATTCTCAATTAGATTGGATACACAAACAGAGTAAGTATTATGAAAAAGCTCATTTGCAATACCCTATTTATCGGCTAAATTAGTTTACACCAATAACTTAATATTAGCATAAGAATTTTCAAGTGCCTTTTCAGTTTCTTTTTTATTTAACCAAGCTACTTTTGTTATGCCTTCATTTTGTTGAGGATGTAAATTACCGGAGTAACTGGTTTTCATTTCAAACCAATACGTGATTTTTATTTTGTACCGTCCGTTACGTTTGAATATATGATATGTAGTATCTAATAGTTTTTTAATTTCTAAGCCTTTAACACCAGTCTCTTCCTCCACTTCTCGTATTGAAGTCTCCTCAATAGTTTCTTTCCGCTCCGCTTTTCCTTTAGGTAAATCCCATTTATCATTTCTATAAATAAATAGTATTTCACCGTTGTCATTAAAAACTTTACCTCCACCAGCAATAACGTTTGGGAGTTTCTTCAAAAACTTTTTTAAAACTTTATCAGGATTTTTATGAATTAGACGGACCTCACTTAAAGATGTACTATTAAGACGTCTTATAACTTTTGCCATATTTACTGTGCTTAGTAAATAATTCTTAAAGTTAGTTTCTTTCTCGACTACTGAAGTTAAAATTATTGGCTTATCACCAACAAAAACTTTATACATGGTTCGTTATAATTAACAATTTCAATGTCGTAAAAATATCATTTTTACTAACACCTTATACAATGTTGAAAAAAATATTTTTATTAGTCACCAACCTTCAATATAGAATTAAATTTATGTGTAATTTTGCTACATGATTTTTAACAAAGACACCGCCAAAAAAACCGCTGAAGTTTTATTACAAATTAATGCTATAAAACTTAAACCTAACGACCCTTTTACTTGGGCTTCTGGATGGAAATCACCTATATATTGTGATAATCGAATCATACTATCATTTCCGCCCATTCGTAATTACATTCGTGAAACTATGGGGAAATATATTGAAAAGCAATATGGAAAACCCGATGTTATTGCTGGTGTTGCTACAGGAGCAATTGGTATTGGAATGTTAGTTGCCGAATATTTAGGCTTGCCTTTTATTTATGTTCGACCAGACGCCAAAGGACATGGACGCAAAAACCAAATTGAAGGCTTTGTGGAAAGTGGACAAAACGTGGTGGTAGTTGAAGATTTAATAAGCACAGGAAAAAGTAGTTTAAACGCTGTTAGAGCCTTAAAAGAAGCTGGAATTAATGTAAAAGGAATGGTTGCCATTTTTACGTATGGTTTTGATATAGCTACCAAAAATTTCGAAAAAGAAAACATTTATTTAAATACTTTGAGCAACTATGAAAATTTGCTTGAACAGGCCTTAGAAACGAACTATATTTCTGAAAAAGAATTAAAAACCTTATCGGAGTGGAATACCAATCCTAGTGAATGGAACTCTAATTGATATATAAATTACGTTAATTAGCTGTAAAGTCCTTTAGAATCATAACTTAAGGACTTTATAAAAACAAATTACAAAAAAATGAATTTAGAATCCCCAACAATTAGTGTAAGTAAATCTCCAGAGGATGTATTTAACTTTTTAGCCGACATAAAAAACTTTAAATCTTTAATGCCTGAAAACATTAGTAAATTTGAAGTTTTAGACGAAGACAAATTTCTTTTCGCATTAAAAGGTATGCCAGAAATTATTCTAAAAAAGAAAGAAGTTATTCCTCCAAACAAAATTGTGTTGGGTGCTGCTGGTGGAAAATTAGATTTTTCGCTGATTGCAAATATTACTGAAGTGAATGCTACGACTAGTGAGGTAAAATTAGATTTTACAGGGGATTTCAATCCTATGATGGCCATGATGATTAAAGGCCCTATCAGTAAATTTATTGAAACACTGGCCACAAGTATTCCTAAGTCCATCTAATACAAAAGAGTAATCTCTTTTAAATTGAATTCTTTTAAAATATCATCTTCTAATAACACCTGAAGATATCCTGCATTAGAAACACTTTTTATAAAACCGGAAAACATAACACCTTCAGAATCTTTGAATGTTGAAGGCTTGTTTTTTCTAAAAAGATGCGTTTCATATTCCTTTTTTAACTCGATATACTTTTTACCCTTCAACAATAAAAAATAATCTTTCAAATTATTTACAATAGCAATAGTTAATTCATTTAAGTCATATTCCTTTCCGGAAATCGCTTTTAATGAAGATGCTTGGGGTAAATTTTCGAAAGTAATTTGGTTCACATTAATACCAATACCAATAATAGATGCCTTAATAGCATTTTGTTTTATGACATTTTCAATCAAAACACCACATATTTTTTTATCTGCTGACAAAATGTCGTTTGGCCATTTTATACTTAATCGAGGTATTGAAAGAGCGTTTAGAGTTTTCAAGAGTGATAAAGCCACCACCATACTTATATAGAAAGGTGCTTCAAACTGAAAACCAGATAGTTCCTTGAAGACACTAAACGTAAGGTTTTTAGACGCATCTGAATTCCAAATAGTTCCCATTTGCCCCCTACCTTGTGTTTGATTTTCTGCAATTACAGCGGTGTAATCACTAACAGGTTCAGTAGTACATAGCTTTTTTAAATAGCTATTTGTAGAGTCGATGGCATTAAGTTTGATTATACGCATTTACAAGTTATAATAATACTCTGAAATCTTATGATTATTTTAAAGTATAAAGAACTAAAAAAATAATAACTTTGCATAAATTTAAATATAATTAATGGCGAAACAAAAAATAGGCGCAGACCAATTAATATCAGTAATAATCAGTGGGATTGAAGAGGTTAAAGGTAAGGAAATAAACATTTTAGATCTAAGAGAAATTGAAAACACGGTTTGTGATTACTTTATTATTTGCGAAGGAACTTCAAATACTCAAGTAAACGCTATAGTTAATTCCATACAGAAAAAGGTGAGTAAAGAGCTTAAAGACAACCCCTGGCATACTGAAGGGGCTGATAATGCTGAATGGGTGTTAATTGATTACGTAGATGTTGTAGTGCATGTGTTTCAAAAACATATTAGAGAATATTATGATATTGAGAGTCTTTGGGGCGATGCAAAAACAACAGTTATAGAAACAAGTTACTAAAAAAATCAAATGGCAAACGAAAAGAAAAGCATAAAAGATAAGAAGCCTAAATTTAGTCCGTATTGGATTTATGGTATATTAATAGCCCTTTTTTTAGGGTTTCAATTATTTAATGGTGGAACCTATCAAGATGCCAATAAAACGACCCCTTCTGACTTTTTTCAATATTTAGAATCAGGTGATGTCGAGCGTGTTGATATTGTAAAAAATACACGGGTAGCAAAAATTTATTTAACAAAAGATGCTGAGGCAAAAGAGATTCATAAAAACTCGAAACCTCAAACATTTATTCCATCAGCTACAAAATTACCAAACTATAGATTTGAATTTGGTGATCTTCAAAATTTTGAAAATCAATTAAATGAAAACACAAAAGGTTTAGCTGTTAAGCCTATTATTACGTTCGACACAGAAACGAACGATTGGGGCAATTTACTAATGGGTATTCTACCTTTTATTCTTTTAATAGGAGTTTGGATATTTATTATGCGCCGTATGTCGGGAGGTGCTGGCGGAGGTGCTGGTGGACAAATTTTTAATATAGGAAAATCAAAAGCAAAACTTTTTGACCAGAATACTGAAGTAAAAACGAGTTTTAAAGATGTTGCAGGACTTGAAGGGGCAAAAGAGGAAGTTCAAGAAATTGTTGATTTCCTTAAGTTCCCAGAAAAGTACACAGCCCTTGGTGGTAAGATTCCAAAAGGCGCATTACTTGTAGGACCTCCTGGAACAGGTAAAACATTATTAGCAAAAGCCGTAGCTGGTGAAGCAAAAGTGCCATTCTTCTCATTATCAGGTTCTGATTTTGTTGAAATGTTTGTTGGTGTTGGAGCATCTCGAGTTAGAGACTTATTCAAGCAAGCTAAAGAAAAATCACCATCAATTATTTTTATTGATGAAATTGATGCTATTGGTCGTGCAAGAGGTAAAAACGCTATGTCTGGAAGTAATGATGAACGTGAAAATACACTAAATCAGTTATTAACTGAAATGGATGGTTTTGGAACAAACACTAATGTTATTGTAATTGCAGCAACTAACAGAGCAGATATTTTAGATAAAGCTTTAATGCGTGCTGGACGTTTTGATAGACAAATTTATGTCGATTTACCTGATGTTCGTGAACGTCAAGAAATTTTCGAAGTGCATTTAAGACCTCTTAAAAAAGCTAAAGATTTAGATTTAGATTTCTTATCAAAACAGACTCCAGGTTTCTCTGGTGCTGATATTGCTAACGTCTGTAATGAAGCTGCTTTAATAGCTGCTAGAAACGGTAAAAAAGCTGTTGATAAACAAGATTTTCTTGATGCCGTAGATCGAATTATTGGAGGTCTTGAGAAGAAAAATAAAATTATAACACCTAGTGAAAAACGTGCCGTTGCCTTTCATGAAGCCGGACATGCAGTGACAAGTTGGATGTTAGAACATGCTGCGCCATTAGTTAAAGTTACTATTGTACCTCGTGGACGTTCATTGGGTGCTGCATGGTATTTGCCTGAAGAACGTTTAATTGTACAACCAGAGCAAATGCTGGATGAGATGTGTGCTGCTTTAGGTGGTCGTGCAGCTGAAAAAGTGATTTTTGATAAAATTTCAACTGGTGCTTTAAGTGATTTAGAAAAAGTTACTAAACAAGCTCGCGCCATGGTTACCATATACGGTTTAAGCGATAAGATTGGAAACCTTACCTATTATGATTCTTCAGGACAAAACGAATATGGATTTACAAAACCATATAGTGAAAAAACTGCGGAATTAATTGATAAGGAAATTTCAGATATCATTGAAAAACAATATCAACGTGCTATTAAATTGTTAGAAGAAAATAAAGATAAGCTAACACAACTTGCAGAAGTATTGTTGGAGAAAGAGGTTATTTTTAAAGATAATCTTGAAAAAATATTTGGAAAGCGCCCTTTTGAAAAAGAGCAACCTGTAAACACAGAAGAAGATAAAAAAGACGAAGAGGAATAAGATAGAAAGCATAAAATTTGTATAGCTTTTAGTAAAAATCTTAAATTAATCGCAGGGTTAATTTAAGATTTTTTATATTTGATAAACCTCATAAATATTTCAGTTAATAGCAACACATTAAATGAGTCTTTTTAGAAAAATTTTTGGTTCGAAATCTGAACGTTCGGGTGAAGAATTAAAATCTGATGACCGAGGCAAATATATGCCCGAGATAAAGCTACCAATAGACGAAAGGTTTACCATAAACTTTAAGGCTAATGGAGGCAAGTTTTTGTATTGTGAAAATTTAAATGAAATTTACAAAAATCTAGAACATATTCTAGAGGAAAATGGCTGGGAAGAAGAACAAGTTTTATTATTTGATTCAGAATTAGAAGATCGGTTTAAAAACTCCCATTTACTGCCAACCCGAAAAATAAGTGAGTCTACTTATTTTTTAACTACCTGTGAAAATTTGATTGCTAATGATGGATCATTACTAATTTCGTCAAAGCAAATCTACGAAAAAAGACTCCCTGATCTCCCTTTTAACTTCATCGTCTTTGCTACAACTAGTCAAATTGTTGATACTATAGGTGAAGGCTTACGGGGTATAAAATCTAAAAACAGACAAAAAATCCCAACAAATATTACCACAATAAAGCATTTTAAATCTGGAGATGAAAAAGATTTCCTAAGTTATGGTAGCAGTGCAAAAAACCTATACCTATTACTTTTAGAAGACTTATAACATGAGAGAAACGCTTGTCCGATCACTTTCTGGTTTAATCTATGTCTCCTTATTACTTATTTGTATTCGTTTTGAACACGCATTAATTGCTCTGTTTTTTATATTTGGACTAATTTGTATGGGTGAATTCAAAAAACTCATTCAGCTTAAAAGCAATATCCCTTATTTTATTTTTATTATACTATATGCCGTTTTCGGGTATTGGCAAACCGTTTTAAATACAAATACAGGACTAAATGAAGCCACCAAAATCCTTATGGTGCTCTCTATTTTTGTGGTGCTTTTTTTAATAAAAGATTTGTTTTCAAGAAAAAGCATTCCTCTCTTTAGCACCAAACGATTTTTACTTACTACATTTTATTTATCAAGTGCTTTTGTTTTTTTAATTTTAATAGCCAACTATTATGAAGACTACAAACCAAACATTTTATTAGGGGCATTTATATTAGTTTGGGTAAACGATTCTTTTGCATATTTAGTTGGTAAAAATTTTGGCAAACAAAAACTTTTTGAAATTATTTCACCTAAAAAAACGGTTGAAGGATTTCTTGGCGGACTATTCTTTTCATGCGTAGCAAGTTATTTTATTGCTATATTTACTGAGACTTTAGATTTCACAAATTGGCTAATTTTAAGTATTATAATTAGTGTATTTGGCACTTTAGGGGATTTAATTGAGTCTAAATTTAAAAGACAAGCAAACGTTAAAGATAGTGGTGTAATCATGCCCGGTCATGGCGGATTGTTAGATAGATTAGATAGTATTATTTTTGCTGCACCATTTATATATTTATTTTTAAGAATTTTAAATTATGTTTCATAAAGAAGGTCATAAAATTATAGTCATCACATTTATTAGTGTTGTTGGATGTAGTTTATTAGTTAATAGTTTTATTGATATTAATTGGTTGAGAACAATCATAATGGTAACCTTATTAGTATTCCTAATTCTAATACTGCAATTTTTTAGAAATCCAAAACGGCATACAGACCTCAACGATAAACAAGTTATTTCTCCTGTAGACGGCAAGGTTGTCGTTATTGAAGAAGTATTTGAGAAAGAGTATTTTAAAGAAAAGCGTTTGCAAGTAAGTGTCTTTATGTCCCCTTTAAACGTGCATGTAACGCGTTACCCAATTGGTGGTAAGGTTTTGTATAGCAATTACCATCCAGGAAAATATTTAGTAGCATGGCATCCTAAAGCGAGTGAGGAAAATGAACGCACTACTGTTGTAGTTGAAAATAAAACATACGGTAAAGTTTTACACAGACAAATTGCTGGTGCTTTAGCTAAACGTATTGTAAACTACGCAAAAGTTAATGATGAACCTACTCAAGGTGATGAATCTGGATTTATAAAATTTGGATCTAGAGTTGATTTGTTTTTACCATTGGATACAAAAATTAAAGTGAAATTAAATCAAAAAGTTAGCGGTGGCGAAAGTGTTATTGCAGAAATTAATGAGTAATAATGCATTAAACATAGAATTTGAAGAAGCGGTTGACAGGGTAAACGCTCATAGTGAGCCATTTCCTGCTGACACTTTATTAAAACTATATGCTTACTACAAAAAGGCAACTAATAATTACGAAAGACCTAGTAGTAAAAAGCCCATAATTAATGCTTTTAAAACCAATGCCCTATTCCAGGCTAAAGATCTTTCAGAAAACCAAGCAAAACAAGCCTATATTGATTTAGTGACTAATTATTTTTTGTACCGAAAGTAATTCTTAAAATTTTGTAACTTCTTTTGAGCACTTGATTTTATAGAAATTTTAAACCCACCGCGTTTAGCACTTTATAAAAAACATTAAATCGATTTTTTATCAGATAACCATTAAACGAATCATCAAAAAACTACCTCAAACTAGCTAAACTAGCCTTTAAAGTCTCCATCTTAGCCAAAGCATCTGCTTCTTTTTTCTTTTCGCTAGCAACTACTTGTTCTGGTGCTCCAGCAACAAAGCGCTCATTAGAGAGTTTCTTTTGTACCGATTTTAAAAAGCCTTGGGTATAGTTTAACTCTTCGGTTAGTTTTTTAATTTCAGCCTCAACATCTATAGCTCCAACCATAGGAATAAAATACTCATTAGATTTCACTCTAAAGGTTAAAGCGCCTTCAATAGTTTCTGAGGTATCTTCTATACTTTCCAGGTTTCCTAATTTAGCAATAATTCCATTGAAAGTCACACTCGCCTTTTCATTGTTTATTACTGAAAAACCAATAGCATCTTTAAAAGCTATATTTTTTTGCTTTCTGATGTTTCTAATGCCTGAAATAACTTCAGAAGCAAATTCAAATTCAGTAATCAATGTTTCATCTATAGCCTTAATTTCTGGCCATTTAGACACAATTAATGCTTCATCTGGAGATCTTTCAGAAATATACTGCCAAATTTCTTCTGATAAAAACGGCATAAACGGATGTAAAATTTTAAGATTATTCTCAAAAGATTCTATAACCGCTTTATACGTTTTTGCATCAATAGGCTTTTGATAAGCTGGTTTAATAATTTCTAATAACCACGACGAAAAATCATCCATGATTAGTTTGTAAATAGACATTAAAGCATCACTTAACCTGTATTTACTAAAATGATCTTCAATTTCTGCTAAGGCTTTTTGAAACTTAGCCTCATACCATTCTAAACCTACTTTTGCAGTTTCTGGTTGCGGCAAATTGGTATCTATCTCCCACCCTTGTACTAAACGAAAAGCATTCCAAATTTTGTTTCCAAACCCCTTACCTTGCTGGCAAAGTGTCTCATCAAACATAAGATCGTTTCCGGCTGCAGAGCTTAATAATAATCCAACACGAACACCATCGGCAGAATATTCTTCAATCAGTTTTAAAGCATCTGGTGAGTTCCCTAAAGACTTACTCATTTTTCGGCGTTGCTTATCGCGTACCAAACCTGTAAAGTATACATTATTAAATGGCTTTTCGCCTTTGTATTCATACCCAGCTATAATCATACGTGCTACCCAAAAGAATAGAATATCTGGTCCTGTAACCAGATCGTTTGTTGGGTAATAGTACTTTATTTCTTCGTTTTCTGGATTGCGAATACCATCAAAAACACTCATTGGCCATAACCATGATGAGAACCACGTATCTAAAGCATCTTTATCTTGAGTAAGATTACTAAACGTTAGTTCCTGGTTATTGGTTTTTTTCTTTGCTTTTTCTAAAGCTTCCTCAATGTTTTCAGCTACAACGAAATCTTCTTTTCCATCGCCATAAAAATAAGCTGGTATTTGTTGCCCCCACATAAGTTGACGTGAGATATTCCAATCGCGGATATTCTCCATCCAATGGCGATAAGTATTCTCAAACTTTTTAGGAAATAACTTAATCTCTTCATCTTCTAAAACCGACTTAATGGCAGGTTTTACTAAATCTTCCATTTTAAGAAACCATTGGTCACTTAAACGAGGTTCTATAACTGCTTTGGTTCTTTCCGATGTTCCTACTTTATTAGTGTGGACCTCCGTTTTAACCAAAACACCTTTTTCTTCTAATTCTCTAACAACTTCCTTTCTAACAACAAAACGGTCTTTACCTTCATAATGCAATCCAAAGCTATTTAAAGACGCATCATCGTTAAAAATATCAATGACTTCTAGTTTGTGCTTATCTCCAAGATTCTTGTCGTTTTCATCGTGTGCCGGGGTCACTTTTAAACATCCCGTACCAAATTCAACATCAACATATTCATCTTGAATAATAGGAATAACTCGATTACAAATAGGCACAATGGCTTTCTTCCCACGTAAGTGAACAAAGCGCTCATCATTTGGATTAATACAAATTGCTGTATCTCCAAAAATAGTTTCAGGTCGTGTGGTAGCAATAGTTAGCGTATCATCACTTCCTTCAATTTTATATTCTAAATAGTATAGATTTCCTTGGCGTTCTTCATGAATTACTTCTTCATCAGACAACGTTGTTTTTGCCTCAGGGTCCCAATTTACCATTCTGTAACCACGGTAAATCAATCCTTTTTCATATAAATCAACAAAAACCTTAATTACGGCTTCACTCATGTCATCATCCATAGTGAATTTGGTTCTTTCCCAATCACAAGAACAACCTAGTTTTTTCAACTGTTCCAAGATAACACCACCATATTCATTTGTCCAATCCCAGGCATGCTCTAAAAATTCATCACGAGATAAATCATTTTTATCTATTCCCTGTTCTTTTAATTTAGCAACTACTTTGGCCTCTGTAGCGATAGAGGCGTGATCTGTACCAGGTACCCAACACGCATTTTTACCTAACAACCGCGCACGACGAATTAAAACATCTTGAATGGTATTATTAAGCATGTGCCCCATGTGTAACACTCCAGTAACGTTTGGTGGAGGAATTACAATGGTATAAGGCTCTCGTTCATCGGGCTCCGAATGAAAATAATTATGTTTCATCCAATAGTCGTACCACTTACTTTCTACCTGACTTGCATCATATTTTGATGGAATTTGCATGCTTTGGAATAGTTTTTGAATAATGATTTGCAAAAGTACTTATATTTCTTTTTCTATGAAAGATATAAGCCTTTATTGATAAGGCATTAAATATCTGTATTTAACAGTTTTAAGTAATATCAAAGAAAAGACATAAGAACTTTTGAACGAGTTGCATATGTTAATATGTCTGCATTACGTCTATTAATTTTGCAGGTTATAGGAAAAGTGAGTATGTTTGACCTAGGATAAGTAATAAAAGTACAACAATCCCTAAAAATTTAAAAGGAACAAAAAAGATAATAAGAACAAAAAAAATAAAGACATGAAACAATTAATTACTATTCTATTTATCGGATTAATCAGTTTTGGTATTAACGCTCAAGCAAAAATTGAGTTTAAATCTGAAACTATTGATTATGGAACAATTGAAAAAGGTTCTAATGGTGTACGAGTATTTGAATTTACTAATACTGGAGATGAGCCTTTAATTATATCAAAAGTATCTTCTAGTTGTGGCTGTACAATTCCTAAAAAGCCGAAAGAGCCTATATTACCGGGAAAAACAGGTGTAATTGAGGTAAAATACGATACGAATAGAGTAAACCCAATTAGAAAAACAATAACTGTGCTTTCTAATGCTGAAACACCAACTATCGCTTTAAAAATTAAAGGTTTGGTTATAGACCCAAGTAAAGTAAGCATACTAGATAAAAAAGAGAAAAGTGTAATGCAACAATAAGTTTGCTTAAACTTATAAAGATTAAAAGGCTTGAACATCTGTTCAGGCCTTTTTTATTAAAATAATTTTTGTAATTTAAAATTAAAACTTAGAGCATCTCCATCTCTATCTACTCTCAGCCTTATTTTTTTACCATCATCATCATAAAACATCTGTATGACTTGATGTAGTGTAAATTGATAAGTTTGCTTTCCATTTAGACTTAATAATACATCCCCTATTTTTAAACCTGCTTGTTCTGCAGGTGAACCTTCTCTTAGTTCAACTATGGCATAAGCTGGTTTTAATGAAATTTTATATTGATTCTCTAAAATGATATTGTTATTGCTACTTTGATTCGAACTGTTTTCTTTTATATTACTTTTCTTTAATTCTCTTAAAATCCTCATACCATCATGTGCTAGTTCAATGCCGCTTTTGTTGTAGCTAAACTTTTCATTAAACTTGTTATTTTTAGTTAAAGTGATTAAGGCTCGTCGATAATCAAAAATAATATTGAATCGTTTTAAAATATTACCAGCAATACTGCCATTTCTATCTTTAATTTGTTTTGCAAAAAATATACTTTTAATATTAGGATAAGCAACATTAGCATTTTTAAGTACAAAATTTTTAAAAGCAATTGATTCAACTTTAGAGCGCTTTCCATAAACACTGCCATTAAGTCCGTGTCCAAGAAAATCGTTAAAAAATTTATCTCCAGGTTTTATATTTAATGAGTCATCTTCAAATAACCATAAAGCATCACTACCACCTGAATCAATCAACAATTTAACTGGTATTTCTTTGTGATTAATTTTAACCTTAGCATTTATGTAAGGTTTTCCGTTGTAAAATTCTAAATTTAACTGTTCACATTTCTTACAATCTTTATATCTAAATTTTTCTTGTGCCGTTAACTTTAAATAACCCGCTGAATAGTTTACCTCGACAATCAAATCTTTAAATAAATCAAAGCCAATTATGCCATGAACAGGAATACCTAATCTGGGAGCAAAATTTAAATTACTATTATAGACTGCATACAAATCCTGATTTAATTTTATCGCATCACCTATTTTAAAAACATTATTTTTTGATTTTAATGCCTCAACAGATTCTCCGCCTCCTAATCCTTTTAAATAAATAGTCTCAGCATTCTTTATTTGTAGAGTATCAGAAACATTTAAAAAATTGAATATAATAGGTTTGCTCACACCTGTATCTAACAAAAAGGATAATGTAACCCCATTAATATTTACAGGAATAACGATTAAATTGTTTATTAATTTAAACCGAATTTTATCAGATTGTTTCTTATTTTGAATAACAAATTTATCCTGAGAAAAACTTGAATAACTCAAGCAGAAAAAAAATAATATGACAGCAAACCATTTATTCATTTAGTAGAAAACAATTAATTACATACTCAATTTACAAATCTTTACTCTAGCATAAATATTTACAGTTGTTTTTTAAAAAAACTTTAAGATAATTTTCTCAACTTTGCATTTAAATAGTTTTAAATGCCAACAATTTCAAAAAAAGGGCAATTAATGCCTCAGTCTCCGATACGTAAATTAGTACCATTTGCAGAACAAGCTGTTAAAAACGGTAAGTCTATTTACTATTTAAATATCGGGCAACCAGATATTAAAACGCCAGAAATTGCTTTACAAGCAGTTAAAGAGAGCAATATAGACGTCCTTGCCTATTCAAGGTCTGAAGGTTCTGAAATTTATAGACAAAAAATTTCTACTTACTATAAAAAACATGACATTAATGTGTTTCATGATGACATTATTGTAACTACTGGTGGCAGTGAAGCTTTACTATTTGCTTTTGGAAGTATTATGGATGTGGATGATGAAGTTATTATTCCAGAACCTTTTTACGCTAATTATAATGGATTTTCAACGGCCTCAGGTGTAAAAGTAGTACCGGTAATATCTAAAATTGAAGATAACTTTGCATTGCCACCAATTGAAGAATTTGAAAAGCTAATAACACCAAAAACAAAAGCTATTTTAATTTGTAATCCTGGAAATCCAACAGGATATTTATATTCTAAAGAAGAAATACAAAAACTAGCTACTATAGTTAAAAAGCATGATTTGTTCTTAATTGCGGATGAAGTTTATAGGGAGTTTACTTACGATGGTAAAACTCATTACTCAATAATGCAAGAAGAAGGTTTAGACGAATATGCGATTATTATAGATTCTGTATCTAAACGTTACAGTATGTGTGGGGCAAGAATTGGTTGTTTGGTTTCTAAAAACAAATCGGTTATCCAAACAGCGCTAAAATTTGCACAGGCACGTTTAAGTCCTCCAACATTAGCACAAATAGCAAGTGAGGCCGCTTTAGACACCCCACAAAGCTATTTTGATGATGTTATTGAAGAATATGTTGAGCGCAGAAATACATTAATTTCTGAATTACAAAAAATTGATGGTGTAAAAGTTGCAAAACCTAAAGGTGCTTTTTATTGTATTGTTGAATTACCTGTAAAAAATTCTGATAATTTTGCGCAATGGCTTTTAGAGCATTTTGAAGTTGATAATGAAACGATTATGGTAGCTCCAGCTGCTGGATTCTATTCAACCCCAGGTGTAGGTTTAAACCAAATTAGAATAGCTTACGTGCTTAATAAAGAGCGTTTAATAAAGTCTGTGCATATTTTAAAAGAAGCCTTAAAAGTTTATAAAGACTAGTGCTTATTCAAGAAAACATATCTTTAAAACCCTACAATACTTTTGGTATTGCTGTTACAGCAAAACATTTTGTTTCGGTTAGTACTATTGATGATTTAAAGCAAATTCTGTCTTTAAAAGAATACCCAAACAAACTTGTATTAGGCGGTGGTAGTAACATGCTATTAACAAAAGATTTTGACGGGCTTGTAATCCATATAAACCTTAAGGGCATAGAAATTATTTCGGAAGATGAAAATACCGTTATAGTTAAAGCCCATGCAGGCGAAAACTGGCATGAATTTGTGCTTTGGTGTATTGATAATGATTTTGGTGGTATCGAAAATTTATCATTAATACCTGGGAATGTGGGCACTGCTCCTATTCAAAATATTGGTGCATATGGCGTTGAGTTAAAAGATACTTTTAACTCTTGTGAAGCTCTGTCTTTAGAAACAAAGTCATTGCAATCATTTTATAAATCAGATTGCAACTTTGGTTATAGAAACTCTGTTTTCAAACAAGAAGCTAAAGGTCAGTTTATAATTACTAGTGTTAATTTTAAACTATCAAGAAATGTTCACAGTATTAATATTAATTATGGAGCTATTACTTCTCAATTAGAATTGATGAAGGTTAGTAACCCAACGATTCAAGATATTTCAAAAGCGGTTATCAGTATCAGAGAAAGCAAATTACCTAACCCAAAAGAGATTGGAAATAGCGGAAGTTTTTTTAAAAATCCCGTAATTTCAAAAACACATTTTAATACACTTCTTGAAAACTTTAAAGACATACCAAGCTATCCAATTTCAGAAGATAAAGTAAAAGTACCTGCAGGTTGGCTAATTGAAACAGCTGGATTTAAAGGCAAACGATTTGATGATTATGGTGTACATAAAAACCAAGCTTTAGTTCTTGTTAATTATGATAATGCTAAAGGTACTGACATACTTAATCTTTCTAAATTAATTCAAAAAACAGTAGAGCGTATTTTTGGTATATTTATTGAAGCTGAAGTAAATATCTTATAATCTAAAAGAAATTTCTAACTTTGGTAAAAACAATTACTACCAAAATAGATATATTAAAACTAGCCATCTTGATTTCACCTATAGAAAAGCAAATAGTTACTTTATTACAGAATAGCGATAAAAAAGCTATTAGTTTGCTTTATGAAAACTATGCTGATGCATTGTTTGGAGTCATTAAAAAGATTATTTCAGACGATGATACCGCTCAAGATGTACTTCAAGAAACTTTTGTGAAAATATGGCGTTATGCTAAAAAATATGACTCCAGTAAGGCTAAACTATTCACATGGCTTTATAGAATTGCATATAACACAGCCATTGATAAAGTGCGATCTCAAAAGAATAAAAAGAATAATGAAGTCCAAATGGAGACTTCATCCGTATATAAAGTAACATCCAACGAACTAAATCAGGATGTTTTAGATATAAAAAAGCATCTAAGCAGCTTAGATGATAAATATCAAATAGTGATTAATGCGCTCTTTTTTGAGGGCATGACTCAACAAGAAGCTAGCGATGAATTAGATATTCCGTTGGGAACAATAAAATCAAGATTAAAAATTGGATTACGTGAATTAAAGAAAATTTACGACCCACAATAAATACAGTCATGAATGAGAAAATAACTACTTTTTTAAATTCTGGCCTATTAGACAAATATCTTTTAGGTGAAACTACTTCTGCTGAAGCGGAAATGGTGGAGTCTCATATTGCCAGATACCCCGAAATAGAGAATACATACAACACTCTGCAACACCATCTTGAAGCGGTTGCAAAAGCTAATGCTGTTGAAGCACCAGAAAACTTTTTAAATAACATTTTAGATGAACTTGACGACGCACCTGTTGTTAAATTAAACATCGTAAGTAAATATAAAAAATGGTATAAATTTAGCGTTGCTGCCTGTGTTGCTGCATTAATTTTTGCTGGTAGTTCAATGTATTTTTATAATCAAAATCAAAAATTACATAATGAAACTTTAGTTGTTGATGCAGAGATTGATGATTTACGTAGTGATATTGCAAAAAACAATGAAATGCTCGACAACGTAATGAGACAGCTTTTAAAGCTTAATAATCCAGAAACTGAAAAGTACATTATAAAAGGAAATGAGCGTGCTAAAGATTTAAAAACGGTAGCATACATTAATCCTAGAGAAAAAACATCAATGATTGATGTCGTTTCCTTACCAGAATTACCAGAAGAACAATGCTACCAAATTTGGGCAGAATTGCAAGGTAAGATGGTTAACTTAGGTATTTTAGATAAAGCTGATAGAAAACTCAGAAACATTCCTTACATGGAAGATGCACTTGCATTAAGCATTACTATTGAGCCTAAAGGCGGAAATGTTATTGCATCAATGCAAAATTCTGTAGCACAAATTAGTTTACAATAAGATTTTATCAATAAAATAGAAAGCCTCATTTTACTAAGTAAATTGAGGCTTTTCTATTTTGATTAAATAGTAACTACTCTTTATCAAATAAGGCTTTGTGGATAAATCCGGCAACTATAGCACCAGCAATTGGAGCAACCCAAAACAACCATAATTGCCCCGTAAATTCACCTCCTACGAATAATGCTTGACTAGTTGAACGCGCAGGGTTAACAGACGTATTTGTTATTGGAATACTTATTAGGTGTATTAGAGTTAAACCTAAACCAATAGCTATAGGTGCAAAACCTTTAGGTGCTCTTGAATTCGTACTACCTAATATAATTAACAAGAAAAATATAGTTAACAAAAACTCTGCAATTAAAGCGGCAGTCATAGAATATCCATCTGGTGACAAATCTCCATATCCATTTGCTGCAAAACCACCAATAGTCACAAAATCAGATTTATTCGTTAAAATCAAATATAAAGCTCCTGCAGCCGCAACAGCTCCTACTAATTGAGCAATAATATAACCTACTAAATCTTTAGCTTCAAACTTTCCACCAGCCCATAAACCTAATGAAACAGCTGGGTTAAAATGACCTCCAGAAATATGACCAACAGCGTAAGCCATCGTTAAAACCGTAAGACCAAAGGCTAATGCCACGCCTACAAAGCCAATTCCTAAATCTGGATAACCGGCTGCAAAAACAGCACTACCACAACCCCCAAAAACAAGCCAAAAGGTTCCAAAAAATTCTGCGAATAATTTTTTCATAATTAAATAATTTTAATTGGTTAGAATAATAAATATATAGATAATTAATATTTTAGACCCTAAAAAGTAAAATAGTCACATAAGTTTCCGTGGTGTTTCTTCTAAATTTTAGTAACAAAAATCATATCTTTGCGTAAATAATTACAAACTCTAGATGAAACTTTTTTTAATAACTATAGTACTTTTAGGATTAGGTATAGCAGGGATTGCTATTAAAATTTGGGCAAAAAAAGACGGTAAATTTGCAGGAACTTGTGCAAGTCAAAACCCCATGATTAATAAAGATGGTGAATCTTGTGGTTTTTGTGGAAAAACTCCAGATCAATTTACTGATTGTAACGAACCTCAACATTCATAGCACTGTATGGGTTTTCTTGATTTTGTATTCTACGGATTTATAGCTGTAGTTATTATTCAAGTTTTATTTTATGTTTTTTTCTTCGGGAAATTTGCTTTTTTAAGGCAAAAAAAGGTGAATCCAAAAAATATTGCTATTTCTGTTATTATTTGTGCTAAAAACGAAGCAGAAAATTTAAAAAAATTCCTGCCTTCGATCATAGAGCAAGAGTATCCAGATTTTGAAATAGTGCTGATTAATGATTCTTCAAAAGATGATACTTTAGATGTTATTCATCATTTCTCAAAATTATATAATAATGTAAAAATTGTAGATGTTAAAAGTATTGAAGCTTTTTGGGGAAACAAAAAATATGCACTAACGCTGGGGATAAAAGCTGCAAAAAACGACTTTCTTTTATTTACTGATGCTGACTGCAAACCTGTATCTAAATATTGGATAAAAGAAATGAGCGCCAATTTTAGTAATTCAAAATCTATTGTTTTGGGTTATGGCGCCTATTCAAAAATTAAAAATTCCATCTTAAACAAATTGGTTCGTTTTGAAACTCTGCTAACTGCAGTAAATTATTTTTCGTTTGCTAAATCTGGCCTACCATATATGGGAGTTGGACGAAATCTGGCTTATACCAAAAAAGAGTTCTTTGATGCTAACGGTTTTATTAACCATATAAAAGTACGTTCAGGGGATGATGATTTATTTATAAATCAAATAGCTACCCAAAGTAACACGACTATATGTTTTTCAAAAGACAGTTTTACAGAATCTACTCCAAAAACAACATTTAAAGCATGGTTTAAGCAAAAAAGACGTCACGTTTCAACAGCGAAACATTACAAAATCAAGCATAAAGTGCTGCTAACACTTTTATACATTTCGAATCTATTGTTTTGGTTATTTGCATTAATGCTTTTTGCATCATTATTCAACTGGGAAATGGTTTTAGGTTTATTCATTTTTCGAATTGTTTTACAGTATACAATATTTGGAGTTTCTTCAAAAAAGCTAGGTGAAACAGATTTATTAGTTTTCCTTCCTTTCCTTGAAATTTTTCTAATTATTTTACAATTAACTATCTTTATAAACAATCTTATCTCAAAACCTAACCATTGGAAATAGAGGAAGCGATTACGCGTGCAAAAAAAAATGACCAAAAAGCATTTAATTATTTATTAGATGTTTTCTGGGATAGTGTTTATGGTTTTCAGTTAAAACGTACTCATAATGAAAATGATGCGGAAGATATCACCATTCAAACATTCTCAAAAGCATTTGATAAAATTGAAACCTTTGATGAAAAGTACACGTTCAAAACTTGGCTAATTACTATTTCAAAAAACATTCATATTGATTTTTTACGTAAAGAGAAAAATTCAATTATTCAAGTTATTTCAAAAAATGACCGAGACATGTTTCAGGTTTTAGATGAATCTCCTTCACCTGAAGACAAACTCATTACCGAGCAACATTTAGCCAAACTACTTCGCGATATTAAAAAATTAAAACCTCATTATCAAGAGGTTATAAACTTGCGTTATTTTCAAGAGTTTAGTTATAAAGAAATTTCCAAAGAACTAAAAGAACCAATAAATAACGTTAAAGTAAAATTACTTAGAGCTAAAAAATTATTAGCTGAAATTATTAGAGAAAAGTAAATGATTACTAAACTTAAAAACTTTGGTCCAGGATTATTATTCGCCGGTGCAGCTATAGGAGTTTCACACCTCGTTCAATCTACACGTGCGGGAGCTGATTTTGGTTTAGGTATAATATGGGCATTGCTTTTAGTAAACTTATTTAAATATCCATTTTTTCAATTCGGCCCTCGTTATGCTACCGCTACAGGAGAAAGTTTATTGGAAGGTTATTTAAAACTAGGAAAAGGTGTCTTAACGGTTTATTTCATTATAAGTTTAGCGACTATATTCACTATTCAAACAGCAGTAACTATAGTTACGGCAGGTTTAGCATCATCGCTATTTGGAGATTTTATTAGTATAAGATTATGGACAGTTATTATTCTGGCTATATGCTTAAGTCTATTGATTTTTGGGAAGTACAAACTACTAGATAGGTTGATAAAAATAATTATCATCACGCTAACTATTAGCACTTTAGTAGCAGTAAGTATGGCTTTATTTAATAACACTAACGCACTATCCTTTAAACAGGTGCTACCTGAAAATGGTTTAGAAATCGCCTTTTTAATTGCATTTATGGGCTGGATGCCCGCACCTTTAGACATTGCAGTATGGCAGTCTTTATGGTCTATTGAAAAAAATAATGAAACCAAATCGTACACGACTAAATCAGCACTATTTGATTTTAACGTAGGCTATATTGGAACCATAATTTTAGGTATTGGATTTGTACTTTTAGGAACTTTAGTCATGTTTAATAGCGGAGAAACCTTCAGTAATAAAGCTGGTGTTTTTTCTGGGCAATTAATTAAAATGTATACCACTAGCCTTGGAGATTGGGCTTACATAATAATTGGTATTGCAGCATTCACTACCATGTTTAGTACAACTTTAACCACATTAGACGCTTCGCCTAGAGCCATGGCAAAAACAACACAATTACTTTTTAATAAAGCGACAAAATTCAATTATACATTTTGGATTGCAGTGCTTACTTTAGGTACCATTTGCATCTTTTTCTTGCTAGAGTCAGAAATGGGATTACTAATCAAAATAGCCACAATTGTATCATTTATAACAGCTCCATTTTATGCTATTATTAATTATAAATTAATTTCTAGCAAACACACTCCTAAAGAATGGCAACCATCTAAATCGCTGCATGTTTTAAGCATATTAGGTATTGCTTTTTTAATAGGGTTTAGTATTTGGTACCTCACTACACTTTAAGGTTATTTACAAGAATACTTCGTATCTTTGCAACCTATATTTTATATCTATGAACACCGAAATTGTTTCAAATATATTACCAGAACGCACACCCAAACCAAAATGGCTTCGTGTTAAACTTCCAACAGGAAAAAAATACACAGAACTTAGAGGTTTAGTTGACAAATACAATCTAAATACTATTTGTACTTCAGGAAGTTGCCCTAATATGGGAGAATGTTGGGGAGAAGGCACTGCTACATTTATGATTCTTGGTAATGTTTGCACGCGCTCTTGCGGATTTTGTGGTGTAAAAACTGGGCGACCAGAAACGGTAGATTGGGATGAGCCAGAAAAAGTAGGACGATCTATAAAAATCATGCAAATTAAACATGCAGTTTTAACTAGTGTTGATAGAGATGATTTGAAAGACATGGGAAGCATTATGTGGGCAGAAACTGTTAAAGCTGTTAGAAGAATGAATCCTGAAACAACTCTTGAGACCCTTATTCCAGATTTCCAAGGCATTGAAAAACATATAGATAGAATTATTCATGTGGCTCCAGAAGTCGTATCACACAATATTGAAACCGTACGTCGTTTAACTCGTGAAGTTAGAATTCAAGCTCAATATGACAGAAGCATGGGCGTTTTAAAATATCTGAAACAACAAGGACAAAGACGTACGAAATCAGGAATTATGCTTGGCTTAGGAGAAACCAGAGAAGAAGTTATTGAAACACTTCACGATTTAAAAGCTAATGATGTTGATGTCGTTACTATTGGACAATACCTTCAACCAAGTAAAAAACACTTACCGGTTAAACATTTTATAAATCCAGACCAATTTAAAGAATATGAAGAAATTGGTTTAGAATTAGGATTTCGTCATGTAGAAAGTAGTGCATTAGTAAGGTCCTCTTATAAAGCACAAAAACATATAAACTAATCATGATCAATGTTGCTATCAATGGTTTTGGTAGAATAGGCAGACGTTTTTTTAGATTACTTCAAAACCATAAAAACATACAAGTTGTTGCTATCAATGATTTAGCAGATGCTAAAACTTTGAGTCATTTACTCAAATATGATAGTGTACATGGCATTTTCAATGGAGAAGTATCGCATAGTGGAAATCAGATTATTGCTAACAAAAGAAGTATTCAGCTTTTAAATAAAAAACATCCGAAAGATATAAACTGGACACCTTTTAATGTTGATTTTGTTATTGAGTCTACTGGAAAATTCAAATTATCTTCAGAATTACAACATCATATAAATAATGGAGCGAAACAAGTTATTTTAAGCGTTCCTGCTATTGAAGATAATATTAAAACGATAGTACTAGGCGTTAATGATGATAGTATTGATGGAACAGAAACTATAATTTCTAATGCGTCATGTACCACTAATAATGCGGCACCAATGATTAAGATCATTAACGAGCTTTGTGGTATTAATCAAGCATATATTACCACTGTTCACTCCTATACTACCGACCAAAGTTTACATGACCAACCACATCGCGATTTACGGAGGTCTAGAGCAGCTAGTCAATCTATAGTCCCAACAACTACTGGTGCAGCAAAAGCACTTACTAAAATTTTTCCAGAACTTGAAGAAGTCATTGGCGGTTGCGGCATTAGAGTGCCCGTTATAAACGGCTCTTTAACTGATATAACTTTAAATGTAAAAAAAACGGTTTCGATTGAAGAAATTAATAATGCGTTTAAAGAAGCTTCAAAGAGCAATTATAAAGGTATTTTAGAATATACTGAAGACCCAATTGTTTCTATAGATATTGTTGGAAACCCGCATTCTTGTATTTTCGATTCACAAATGACATCTGTAATTGGAAATATGGTAAAAATTATAGGTTGGTATGATAACGAAACAGGCTATTCACAAAGAATAATTGACTTATTATGTTATTTGTCGGAATAAAAGTGTCTTTTGTCGATAAAATAATTATATTTGACATCAAGAATAAATGACAATGCCCCAAATTAAGAACTTCATATTTATTGTTTTTATACTAATCAGTATCACTGCTTTTGCTCAGAAAGCTATTGATGAAGATCCTGAATTAGTACAAAATAATATAAACTACCGTATTGCTCAATCGCAAACGGAGTTAGAAAACTTCAATTATTATAAAGCTAAAATAAACCTTGACGAAGCTCTAGAGATTGCTGACAAGGCAGATAACAAAAAAAGTCTGGGTATTATCTATGCTAAAAAAGGAAGATTAGAGCTTATTTTTGAAGAGGAAGATAAAGCCATTAAATCTTTAAACAAAGCAATAGAAATTCAACGTATTATAAACGACAATGTTAACCTAGGAAGCTCTTATAAAACCTTTGGAGATATTTATTTAGCTAAAGAAGATTATTATTCAGCTCTAGATTCTTATACCGCAGCTAAATCTAAATTTGAAGAAGAAGATTTAAATGAAGAATTAGCTGAAACATTATTATGTGAAGGTAAAACTTATAATCAGTTAAAAAATTACAAAAAAGCAAGAGATGTTGTCGAGCAATCTCTAGCTATTGCTAAGAAATATGATTATTTAAAAATACAGAGTGATGCTTTAATAAATCATGCTAGAATTTACGATAAACTAGGAAACAAAGAAAAAGCCTTAGAAGTTGCTCTTAGTGGATTACAAATAGCAAGAACTAATAGTTTTACAAACATTCTTAATGAAGGGTATGAAGTTACTAGTAATTTATACTTTGGTTTAGAGGAACATAAACTTTCTAGAAATTATTTAAATGCTCACCTAAAGCTTTCTGATTCAATACGAGGTTTAACTCGCATTAATTCATCTAGAAATCAAGAAACTCAATTTCGATTAAATGAAGAAATTGAGAAAAACAAAGAGGTTGTTCAAAAATTAGAAAAAGCTGAAGACGATAAAAATTTAGGCACACTAATATCAATTTTAAGTGTGGCTTTAATTACTATTTTATCGCTTCTAACTTTATCACTTTACAAAAACAATAACATTAGGTTAAAGACTAATAATATGCTTCATAAAAAAAATGGAGAACTTATTATTGCCAAAGAGAAAGCAGAATTAGCATCGAAAACTAAAGCTAATTTCTTGTCAACAGTAACACACGAATTACGTACACCTCTATATGCGGTAACGGGTATAAGCAATATGTTATTAGATGAAAATCCAAAACCAGAGCAAGTTCAGCATTTAAAATCGCTTAAATTTTCAGGAGATTACCTTTTAACTTTTATAAATGATATTCTTCAAATAAATAAAATTGAAGCCAACAAAGTTGATATTGAACCAGAGTCTTTCAACTTAAAAAAGAAAATAAACAATATTGTTTTAGCACTTGCCAATTCAGCTCAAGATAACAATGTCAAAATTCACTTTGAATTTGATAAAGATTTACCACAAAATTTTATTGCTGACCAGTTGAAGATTTCTCAAATCCTTATTAATTTAATTGGTAACTCGATTAAATTTACTAAAGATGGGGATATTTGGATACGTGTTTATAAAATTGAAGAAGAAGGTAAAACATACACCTTACGCTTTGAGGTTGAAGATAATGGTATTGGTATTAGCCAAGAGAAACAAGACCACATGTTTGAAAGTTTCTCTCAAGGATCTATTCAAATTAACCGTAAATATGGCGGCACTGGTTTAGGGCTATCTATTGTAAAAGGATTAATCGATATTTTAAAAGGAAAAATTTACGTAAAAAGTGAATTAGAAAAAGGTACTACCTTCTATTTTGAAATACCTTTAGAATACACAAACATAAAAGAAGCCGAGGAGAAAAAAGTCACTTATTTCGAGGGTAATGCTAGTGATCTAGATTTATCTCAAGTTAAAATTCTGGTTGTTGAAGACAACAAAATCAACCAAATGATTACAAAAAAGATTTTAACTAAAATGGATCTTAAGTGTGATATCGTTGATAATGGCGAAGACGCTGTTGAATTGATAAAAAACAATAATTACAATATTATATTGATGGATATTCACATGCCAGGAATAAGCGGTATTGAAGCCACAAAAATAATAAGATCGTTTGATAAAGAACTGACTATTTTTGCACTTACTGCGGTAACTATTGAAGATAAAATGCATGAGTTTGAAGAGGCTGGTTTTACAGATATTATTCCAAAGCCATTCAAGCAAGAAGAGTTTGAGAAAAAACTTTATAATGCATTAGCTGGTAAAAGTCAATTGTCCTAAGCTAGCACTTAACAAAATCTTTTATGAGTTGATTCATTTTTGAAGCTTCATCAATTATTACTGTAATTGGTAAATAAAAAAGTTTACCCTTTAATGATTCGTATTGTTTCAACCTCATAAAGTCTTTTTCAGTAGTAATGATTAACTCCTTTTTTTCTAAAGTAGATATATTTTCTTCAGTAAAATCATAATGATCTTTAAAATTTAAATGTTCGAAATTTAGGTTTTCACTCCTTAAAAAATCAACCAGCGGCTTTGAGTTTGCTATTCCTGTAACTAAAGTAAACGGTTCTAATTTATTAATTGCTTTAGTTTCTTCAGAAGAAAATAAACTATCAGAATACGCTATAGAACTAAAAAAAACATGTTGATGTCTTTCAGGGTGAATTCGTTTTATATAATTACTTTTTTCATTGTCACTTAAATCCTTTGGACACTTAGTTATCACAATAATATTGGCACGATTAGCACCACCTTTAGGCTCTCTTAAATTACCCGTTGGTAAAACCAAATCATTAAAATACGGGTTATTATAGGTCGTCAATAAAATATTAAAACCTGCTTTCACTTTTCTATGCTGATACGCATCATCCAACAGAATCACTTCTGAGTTTTCATTTAGCAAATTTTGAATGCCGTTGCACCTATTTGCGTCAACGGCTACTAAAATTTCATTTCTAAATTTAGAATAGAACTGAAAAGGCTCATCCCCAATTGTTTCAGCATTAGCGTTTTTATCTGCCGACTGAAATCCTTTTGTTTTTCTTTTATAACCCCTACTTAATGTGGCCACTTTATATTCAGCTTTTAAAAGATGGATTAAATATTCAATCATAGGTGTTTTCCCAGTGCCACCCGTACTTAAGTTACCAACACAAATCACAGGGAAATCATAAGAAACAGATTTCTTAATACCCAAATCGTATAACTTATTTCGTAACCAAGTTACCAAATAATAAATGGGCATAATTGGAAATAATATGAATCTAAATATTTTCATCATAGCGAAAGTATAATATTTTATCTTTGAAGCAAACAAATATAAGTATGATTGTACAAGACGTCATAAATCATTTAGAAGAACTGGCTCCTTTGGCTTACGCCGAAGATTTCGATAATGTTGGTTTGTTAGTGGGTAATAAGTCTCAGCAAGTCACAGGTATTTTAGTCACTCTAGATACTCTTGAAGCTGTTGTTGATGAAGCTATTAAAGAAAACTGTAATCTAATTGTAAGCTTCCATCCTATCATTTTCAAAGGGTTAAAAAAACTAACTGGCAAAAATTATGTTGAGCGTGTGGTCATGAAAGCCATTAAACATGATATAGCTATTTTCAGTATCCATACTGCACTCGATAATGCGTTGCAAGGAGTAAACAATATGATTTGCAATCAATTAGAATTAAAGAATAAAACTATTTTAATTCCGCAAAGCGAAACCATAAAAAAGTTAACCACATATGTACCAATAAATGAAGCAAAAGCATTACGAACAGCATTATTTAAAATTGGTGCAGGTAGCATAGGTAATTATTCAGATTGTAGTTTTAATGTTGAGGGCTATGGCACCTTTAAAGGTAACGAAGATTCCAACCCAACAAAAGGTCAAAAAGGAAAAACACATACTGAAGATGAAACCAAAATTACAGTTACCTATGCTAAACATATAGAATCGCAGGTACTTAAAACACTTTTCAACACGCATTCTTACGAAGAAGTCGCTTATGAAGTGACTACCCTAGAAAACAAAAATCAAAATATTGGTTTGGGCATGGTTGGCGAATTTGAAGACGTCATGGATGAATCGAGCTTTTTAAATCACCTAAAAACCAAAATGAATACAGAATGCATCAGACACTCTTCATTTTTAAATAAAAACATAAAAAAAGTTGCTGTTTTAGGAGGTTCAGGTAGTTTTGCAATTCAGGCTGCTAAAGCTTCTGGTGCTGATGCTTTTGTTACTGCCGATTTAAAATATCACGATTTTTTCACTTCGGAAAACAGCATCCTCTTAGCAGATATTGGTCATTATGAAAGTGAGCAATTCACAAAAACCCTTTTAGTAGCATATCTTACAAAAAAAATTACTAATTTTGCAGTCATTTTATCAAAGATAAATACCAATCCTGTTAAGTATTTTTAAAATATGGCTAAAAAGAAAGAAGTAACTGTTGAAGATCGCTTAAGAGCATTATACGATTTACAACTCATCGATTCTCGTATAGATGAAATTAGAAATGTTCGTGGAGAACTTCCTTTAGAAGTTCGTGATTTAGAAGATGAAGTTGCTGGATTAAATATAAGATTAGAAAAACTTGTTTCTAACTTAGAAGTAATTGATAACGATATTACGAGCAAAAAGAATTTGATTGAAGAATCAAAATCTTTAATGAAAAAATATGCTGAGCAACAAAAGAATGTTAGAAATAACAGAGAATTTGACTCTTTAACTAAAGAAGTTGAATTTCAAGAGTTAGAAATAGAATTAGCTGATAAGCATATCAAAGAATTTAAAGTTCAAATTGAACAGAAAAAAGAAGTGGTTGCTGAAACTAAAGAACGTTTAAAAGAACGTGAAACACATTTAAAACACAAAAAAAGTGAATTAGATGCTATTTTAGCTGAAACTGAAAAAGAAGAACAAGCTTTAATAGGGAAATCTGATGAATATAAAAAGCAAATTGAAGCTCGTTTAGTTGCTGCTTATACAAGAATTAGAACTAACGTAAAAAATGGTTTAGCGGTTGTACCAATTGAAAGAGGTGCTGCTGGTGGTTCTTTCTTTACTATCCCACCACAAGTTCAAGTTGAAATTGCTTCTCGTAAAAAAGTTATTACCGATGAGCATAGTGGTAGAATTCTAGTTGATGCTGCTTTAGCAGAGGAACAAAGAACAAAAATAGAAAAAATGTTTTCTAAACTATAGATCATTTTACAACATAAATTTAAAAGCCTTCATTTTTATGAAGGCTTTTTTTATACCAAATAATCTAAGAATTACACTTTCATGGGAACACACATCAGTTAAAAAATAAATCAAAATCGTTATCAAACTAAAACCTAGCAAAAAATCACATCCTAATTTCCGAAAGTGTCGAAGTGATCCTTCAGCAAAAATAAAAAGCGAAGGAGTGGAGTCGGAAAGCACAGCTTTAAACGAGAAATTTAGAAAGCAAATGATGCTTTAGTAATTTCTTCTCATTAATATGATCTTTTGGTTCGTTTTGCATAAAGATAAAACATGTGTTTTAATTTAAGGTTTCGTATTTTTATACGTCTATAGTAAAAAGAAAAATACAAACACATGAAACGCATCATCCCTATATTGGCATTAACCCTGTTTTTTAGTTACCAAAATTCCGCACAAACAAAAAAAGAACAAGAAGCCGTAATAAATTCTGAACCCATTGAAATTCCATTAAAAAACGGAAAAGCAAGAGCCTATTTCGCAAGCGGTTGTTTTTGGTGTGTTGAAGCCGTTTATGAAAGTGTGAAAGGTGTAGAGGAATCTATTTCGGGATATTCTGGCGGACATACAAAAAACCCAACTTACGCATCAAGTAATACAGGTAGAACAGGTCATGCAGAAGCTGTGGAAATTATTTACGACCCTAAAATGGTAAGTTTTGAGACCTTGATTGATGTGTATTTTGCATCACAGGATGTGACACAAGTAAACGGACAAGGAAACGATAGAGGCTCGCAATACCGTTCAATTATTTTTTACCAAAATGATGAACAGAAGCAAATTATTTTAAAGAAAAAAATAACTTTAGCTAAAAAACTAGGCGTTAAAATTGCTGCTGAAGTCTATCCGTTTCAAAAATTCTGGATTGCTGAAGATTATCATCAAGATTATGAAAAATTGCACCCAAATAATAGCTACATAAGAGCAGTATCAATTCCTAGATTGAATCGATTTAAATCGAAATTCCCTACGGAATTATTGAAAGAAACGCATTAATTTATTGTGCAATCAAGATTGTTTTGTCTAAAAAATTAGCTTACCTAATTTTACCTCCAATATAAAAAATATTAAGAAAATTTATATCCCTAATAAAGATTAGCCTAACCATTCTAAAACAAATAAACGCAATTAACACTAAAACTTCGACGCCTTCAATGTAAAAATCAAGGGATATAATTTATCTTTTGTTACGAACATGCCTGATTCAGTTTTTAATAAATTAGGCAATACATCATATGGGCTTTCATCAAACTCTTTAAGATACTCTATATGCAATCCAGCTTCGGTTAAAGCGTTAACAACTTCACTTAAACCATGATTCCAGCCATATTCTTTACTTAATATTTTTGATGTTTTATCAGCATAGGTGCCTTCGTACTCTTCATAAATAACTTCATCTTGCATGTAACCATATTTCATAATAGGTTTATCGTCTAAATAATCAAACATCCATACTATAGGATGAAATTCAGCCATAAAAAATGTTCCCCCATTTTTTAATCGCTCTGCAATCATTTTACCCCACGGTTTTAAATCTGGCAACCAACCAATAACTCCGTAACTTGTAAAAATAATATCAAAAGTATCTTTAACATATTTAGACGTATCCAACACATTACAGCAAATAAACTCAGCGTCAAGTTTTAATTCGTCATTTAAATTCTGAGCGAGTTTAATCCCTTCATCACTTAAATCGATTCCAGTACATTTTGCTCCCATCCTACTCCAGCTCAACGTATCTTGTCCAAAATGACATTGTAAATGCAATAACGACTTCCCAAAAACATCTCCTAAAGCCTCTAATTCATAAGGCATTAAAGACGATTTACCAGTTTTAAACGCTTCCATATCATACATGCCGCTTTTAGCATGTACTTTTACTTTGTCGTTCCAAGTGGCTTTATTTATATCAAAATAATTATCGTTGTTAATCATCTTCAAGTTATACCTTTGTGAAAAATCTAAATTATGAAAAACTTCATTTATATCGCTGTTATAGGGTTACTTTTTATTAGCTGCAAACAAAAATCTGAAACAAAACAGCCAGAAAAAGAGATTTCCATAGGAGAAAAAATAGCCAACGCTCACGGTTTTGAAAACTGGAAACAGGTTTCTGAAATTCAATTTACTTTTAATGTTGATGAAGATAGTAGCCATTTTGAACGTTCATGGATTTGGAAACCAAAAGCCAATGAAGTTATAGCTTTAAGTAAAAAAGATACCATAAACTATAACAGAAGTGTCATAGATTCAACACTCACAAAAACTGACAGTGGTTTTATAAATGATAAATATTGGTTATTAGTTCCTTTTCAGTTAGTTTGGGATGAAAGCATAACAATTTCTGAAGGCATCAAGGAGGAAGCTCCTATTAGTAAAACTCAACTCAATAGAATCACTATAACATACCCTAATGAAGGTGGTTATACCCCTGGCGATGCTTATGATATATATTATGATGATGATTTTTTAATTAAACAATGGATTTTTAGAAAAGCAAATCAAAAAGAACCTTCAGTGATTACAACTTTTGAAAATTATCAAGATTTTAATGGTATTAAAATAGCTTTAGATCATAAAAAGGCTAAAGGAAACTGGAATTTAAATTTTACTAATGTAAAAATCAACTAAAGCATTCATTTAATAACGCAACTCAACAGACGCGAATTATTAACTTGGTTTTTAGTAGTATCTATTTTAATCCACAGTTTCAATCTGGGTCGAAATACCACTGGGAACCCTTTAGCACAAATAGCAGAAGTATACCCTTTTCAGCTTCATAAAACATCTTTATTTCTTTGTTTGAACATTCTCTTATTTCAACCATAGCCGTAACTTTATTTTAAATACACGAAAAAATAGACGCCTTTTAAACTTCTGTTCTTAGTGTTCATTACTAACTTTATAATTCTTATTTTTGTTAGAAACCGAAAACTAACTCACCTTGTCCGACTACAAAATAGGTCTAGAATATGCTTTACAAGAAGACCATAATGATGAACTAAAAGTTTACCGAAGTCAGTTTCACATTCCAAAAGACAAACAAGGAAATCCGTGGATTTATATGACTGGTAATTCACTTGGATTACAACCTAAGCAAACCAAAGCTTATGTGAATCAAGAGCTTGAAGATTGGGCAAATTTTGGTGTAGAAGGTCATTTAGAAGCAAAAAATCCTTGGTTAACTTATCATGAATTTTTAACTGAAAGCATGGCAAAAGTAGTAGGTGCAAAACCTATTGAAGTAATCGTTATGAATACGCTCACTGCAAATTTGCACTTCATGATGGTATCATTTTACAAACCTACCAAAATACGATATAAGATACTTATTGAAAGTGATGCTTTTCCATCTGACAAATATGCTGTTGAGTCCCAACTAAGACATCATGGATTTGATGACAAAGAAGGATTAATTCTTTGGAAACCAAGAAAAGGAGAAGAGTTATTGAATTATGAAGATTTAGAATCTATTCTCGAAGAACACGGCAATGACATCGCACTCATTATGCTTGGTGGTGTTAATTATTATACAGGGCAGTTTTTTGATTTAAAACGCATCACAGAATTAGGACACAAACATGGTTGTAACGTAGGTTTTGATTGTGCCCATGGTGCAGGAAATGTTGCATTGAATTTACATGATTCAGGAGCAGATTTTGCCGTTTGGTGTACCTATAAATATTTAAATTCTGGCCCTGGAAGTTTAGCTGGTTGTTTTATACATGAACGGCATGCACATAGTAAAGATTTAAACCGATTTACAGGATGGTGGAGCCATAACAAACAAACCCGCTTTAATATGCGTGATGAGTTTGATCAACTGCCAGGAGCAGAAGGTTGGCAATTAAGTAATCCACCTATTTTATCTATGGCCGCCATAAAAGCTTCTTTAGATATGTTTAATGAAGTTGGTATTGATAAACTAATCACTAAATCAAAAAAACTAACAGGCTATTTTGAGTTTTTACTAAAGCAATTAGGAGAAGACTCGATTAAAATTATCACACCAATTAACCCTAATGAACGCGGTTGCCAGTTATCTATACAAGTTAAAAACGCTGATAAAACATTACACAATAAATTAACGGAAATTGGAATAATTAGTGATTGGCGCGAACCCGATGTTATTCGATGCGCTCCTGTTCCACTTTATAATTCTTTTGAAGATGTATTTAGGTTAGTTGAAAAATTGAAAGCTATTTTGAATGGATAAAAAACAAAATGTACTCATTATTGGAGCAGGGCTTTGCGGGTCTTTACTAGCGTTACGATTAGGACAAAGAGGCTACAACGTTTCGGTGTACGAAATGCGTCCAGATTTACGAAAAGTAGACATTAGTGCAGGTCGTTCTATAAACTTAGCATTCTCAAATCGAGGTAATAAAGCCATAAAATTAGTCGGTTTAGAAGACAAAGTAAAAGCACTATGCATACCTATGAATGGTAGAATGATTCATGATACACATGGCAATACTTTTCAATCAAATTATAGTGGCAGAGATCAAGAATATATTAATTCTATTTCACGTGGTGAACTCAACGCCTTACTTTTAGATGAAGCTGAGAAACACAAAAACGTAAGTCTTTATTTTAATAAAAAATGCAAATCGGTTGATTTTGAAAAAACTACTGTATTATTTAAAGATTACAACACCAAAGATGAGTTTATTGAAGATGCAGATGTTATTATAGCTACAGATGGTGCGGGTTCTGCAATGCGAAAAAGTTATTATTTAGGCAAGAAATTCTTATTTAGTTTTTCTCAAGAGTATTTAACTCATGGTTATAAAGAACTTAGTATTTTACCTAAAGAAAATGGCGATTATAAAGCATCTAAAAACGCCCTACATATTTGGCCTCGTGGTAATTTTATGTTGATAGCATTACCAAATTTAGATGGTAGTTTTACGGTAACACTTTTTTTAAGTTATGATGAAGGTAAATACAATTTTAATAATTTACAAACTGAAGATAATGTCATGGAGTTCTTCCAAAAAGAATTCCCCGATGCTTTAGTTCTTATGCCAAATCTTATAGATGACTTTTTCCAAAACCCAACAGCACCATTAGGTACGGTAAAATGTTCGCCTTGGCATTATAAAGGCAACACGCTTTTAATGGGAGACGCAGCACATGCTATTGTTCCGTTTTACGGACAAGGTATGAATGCCTCATTTGAAGATGTTGTTGAGTTCGACACCATTCTAGATCAAAACTTAGGCGATTGGGAAACTATCCTTAAGGCTTATGAAAAAACACGTAAAAAAGATACTGATGCCATAGCGGATTTGGCTATTGATAATTTTCATGAAATGAAAGGTCATGTAAATCAAACAATCTTCCAAGAAAAACGTAAATTGGAAATGGCTTTAGAAAAAGAGTTTCCAGATGACTATTCTTCAAAATACTCGTTAGTAACTTTTAATGAAAATATCGGTTATAGAGCAGCCATGTTAAGAGGTCGCGCACAAGACAAAGCCATTTTAAATATGCTTACAGATAAAAAAATTAATGTAAACGGAGATTTAAAAGAAATTTTAGATAAAGTAAAACAGGAAACCGAGGCTATTCTTGAAGATGACAGAATTGCTGGATTAAAATAACAATTATGAATGACAAAGTAACACCAAGAGGTGCCTACCCACATTCCAAACGTGTTGGTGATTTTATATTTATATCTGGCACCAGTTCTCGAAGAGCAGACAATACTATTGCTGGTGTTGATATTATTGATGAGATGGGTACTAAGTATTTGAATATTGAAGTTCAAACTCGTGAGGTTATATTGAACATTGAAAAAAACTTAGCTAATGAAGGCGCTACTCTAGAAGATGTCGTAGATGTGACATCGTTTTTAGTGAACATGAATGATTTTGCAGGTTACAATAGAGCATATGCAGCGTTTTTTGATAAGGAAACAGGACCAACACGAACTACTGTAGCCGTACATCAATTGCCGCACCCAGATTTGGTGGTAGAAATTAAGGTTGTAGCATTCAAGAAATTATAATTTAAACTAAATGTCTCCTCGAGCGCAGTCGAGAGGTTAATAATGAAATCATATTTTGTTTATGTATTAAAATGTTCAGACGCACTAACATATACGGGAGTAACAAATAATATTTCTAGAAGGTTTGAAGAACATCAAAATGGGTTAAATAAAAATTGTTTTACTTTTAAACGTAGACCCCTAGAACTAATTTTTTATCAAGAATTTAATGATGTAAATCAAGCTATATATTTTGAGAAGAAAATCAAGAATTGGAGTGCAAATAAAAAATTGGCTTTAGCTAATGAAAATTTTGATATGTTACAAATTTTAGCTGAATGCAGAAACGCAACACATTCAAAATATAATCTAGAAACCAAATAGGTCTCGACTGCGCTCGACCAGACAAGAGAACTAAATTATAAAATGCGAATACAAAACTACATAAACGGTAAATTCGAAAACCCAACAAGTAATGATTGGATAGACAATTATTGCCCAGCCATCGGAGAAGTTTACGGGCAAATCCCAAACTCTTCAAAAGCAGATGTAGAACACGCATATCAAGCTGCAAAAGATGCTTTTCCTAATTGGTCACAAACCACTTTAGAAGCACGAAGTAGAATCTTAATTAAAATTTCAGAATTATTAGAAGCCAACTTACTGCGCTTCGCTGAAGCCGAAAGTAACGACAATGGCAAGCCCGTTAATTTAGCAAAAGCTATAGATATACCTAGAGCAGCGAGCAATTTTAGATTCTTTGGAAATGCCATTACCCAATTTGCTAGTGAAAGTCATGAAAGCGTTGGTCAAAATGCCATAAATTATACCTTACGACAACCTATTGGAGTTGTAGGCTGTATTTCACCTTGGAATCTCCCTCTCTATTTATTTACTTGGAAAATTGCTCCGGCTATTGCAACTGGTAATTGTGTGGTTGCCAAACCGAGTGAAGTTACACCTATGACGGCCCATTTACTTGGAGAAATTTGTAACGAAGCAGGTTTACCTAAAGGGGTTTTAAATATTGTTCATGGATTAGGCACAACTACTGGACAAGCCATAGTTGAGCATCCTGAAATTAAAGCGATCTCGTTTACAGGAGGCACATCAACAGGCGCACATATAGCTAGAGTGGCTGCGCCCATGTTTAAAAAACTATCTCTAGAATTAGGCGGGAAAAACCCAAACATCATTTTTGCAGATTGTGATTATGATGATATGTTAGAAACTACAGTACGATCATCGTTTGCAAATCAAGGACAGATTTGTTTATGTGGCAGTCGCATTTTTGTTGAAGCATCTATTTTTGAAAAGTTTAAAGTTGACTTTGTTAAGAAAGTAAAACAACTTAAAGTTGGTCATCCATCGGAGTCCACAACAGATATTGGTGCTTTAGTTTCAAAACCACATTTAGAAAAGATTATAAACTATATTAATATCGCTAAAGATGAAGGTGGAAAAATTCTTTGTGGCGGAAATCGTGTAACCGTATTAGGCTTTGAAAATGGTTACTATTTAGAACCTACAATTATTGAAGTTGAAACAGATGAATGCCGAGTAAATCAAGAAGAAATATTTGGCCCCGTAGTAACCATCATGCCTTTTGAAACTGAAGCTGACGTTTTACAAATGTCAAACAAAGTTAAGTATGGTTTATCAGCAACATTATGGACTAATAACCTTAAACGGACTATGCGATTGAGTAATCAATTACAAGTAGGCATTGTTTGGGTAAACACTTGGATGTTACGCGATTTACGAACGCCTTTTGGTGGTGTAAAAGCATCAGGAGTTGGACGCGAAGGTGGTTTTGAAGCGTTACGCTTTTTTACTGAAGCTAAAAATGTATGTATAAAATATTGACCGTTTACTGTCATGCTGAACATGATTAAGCATCTCTTTAATAGAAAACGAATAATGATAGAAGTAAAAAAAGATATATTCTTTTCATCAGATTTTAATGATATGGATTTAGAACTGATTTATTCGTTTGTTAAAAACTCTTATTGGGGAAATACTAGAACTTTTGAAGAACAGAAAACAGCATCAAAGAACACTATTAATTTTGGTTTCTTTCATAACGGAAATCAAATTGCTTATGCCAGAGTGATGACAGATAAAATTTTTTTCGCTTATCTTTTAGATGTTTTTGTTATTGAAGGTTACCAAGGCAAAGGGTATTCAAAATTATTAATTAATAACATACTAAATTTTCCGGAGTTAAAAAATATTGATAAATGGATGTTGGCAACTAAAGATGCTCAAGAGCTTTACAAAAGGTTTGGTTTTACAGCTATTAAAAGTCCTGAAAAATTGATGGAAAAATTAAGCCCTCGTGCTAAAATAATATACGAATAATATGGATTTAAAATTAAATAATAAAAACGCCTTAGTTTGTGGTAGTACACAAGGTATAGGAAGAGCAACCGCCATAGCATTGGCTGCCGAGGGTGTAAACGTAACTCTTGTTGCCAGAAACAGAGAGAAGCTTAAAGAAGTTTTAGCCGAATTACCTGAACACAGAAACCATAGTTATATAGTCGCTGATTTTTCTAAACCACGAGACTTACAAGAGCAATTGATTAAATTTATTGAAAAAGAACATGGATTTCATATTGTGGTAAACAACACTGGAGGACCAAGAAGTGGAGGAATATTAACGGCAAGTTTAGAAGCTTTTGAAAATGCTTTTACCATGCATTTAAAATGTAATCACCTGATAGCACAAGCTACAATTCCTTTTATGAAGGAAGCTGGTTTTGGCAGAATTATTAACGTTATTTCAACTTCAGTAAAAGAACCCATTCCTGGATTAGGCGTTAGTAATACTATAAGAGGCGCTGTTGGCAATTGGAGTAAAACGCTATCTATTGAAGTTGCAGAATTTGGGATAACAGTTAATAATGTGCTTCCCGGATTTACAGATACTGAACGTTTAACTGAAATTATTAAAATCAAGGCCAACATCGAGGATAGATCTATAGAAGACATGAGGGAAATTATGAAAAATTATGCCCCTGCAAAACGTTTTGCACAACCAGAAGAAACGGCCAATGTTATTACATTTTTAGCTAGTGAGGGTGCAGGTTATGTTAATGGTATTAATGTTCCGGTTGATGGTGGTCGTACCAAATCTTTATAATAATTTAACTTCGATAGTTTTAATAAAATTTAAGCTGTTTGTATATTAGTAACTAATTTGCGTTAAGGATAGAAGCGACATCCTTTTTTGTGAACTCTCAAGTACCAATTTGAACGTTAATTTATTATAATGCAGCGTTATTGATGAGATACTGAAACAAGTTCAACACAAAAAAGATATAGCGGATAGCCTGACCCTCGTGGTAACGCCAAAACCATTAAACTATGAGCAATTTAACATCTCCAATAAACTTTAAAGCTTGGATTGAAGAAAATAGACATCTTTTAAAACCGCCTGTAGGTAATAAAGTGGTTTGGAAAGATGGTGACTTTATTGTGATGGTTGTTGGTGGACCGAATAGTAGAAAGGATTATCATTACAATGAAACGCCTGAATTTTTCTATCAGGTTGAAGGGGATATTATTTTAAAAATAATTGATAAAGGCACGCCAAAAGATGTGCATATTAGAGAAGGTGATATTTATTTATTACCCCCTAAAGTGCCGCATTCCCCCCAAAGAGGAGCCAATACTGTTGGGTTAGTTATAGAATATAAAAGACCTGAAGGCACGCGTGATGCGCTACTTTGGTTTTGTGAAAATTGTGTAACTAAACTTTATGAAGAAGATTTTACTTTAGATAATATTGAAACAGATATGCCAAAAATATTTGATAAATATTACAACGATAAAGACAAACGGAGCTGCCCTAATTGTGGGGAAGTTATGCAACCACCAAAAAAAGTACAAATAGATTAAATATAACTTAAAGATTCCTGACCTCTCAGGACTTCAACATGAAACGTAAACTTAGAATTAACGGTCATTCTCACTTACTTCCTTATCCTGAAGATATCCCAGAATTCATGCAAGAAAAAGGCATTTTTTGGGTTGATAAAGATCGAAAATTCATGCTTCAGAAAGATTGGAAACGTCCAGTTACGGACTCTAGCTTTTTTTTAGATGAAAAACTAGAATGGATGGAACGCAACAAACTAGATCATGCTGTGGTTTTAAATTTGTCACAATTATATGGGAATGGTTTGCGTGTTGAGGAAATGAAGAAAGCACTCCGTTTTCAAAATGATTTTAATGCTAAAGTTCAGCATGCTCACCCTAGTAAATTTACTTGTGGTTTTGTAGTGCACCCTGCATTTATAAGAAGTGCCTGTTGGGAAATAGAACGCTGTGTTGAAAATCATGGTATGCAATTATTGTGCTTACCCACCCATTATATGGATACTATAGGAACATGGCGTTGTATTTTTGATGAAGAGAATGAGCCTATTTTTGAGTTGGCTAATAAATACAATTTAGCTGTAGAAATTCACCCGTATGATGGTGAAAAATTTATAAAATTAGAAAACATCTCATGGCGTTTTCATTTAATTTGGATGTTAGCCCAATGCGGAGATGCTTATCATTTTTTAACATTGAATGGTTACCAAGATAAATTTCCAAATATGCGAACCTGTTTTGCTCACGGTGGACAGTTAGCACAAATTAACTTAGGACGACGCATTCAAGGTTTTGATGGCAGACCTGATTTGTTTGAAGGTAAACATCACCCAAGGGAAGCCGTAGGACATAAAAATATCTTTTTTGACACCTTAGTTCATGATACGGGAGGATTGGAGCTATTGATACGAAATCATGGCTCTAAACAGGTTATTATGGGACTAGATGACCCTTACCCTTTGGGTGAGATGGAAAGTGACAAACAATCGTCTTATCCTGGGAAAATTTTAGATCTTGCTATGGAAAGGGAAATCATTAATAAAAAGGAATATGATGATATTTGGGAGCATAATGTAATTCAGTGGTTATGTGGCGAAGATGAAACGGCAAAAGAAAAGTTGATTAATAGAATTTTAAATTAACAAAGATTTAAACTTACTAGGTCTCCGCGGGAATTGACCAGACAAACGATAATCAATCATTATATTTACAATGCATTTTATACCAGAAAATTTAGATGATTATGTGGTGTCTCACTCTGAAAATGAGCCTGAATTACTGCAAGAATTAAATAGAGAAACCTATCAAAAAATTTTGCAACCACGTATGCTTAGTGGGCACTATCAAGGTAGAATTTTAAGTATGATTTCTAAGCTAGTAAATCCAAAAAACATATTAGAAATTGGCACTTATACGGGTTATTCTGCATTGTGCTTAGCAGAAGGCATGCAAATTGATGGAGGGCTACATACTATTGACATCAATGAAGAATTGATTGATTTTCAGCGTAAATATTTTAACAAATCTGGTTTTGGAAATCAAATTCATCAATATTTAGGTGACGCTTTAGAAATTATCCCAAAACTTGACACCTCCTTTGATTTAGTTTTTATTGATGCCGATAAAGAAAATTATTCCAATTATTTTAACGTCATTATTGATAAATTAAATACTGGTGGTATTATTATATCTGATAATGTTTTATGGAGTGGTAAGGTTTTAGAAACTACGTTTAAAAAAGATGACACTTCTACACCTGCACTGATTGAATATAATGCACTTTTAAAGAAAGACGAGCGTATTGAAACGGTTGTTTTATCTATTCGTGATGGCTTAACAATTAGTAGGAAAATCTAATGAATTGATGAAATTCAACTTGTTTAATACACAAACAGCTAAAATTTTCGTTTTACAGAACCCGTAAAATCTTCGATTTCATCTTTTACTTTATTGAGTTCCTTTTTTACATCTTTAGTAATACTTGTGTCTAATCCATTTTTTTCGGCAGTTTTTGTAATTTCGTGTTTGATATCATTAGTGGCGTCTTTAAGTGTACGCATGCCTTTACCTAAACCTCTTGCAATTTCTGGCAGTTTATCTGCACCGAATACCATGATGGCAATAAATAGTATAAATGCTATTTCTCCGCCACTTATAAATAAGAATATTGTTTGTTGTATCACAATACAAATATAGTGAGTTGTTTTTATTATTCCATTTACCAATTAAAATTATTGAAATAAAAAAAGCCGATTTTACAATCGGCTCTTTATGAAATATTTGATTTTTATTACCCTTTTACCTTTTGTTTAAATTTATCAAAACTGTTGGCCTCAACCTTCTTAGGCCATGCGTTATTTGAAGTATCAACATCGGCAGTTTCTAAATCTGGATCAATAGTAAAACCTGTTATAGCCTTATCTGTTCTAAACACCTTTTTGACTTCCTTTTCATTATATCTCCATATTTGAGCTGGGAATGTTTTTCTTTCTTTAGTACCATCTTCATAAGCTATCTCAAGTATTATAGGCATCACTAATCCACCTGGTTTTTCAAAAGTAACTTCGTAGAAATATTTAGGCGCATCTTTTAATCGTGCTTTTTCTTCTTCAGGAAGTTCCTCGATATAATCAGTTAAAAATTTAAAATCTGAAACGTTCTTTGCATTTTCTGGCTTTTTACCTTCCTCAACTTCTGCGTAGTAAACCAATTTATCCTTGTATGTAGCTAAATCCATATTATACCTTTTTGCAGTCTCTTTTGCTGCTTCAGTGGGCTGATCTGTTAAATAGTATTGTTTAACACCTTTAACACCAATATCCGTATAATCTGTTGTATAAAACCATCCTCTCCAGAACCAATCTAAATCCATGGCTGAAGCATCTTCCATTGTTCTGAAAAAATCAGCAGGTGTTGGATGTTTAAACATCCAACGTTGTGAGTATGTTCTAAATGCATAATCAAACAGCTCTCGCCCCATAATGGTTTCTCTTAGCATATATAATGCCGCCGCTGGTTTTGTATATGCATTAGGTCCAAATTTGTGAACATAATCACCTTGAGACATTATTGGTGAAATAAAATTTTGATCACCACCCATATAAGGAACAATATCTTTTGGAAGGTTTCCTGTGATAAAATTAGGATCATAATCTAACTCTGCTATAATTTCAACAAAAGAGTTTAACCCTTCATCCATCCATGTCCATTGACGTTCGTCACTATTTATAATCATTGGGAAAAAGTTATGCCCAACCTCATGAGTAATGACCCCAATCATACCTCTTTTTAATCTTGGTGAATAGGTTCCATCTGGATTAGGACGACCATAATTAAAACAAATCATTGGATATTCCATTCCCATTTGTGCATGCACAGAAATGGCTTTGCTATAAGGATAATCAAAAGTTAATTTTGAGTATTCTTCAAGTGTATTTGCAACAACTCTTGTTGACTGCTCTTCCCATAAAGGATTGCCTTCTTTAGAATACAATGAAATGGCCATTACCGATCTTCCGTTAATATCAACCGCCATAGCGTCATATATAAACTTTCTTGATGAAGCAAATGCATAATCTCTAACATTTTCAGCTTTAAAATGCCAGGTTTTTTGCTTTGTACTTTTTGTTGTTTCAGCTTTTTCAGCTTCTTCTTGCGAGACTATAAAAACAGGATCTTTAAATGATTTTGTTGCTTTTTCGTAACGCTTCATTTGCTCTTTAGTAAAACACTCTTTTCTATTTTGCAAAACTCCTGTTGCTTCCAATAAATGGTCAGCAGGAACCGTAATCTTCACATCAAAATCACCAAATTCTAGAGCAAATTCACTTCTTCCCCAGAATTGCATATTTTGCCATCCTTCAACATTATCATAAACACAAAGTCTTGGATAAAATTGAGCTATAACATAGGTGTTATTTCCATCAGGGAAAGCCTCATATCCCGATCTTCCTCCATCTAAAATGTGATTATTAACATTGTACCACCATTTTATTTGAAATTTAAATGTTTCACCTGGCGCTAATGGTTTGGCCAAATTTACTCGCATCATGGTACGATTTATCATAAAAGGTAAATCTGAACCATCTTCATTTTTAACATATTCGATATTGAAACCACCATCAAATTTTTCTTTCAAATTCGCTTTAGCAAATGAACCAGCACCATTAAAAGCGGCATTAAAACTTTCAGAATTAATATCGGGTGATTTAGAATCTTTTGCACGCATATTTTGGTCTAATTGAATCCATAAGTATTCCAAATAATCTTTTGAATTATTATGATACGTTATTTTCTCATCACCAAAAATTTGACTTTTATTTTCATCTAAACGAAGATTCATTACATAGTCTACCTTTTGTTGTGTGTAGGCATGACCTGGTGCACCTGACGCCGTTCTAGTTTCGTTTGGTGTCGCCAAAACGTCTTTCATTTGTCTAAACTTATTCTGATCAGTATGACCTTGTGGCTTTTCAGTAGCTTGATCTTGAGCAAAAGCGCCAGAAAAAATAAATACTAGGGATAAGAATAGATAAGTGTGTTTTCTCATAGTTGTTTTATATTATTTTAGAAAAAAAAGTGTGTTTTACAATTTTCGTTAGAAGATTGTTACAAAATGTGACCGAAAGTACTCAATTACGCATCCAAATTGCTTCATTTTAATTAAATTTTAACAAAGCATTAGGATTATCGTAAGTTAAAATGACACTTTTATTTTTAGAATTTATATTCGTTTTCACTATATTTTGTTGATCCTTCTGTAAATCGAACAAAACGCTGTTAGTAATCGAGAAAGATTCTATACTTTTTACATGTTCAACTTCTAGGTAACACCTCACTATATCACCTTCATATTCTTTCCCAATAAAATTGAATGTAACGGCTTTTTTATTGATACTTAACTTGATTTTATCTTGCAGATATCTATTTATATAAGTATCAATTATTATAGCCTCATCCTTTTCAGCAAGTACAATATTTTCATCATAATTTGATTTTAAAGCGTTTTCAAAATCATCAATAAATAGTCTAGATGTAATTTGAACCGATTCCTTTTCTTTTACATAATTAATTTGAGTAACACTTATATAATACTTATGCATTGATGTAAACGCAAACAGTGGTATAATAAAAATAATTATCAAAAATTTAAAAACCTTCATTGTTGTGATTTAAGAGTGACTAAATTACTTCTTTGCTATTCAAAAAGCATTCCAAACCTTATTATTTTTTAATTGAATTAATATTGTCTACATACTTTTTGAATTTCATTCTTAAAAAAATCAAAATTTTAAAGTCACTTTGATTTTTGCAATGTTTTACAAAATTTTCATCATCTGCACAGAAATAAAAGAAGTCCATTTTTAATTCTTCTTTTAAAGAGTTAGAAACAAAAAAATCTTTAAACAGTCTTGATTTAATAGCTTGTAAAAGCATTCTTTTTTCTTCAATTTCAACTCTGTTCTTTAGCATTTTAGTTCTGCCGCTAAGTCCATTTAATATAGGATTTAACGGAAGGCCACCACCTAAAAGGCCTAATAACATTTTAGGTTTAAACTCACCTGCTTCACTTAAACGTCGTTCACTTTGTGTGGCTGGTCTCCCTGTATAACCAGGAATACCAACATCATAGAAATTAATTGGTGGTTTTCCCTCTGTATTTTTAATATCAGACAGTAAATCTCCCGTTAATACTTTACCAACAAACACTTCATCTAGCTCATTAACTTGTTGAGTCAATTTCACAAAAATAGCTTTGGTTAAAATAATTTCATTTGAAATGATTACTTCCTTTAGTTTATGTTGAACAGATGAAAATTTTAAAGTATCATTTAATTTTGCAGCAATGGTAAAAAGCCCTTTTTTATCAGTAATAGTAAAAACTTGCGCCGTTATATTTATAACATGAATATTTTCGATATTCGTTTTACTCCCCACTCTTCCATATATTTCAGTAGACTGACTATGTACAAAAAAGGATAAGAAAACTAGTACTATAAATAATACGCGACCCAAATTGATTAAATTAGAGTATAAAGTACGTATTTCAAATCTTAAAGAAAATGTAAATAGCCTTTAAGGTTTTGTTAAAAGCCCTGAAGAACAAGTGCTTTTATTTTTTTGTTTTCAAGAACTCAACACTTTTTACATTCAGAAGTTCAAGAAATTCCATTTCTTTTCCATAATTAAGTAATAAAAAATCAAAATCGTCACTTTCAACAAATCCAATAAATTCTTGAACTCGATGTTCAGGAATATTAAAATTATCAACTAGAAATTCTGAACCAAAATAATATTTAATAGATTCAATGGGAACATCAGGCACACCTGCTTTCTTCTTGTCTTTTACTCTTGATCTGAATAAAGGAAGTAATAACTGATCAACGACATTAACAATGTTAAGGCCGTTTACCATAGTTTGGTGTTGCCTATCAACAGTAACATTTTTTACTTCTGACTTGTAATCTTTTTCAAAATCGTACTCCTTGCTACGCTTAACTCCAAAATAAAGAGCATCTAACTGAGGCTTAAAAGGTGTCGTAGCTTCTAAATCTGTATTTAAATTTCCCGACAGTCCTTTTGTAAATACTATAATTTCATCGAGCCTATTAATCTCTTCAATTAAAAAAAGCTTCATTTTCTTGGACTTGATGATAGCTGCATTAACTTCAAAACTTATATTTTGATATTGAAGTGCACTAACTTCAATGTTATCTTTTAAAGACACTTTTAATTTAAACTCTCCGTTTTCGTCAGTAATTGTTCCGGTATTTGAAGACGTATTAAATATGGTAATACCCAAAACATCATTGCCTTCAACTATAATTTTTCCAGACACTTCAATCCTATTGATGTTTTGAGAAACAGCATTTACAGAGATTAAAAGAGCTAAAAAGAGAATACATTTTTTCATGAGTTATTTCTTATGAAAATACCACTTTAATTTCAAATTGTAAAGTAAAATTTACGAATTCTTTGCTAAATACATTTTTTGATTAGCTTTACAAATAAAACTATTTTTTTATGCGAAATATTATTATTGCTAGCACGTCAACAATTCACGGTAGTGGATATTTAGAATATATTTTAGATGATTTAAAGGTGTTTTTTAAAAATGCTAATACCATTCTCTTTATTCCATATGCAAGACCTAGTGGCCTATCGCATAATAATTATACTGAAATTGCAAATAAGGCTTTTAATAAAATTAACAAAAAAATAAAAGGTATTCATGAATTTGAAAACCCTAATGAAGCCATTAAAAACGCTGAGGGTATATTTATTGGCGGCGGTAACACCTTTGTTTTATTAAATCAATTATATAAAAACAACGTCATTGATACTTTAAAACAAACTGTACAAAATGGCACTCCTTATTTAGGAACCAGTGCTGGCAGTAACATTTGTGGTCTAACTATTAAAACGACTAATGATATGCCCATTGTTTATCCACCGAGTTTTAATGCCATAGGATTAGTTCCTTTTAATATAAATCCGCATTATTTAGAATCAAGTTCTAATAATAAACACATGGGCGAAACTAGAGAAACCAGAATTAAAGAATTCCATTCCTATAATACACAACCCGTTATAGGCTTAAGAGAAGGCAGTTGGTTGCATGTTAATGATGATTCTATAATTTTAAAAGGTGAATTAAACGCCAGAGTTTTTGAATATAACAAAGCACCCTATGAGGTTGATTCTGGCACAGAATTAAAACAATTAAAATAAAAACAATTTGGGCGTGTCCCCGAAAAACGGGGCCGGGCTATTCTCTAAAAGTCCTCGCTCGTACCTCACTGTGGGCTATTCGTTACTATCCCTCACGCAAGCATATGAGTCAAGACCAAGACCTCGACATAAGGAAAACTAATCCGCATAAAAAAAGCTCCATATTTCTATGAAGCTTTTAGAGCGAGAGACCAGGTTCGAACTGGCGACATTCAGCTTGGAAGGCTGACGCTCTACCAACTGAGCTACTCTCGCATTAGCGGTTGCAAATATATAAACTGTTTCTTCTTCTGCAAGAAAAATCAAAGCTTTTTTAAAAAATGATACCCTAAAATTTTAAAGCCTTCATTAAAATAAAATTTATGAGATGCTGAATTAGCGACATAAGTATTTAACTCTATGGATTCAAACCCTTTAGCTTTTAAGTAACTATAAATCCAATCAAAAAATTGCTTTCCTAAACCTTGTCCTCTATAATCATCTTCTATAAAAACATGATCTGGTTCCACACTTTTTCCAGAATAGTGCCTAGTGCAATACCACAATCCACAGACACCAATAAGCTTGTCACCATTGTAAATAACCACACATTCATAGTTTTGAGTTATCATTTCAGAAAAACGTTGTTTTAAAATGGCATCAGAATCTTTATTTCCATTAAGCTTTTGAACCAATGGAATTATAATGTTTATATTTTCTTTTTCTAAAATTTTAAAAACAAATGCCATAAATATATTTTAAGTGAAGGTAAGAATTCCTCAAAATATTTTTAAGTTTGAAAAAATAAAAAATATCAGTACATCAAACTATAAAATAAAAATTATATGTTCAAAGGAAACTTATTCAGTAAGGCATCCTATTTTAAGAGCAGGAAAATCCATTGAATCTTGCGTTTTTGAGGGAGATGATCTTGAAACCACCATACATTTTGGGGTTTTTTCTAAAGAAAATTTGGTAGGCATTTGCTCTTTTTATAAAAACTCTCATCCTAATATCTTAGAAACACCACAATATCAACTCAGAGGAATAGCTGTTTTAAAACCATTTCAAGGCAAAGGTTTCGGTAAAAAAATTTTAAGACATGCAGAAGATTTTCTTAAAGAGAAAAGAGCCATAATAATTTGGTGCAATGCCAGAGAAATTGCAATTAATTTTTACAAAAAGAATGGTTATCAAATTATTGGAGAACCCTTTTATATAAGAGATATTGGTTTACATTATGCGATGTACAAAGTACTATATTCCTTATAGTGACTTAATTAAAAAATGAGTGTCAAATAATTATAAACTAGAATTTCGTAATTTTAGTTATAATTTTTTTTTAAATGAGAGGAAGAAATCTTAAAGTCCGGTTATTAATTGGAGCAGCAATAGCTTTATTTTTTGTTTTCAAAAGATGTAGCCAACAAGAAGTAAACCCATATACAGGGAGAACTCAAACCATATCAATGACTGCTGATAAAGAAATTGCTATTGGCTTACAAAGTGCCCCACAGATGGCGCAACAGCATGGTGATTTACATCCAAATACTCAATATCAAGCATTGGTTGATAATGTTGGAAATAAATTAATAAATAACAGTATTGCTCTAGAAACACCTTATAAATACGAGTTTCATTTACTAGCCGACCCAAACACCAT
>Ga0213861_10000164_pt1 | contig 52775 bp, 55 predicted proteins | sample PICome_4_FD_160110 | JGI IMG/M metagenome (GOLD analysis project Ga0213861, IMG submission 160110) | Coastal seawater microbial communities near Pivers Island, North Carolina, United States - PICO131 | ecosystem: Environmental > Aquatic > Marine > Coastal | place: USA: North Carolina... | reverse complement strand
AGTATCTTTGCAACTTCCTCTGAAAGGGATATTGATGCGGAGCCTGAAAAAATTCCTACAGTAGGTTTATTAATCATTTTCTTTAGTATTGGCTGGGGTGGCTGGATTCGAACCAGCGCATGACGGGATCAAAACCCGTTGCCTTACCGCTTGGCTACACCCCATTATTTTAAGTAAGTTAATAATGGTGAACATTGTAAAGGTTCGCAAAAAGAGTGTCTCCATTTAGTTGGAATTTTTTTTAAAGTTTTTTCAATTTTACTTTTATCATTATAAGCACAAAATATTGTTGATCCTGTTCCGGATAGCTTAAAGGAGTTATTTTTATTCAATTCATTAAAAATTTTTTTTATATCTTGATTTTTTTCAAGAAAGATAGGCAAAAACGAGTTTTCTTCCTTCGTCAGAATTGATTCTTGAGAATTCTTGCTTAAATCATCCCATTCAGAGAAAAGTTCTTTGGTTGAGGAGTGAACTTGAGGAAATAGTAGTAAATATTTTTTATTAGAGTGTTTTATTTCCTCAGATAGCTTTTCACCAATACCAGATGCATGAGCATTTTTTCCAAAAATAAAAAAAGGTACATCTGCTCCAAGTTTTTTGCCCAGCTTCATTAATTCTGAAACAGAAAGTCCAAGCTTAAATAAAAAATTTATTCCTATGAGAGCTGCTGCTGCATTTGAGCTACCCCCACCCAAGCCTCCTCCTAATGGGATATTTTTTACAATCTCTATATCACAATAGATTTCTTTGCCAATGTAATTTGATAATGATCTAACTGCATCAAAAACTATATTTTGCTCTCCATCGATTGAAGTTCTGAGATTAGTTTTTACAGAAATGGATTTACTCGATGTCCTTTTGATTGACATTTCATCAAATAAATTGATTAGCTGAAATTGTGTTTTAATTTCATGCATCCCATCAGTTCTTTTGCTCAACACTGAGAGATTTAAGTTCAGTTTTGCGGGGCAATTTAATTTTAGGCTATCCATGCTTTAAAAGCCCAACAATTTTTAGCTCAGTTTTGTACGTCATATGGACTGATACCTCATCATTATTTTGATGGCTGCATTTTAATTCAAAGTCATATTTTTTTAAGATGAACGTATTTTTATCAATACTTAGATTACCAAAGCAAGAATTAAAAAAATTGACATAGTCTTTGTTATCAAAGCCCCGCAGTAAATAAAGGTAGTCATTATCAATTTTCGGATCAAAAGACAGACCTGCGGAATGATGAAATTCAATCTTTAATAGATTTCCAAATAAAGGTTTACCAATCTGTATAATAACGTTTTCAGGCAATGCATTAACTCTTATATTATAGTTAGAGCGGCTGTGAGTGTCGGCAAAGGATAGCTTGCCTGTAAATACTCTTTCTGAAAATGTTGAGCTAGATATTGATGAACATGAACCTAAGAATATTAAAAGAAATATTGAGATAATTTTTGTTATGGAATTAAAGCTATTTGGCATAAATCATAAAACTACAAAGTTATCAGAGAGAGAACTTTTTATTATAAATGACTCTAATCAAGAAGACTTTAAAAATTTCTTTGACTGTAGTTTTAATGATTCAATAGAATCATTTTTCTCTCTCTCTACCTGTAATAGAACTGAGGTTTATGTTTACGGCGCCTCATTAAACATAGAGCAAATTGCCCAAAAAACCCTAGAGTTCTTTGGTTCAAGGGATTGTCTGAATGATGATTTATATTTTTTTAACGGTAATGAGGCTATCGAACATATGTGCTATGTTGCAAGTGGCCTTGATTCTCAGGTATTGGGTGAGCAGGAAATACTGGGCCAATTCAAGCAATCAATTCAGACATATATTGGACTCGGTTCATTGAACGGCCCATTTCAAAAACTAACAGAGGATATTATATCAATTGCAAAAGCAGCAAGAACAGAAACACAGATTGGTTTTAACCCGCTATCTGTTTCAGGACTATCGTTAAAAATTGTTCAAGAGATTTTTGAGGATCCCACTCAGCAAAAACTTACAATAGTAGGGGCTGGTCAAATGGCAATGAGCGTCATTGAAAATTTTTTTACAAATGGCATCACCAATATCAATGCAGTTAATCGATCTAAGAAAACATTAACAATTAATAATGCTCTTTCTATTGAGACAACTCAGTTATCTCAGCTTGGTACTATGATTCAGAATACAGATATTTTAGTCACTTCTATTAATTCACCTCTACCTATTATTGGAAAGGGATTGATAGAGCAAGTCATGAGAGAAAGAAAGAACAAACCAATGCTATTAATCGATTTGGGAGTTCCTAGAAACATAGAGAATCAAGTGAGAGATCTGGAGCATGCTTATTTATTCACAATTGAAGATATTGAGCTTGTCACCCAAGAGAATCTAGAGGAACGCTCCTCTGAGGCATTAAAAGCAAGAGATCTTATTCAGCAAAGAATTGAATCTTTAATTCAAGAGAAGGCTGATAAAAACAATCGCAATGAAGCCTATATTGCTCTTAAGAATGTCTCTAACAATCTTGATGAGCAAGACTTCTTAGAGTTGCTGAATTCAGATGACCCATGTGCATCCCTTAAACAAATGAATGTTATCTCAGAGGATCAGCTACAATATATTTCAACATTAACCCCTCATGCTGTTTTGTCTATGATTAAGGAAATTAGAAGTGCTTGAAGATTCCATTATTGCAAAATTAGAGAGCATTAGAGTTCGATCCACTGAGATACATGAAGCTCTTGCAAAAGAGGGTGCGACAGATGATATGGCTCAGTTCACTCAATTAAATAAGGAATATTCTGAAATTACTCCCATCGTTGATCTATTTCAATCACTTCAAGATGTGGAGAAAGAATTAAGTGGCGCAAAGGAACTTTTAGACTCGGGAGATTTAGAGTTAATTGAGCTTGCAAAAATAGAAGTCACATCCAACCAAGAGAAGATTGCAGAGCTTGAACAAAAACTTAAATTCATGTTGTTGCCTAAAGATCAAGCAGATGATGGGGCTGCTTACCTTGAGATTAGAGCGGGAGCAGGTGGCGATGAGGCTGCAATCTTTGCAGCAGATTTATTTAGAATGTATTCAAGGCTATCTGAGCGTCAAGGCTGGAAGGTTGAAATTGTAAATACAAAGCAATCAGAGCCCAGTGGCTTGAAAGAGGCTGTTGTGAAAATTAACGGTCAAGGGGTTTTTAAGTTCCTTAAGTTTGAATCTGGTGTTCATCGTGTTCAAAGAGTGCCTGAGACTGAGTCGCAAGGTAGGATTCATACCTCAACAGTTACCGTTGCAATTTTACCTGAAGTTGATGAAGTCCAAGACATAGAAATAGATAAAAGCGATTTAAGGGTAGATACTTACAGAGCATCTGGTGCAGGGGGGCAGCATGTTAACAAAACTGACTCTGCCGTTCGCCTAACTCACATTCCAACAGGAGTGGTAGTGGAGTGTCAGGATGATCGATCTCAGCATAAGAATAAGGCTAAAGCTATGGCTCTTTTGGCGGCAAAATTAAAACAAAATGAGATTGATGAGCAGCAAAATATAATTGCCAGTGAAAGAAAAATTCTTGTGGGTACCGGTGATAGAAGTGAGAAGATTAGGACTTATAATTTCCCTCAGGGACGTATCACTGATCACAGAATCAAGCTAACCCAGCATAATTTAGACCAAGTGATGGATGGCGACATGATTTCTATTTGCCAAGCGTTAATTACCGAAAATCAATTAGCCCAGCTTTCTAACCTTGAAGAAACCTCATAATTGAATCAAAGCCTTAAAAATTATTTTACTCTCGCTAGATCAAAAGAATCTCAGCATCAAAATATTTTACGAGACCTAAAATACTTCTTAAAGTGTCTTGAATTAAGCGATACCATCATCACTCTTGAAGATGAGTATAATTTATCAGCTGAAGAAACCTCAAAACTCGATACTTTTTTTTCATCATACTTAGCCGGCGTTCCCTTTGATTATATTACAAATGAATCAGAATTTATGGGGTATAAATTTTATGTTGATTCAAGAGTATTAATTCCTAGACCGGAAACAGAACTAATTGTAGAGTGGGTATTAGATCTATCGTTAAATAAAAACTCGACCATTGTTGAGGTTGGAACGGGCTCAGGCTGCATTGCCATATCAATTTGCTTGAAAAATAAAGATCTTAAAATTCTTGCCACAGATCTTTCAGATTCAGCTCTAAAAGTAGCTCACATAAATAGAGAGCGCCACAACGCTTTCAATGTAAATTTTATGCAAGCTGATTGGTTAGCTTACTCCATAGAGAATTCTCTTGATTTAGTTATTTCTAATCCACCATATATAAAACCAAATGATGCCCATCTCAGCGCCCTTCATCATGAGCCTTTAATGGCATTGACTTCCATAAATGGGTCAAAAAGCTTTTTTCACATTGCCTCAAAAGCAATTCATTCTTTAAAGTTAGGAGGGAAAATCATATTTGAACACGGTTATTCTCAAGGATTAGAGGTTTCAAACATCTTAAAAGATTTTGGCTTTAAAAATATTGTAACTTGCAAAGATTTTCAAGGCTTAGACAGATATACCTATGCAAATAAATAATATTATTTTCATATGATAAGATTTATTCTTGAAAGTCAACGCAGGATATAATTCTGTTAAAAAACTTCAAGATTACTAATAAATAAAGGGGTTACTGTAATGAAAGGTAATATGATGAACTGGGATTTAACTATCCCACAGGCAATTTTACATGCCGAAAAATATAATTTTGATGGCAAATTAGTTTCACGAGAATTAGATGGATCAATAAATTCAACTACATATGGAAAGTCAATTAAGCGTTCTAAAAAGCTTGCTAATGCTCTCGCAAAACTTGGCGTAAATGCACATGATCGAGTTGCAACTATTGCCTGGAATAACAGTAGGCACTTTGAAACCTATTTTGCCGTATCTGGCATGGGAGCTATCCTACATACATTAAACCCAAGGTATTCTCCTGACCAGTTAATATACATACTTAATCATGCAGAGGATGAGGTTTTAATTGTTGATCCTACATTTATTCCGCTTGTGGAGAGTGTTCAAGATAAATTAGATACAGTTAAAACAATAATTATTGCATCATCAAAAGATGTGATTCCAGAAAATAATTTAAAAAATGCATTAAGTTATGATGAATTAATTAAAGATGAGTCAGATGAATACGATTGGCCTGAATTAAATGAAGATGATGCAGTTGCTTTGTGTTATACCTCTGGTACTACTGGTAATCCTAAGGGGGTTTTATATTCTCACAGGTCAACTATTTTGCATGCAATTTCAGTATCTGGAGCCATGGGTTTTGACTCTTCTAGTTCAGTCTTACCAGTTGTACCTATGTTTCATGTTAATGCTTGGGGCGTACCTTATTGTGCATTAATTACCGGAATAACTTTAGTCTTGCCTTGCCACGCTCTGGATGGAGAGTCCTTGTATGAGCTGGTAAAGCAAGAATCAGTTGACTCAATGCTGGGTGTTCCAACCGTTTGGCTTGGACTATTACAATATCTTGAAGGAAAAGGCCTTAAGCTTGATACAGTTGATCAAGTTTTAGTTGGAGGCTCTGCAGCACCTTATGCAATGATCAAGGCATTTGATGAACAGCATGATGCATTTTTAACTCATGGATGGGGGATGACAGAAATGAGTCCTCTTGGAACTTTAAATGCTCCAACCAAAAAAACCATGAGCCTGCCTAAAGAAGAAAGATATCAGCTTCAAACCAAACAGGGTTATCCGATGTTTGGCGTGGAGATTAAGACTGTTGATGATGAAAATAATGAACTTCCTAGGGACGGAGAGGCAAGCGGTGCTCTAAAGGTTAAAGGCCCATGGATCATGCATAAATATTACAAAGCAGATGGTCCTGCAGTAGATGAGGAGGGCTGGTTCGATACTGGAGATGTTGCAACTATTCATCCAGACGGATGCATGCAGATTGTCGATAGAGCAAAAGATGTGATAAAGACTGGAGGAGAATGGATAAGCTCAATCGACTTAGAAAATGCTGTGCTAACTCACGAAAATGTACTTGAAGCATGCGTCGTCGGAGTTCCACATCCTAAGTGGGATGAGAGACCTTTACTTTTCTTGATCACAAAAGATGGAAATGAAATTGATAAGCAGGAAATCAATGATTTCTTGCTAGAAAAAGTTGTTAAGTGGTGGTTACCCGATGATATTATTTTTGTCAAAGAGCTTCCGCATGGCGCAACAGGAAAGTTGTTGAAGGTTGAGTTAAGAGAAGAATATAAAGAACATTTAATGGGAGAATGATATGTTACACATTGTAAAACCTGGTGAAATTAATTCGGTAATTGGTAAGGATCTTGGCGCTTCCGAATGGATGGTGATTGATCAAGAAAGAATTGATAAATTTGCCGATGCAACCATGGATCATCAATTTATACATGTTGATCCAAAACAAGCAGAACCTATTTTTGGTTCAACAATTGCACATGGCTTTCTTTCATTATCCTTAGTTGCTGGCATTTCATTTGCACAAGAAATTGGTATGGTGCTTGAGGGTACAAAAATGGGTTTGAATTATGGTTTGGACAAAGTGCGTTTTTTAAGCCCAGTTCCAGTTAATTCAGAAGTTCGTATACATACTAAATGTATTGATGTGACAGAAAAAAATCCAGGACAGTTTTTAGTTAAAAATGAAGTTTCAATGGAAATTAAGGGAGTGGATAAACCGGCATATATTGCTGAGACTTTAAGTTTATTTATTACTTAAGTTTATCTTTTAAGATGCTATTAACAGTATTGGGATTCGCCTTGCCTTCAGTTAATTTCATTACTTGCCCAACAAAGAAACCAAATAATTTGTCTTTGCCAGCTAGATATGCCTCTACTTGAGCTGGATTTTCATTAATCACAGTCATAATAATTTCTTCAATGGCTCCATCGTCAGATATTTGCTCTAAGCCTTGAGATTTAATAATTTCATCCGGTGAAGATCCATTTGTGCACATTTCTTCAAATATAGACTTTCCAATTTTGCCAGAAATAGTTTGGTCATCAATTCGATTGATTAGCACAGCAACTATATCAGGGGTTAGCTTTGATTCATGAATTTCTATTTGCTCTTTATTTAAATACGCACTAATTTCCCCTATCAACCAATTTGATAGAAGGGAGTAATTTTTAGTTTTTTGCAAAGCAGTCTCAAAGAAATCAGCCATGGACTTAGAGGATGCAATAATTTGTGCATCATATACTGATAAACCAAATTCTTCCTGATAACGAGTTTCTTTTTCCCTTGGAAGCTCTGGAAATTCATCTCTAATTTTTTGTATTTCCTCATCAGAAATAATAACCGGAAGCAGGTCTGGCTCTGGAAAATACCTATAATCATTTGCAAATTCTTTTGATCTCATTGGTCGAGTCTCATCTTTGGAGCTGTCATAAAGTCTTGTTTCTTGGGTAACTTTTTCTCCATTTTCAAGAATTTTAATTTGTCTTTTAATTTCAAAATTAATAGCTTTTTCAATAAATTTAAAAGAATTAATATTTTTTATTTCTGTTCTAGTGCCTAGCTCTTTGACACCTTTTTTTCTTATGGATACATTTGCATCACACCTAAGAGAGCCTTGCGCCATATTCCCATCAGATACATCTAAGTAGGTAACAAGCTGATGCATGGCTTTCATGTATGCAACTGCCTCTTTTGCACTTGAAATCTCTGGTTCAGAAACAATTTCTAAAAGCGGAGTTCCTGCTCTATTTAAATCTATTGCGGAGAAGCCCTCAAATTCATCATGGATTGATTTACCAGCATCTTCCTCTAAATGAGCTCTAGTAATATTAATAGTTTTAGCTGAGTCATCTGAGATAATTTCTATAGACCCACCTAAAACAATTGGTAAATCCATTTGTGTAATTTGATAACCCTTAGGGAGATCGGCGTAAAAGTAATTTTTTCTATCAAATAATGAGGTTTGATTAATCTGTGCCCCAACAGCCATTCCAAATCTGATCGCTTTGTAAAAAGCCTCTTTATTTACAGATGGCAGAACTCCTGGAAGACCGCAATCAATTAAATTTACATTTGTATTTGGACTTGCCCCAAAAGCAGTAGACGCTCTTGAAAATAGCTTTGTTTTTGTTGATAGCTGAACATGTGTTTCTAGCCCAATCACAGTTTCCCAGCTCATTAAAAATCTCCCAAATTAGGTCGAGCTTGATGATGATCTGAGTTTTTTTGAAATATATGTGCAGCATTAAGTATCTGATCTTCTCTCAGAAAATTTCCAATTAATTGAAGGCCAGCTGGTAGGGAATTAACTTGTCCATGTGGAATTGAGATCGCAGGAAGACCCGCTAAATTAGACGAAATTGTGAAGAGGTCTTCAAGGTAAAGCTCAACGGGATTTTGTGCACCCTTACTACCAAATTTAAAGGCGGCATTAGGTGAAGTTGGCGTCATCAAAACGTCAACAGATTGAAAAGCATGGTCAAAATCATTCTTGATTAATCTTCTAACCTGTTGTGCCTTTTTATAATAGGCATCATAGTATCCAGCAGAAAGCGCGTATGTTCCGATAAGTATTCTTCGTTTAACTTCATCTCCAAAACCTTCGCTTCTTGATTTGATATATAAATCATTTAAATCATTAGTATTTTCTGCTCTATGTCCAAAACGCACACCATCAAATCGTGATAAATTTGATGAGCACTCGGCTGGGGCGATGGAGTAATAGGTTGGAACAGATGCAGATATATTTGGCAGTGAAATTTCGATGAATTGAGCACCTAAGGCCTCATAGTTTTTTTTTGACTCCTCAAAAAGTGCTTGTACTTGTGGGTCTAAGTCGCCGAGATTAAATTCTTTAATAATGCCAATTTTTAACCCATCAATAGGTTGATTGATATTTTCCAAGAAATCGGGGACATCAGAGTTTAATGATGTGGTGTCTTTTGAGTCATGCCCTGACATTGTATTAAGCAATATGGCACAATCTTCAGCTGTTCTCGCTAATGGTCCAGCCTGATCTAGACTTGAGGCAAAAGCAATCATTCCCCATCTAGAAATTCTGCCATAAGTTGGTTTTAATCCAGTGATTCCACAATGAGCGGCAGGCTGACGGATTGATCCTCCTGTGTCAGTTCCAGTGGCGGCTGGAACAATTCCAGCTGCTACAGCTGCAGCAGATCCACCAGAACTCCCCCCTGGTACATATCCTTTTTTCCAAGGGTTATGAACATTTCCAAAAAAACTAGTTTCATTAGAAGATCCCATTGCAAACTCATCCATATTTGTTTTGCCAACAGTAATAGAGCCAGCATCCTCTAGTTTTTTTACTGCTGTTGCAGTATACGGAGGGATAAAATTTCTGAGTATTTTTGAAGAGCATGTTGTCCTTAAGCCTTCTGTACAAAATAAATCTTTTTGTGCCAAAGGAATCCCCGAAAGCCATGAAGAATCTTTTTCATTTAAATCTATAGCGTTAGCTTTTTTAGCGCTAAATTCCTCATTCATCGTTACAAAACAATTCAATTCTTTATATTTTTTAGCTAATTTAAGAGATTCTTGAGTTAGCTCAGAGGCAGATATCGATCCTTCATCAAGCATCGCTCGAAGGTCAACAATTGATTTAAATTGAATACTCATTCAACAACTCGCGGGACTAGAAAGTAGTCCTCATTTGATGCAGCTGCATTTTCAAGGAATTTCTCTTTTTTATTATCTGACTTTTCAATGTCATCATGCATAAAAGCTGTCATTTCAAGTGGACTGTAAAGAGGCTCAATATCTGAGGTATCAATTGTTTGTAAGCTACCTATGAGATCAATAATTGTCTCGAGATCTTTTTGTATTTTTTCAGATTTGCTTTGATCTATTTCTAGTCTCGCTAGATAACAAATAGTTCTGACGGTTTCTTGATCCATATGATATTATTTTATTTCTGATGCGCAATATTAAACTAAAAGCATCCTAAAATGAATTTACAGGGAATATCATAGTGGATTTCAATCTATTTAAAACTGTTCGAGGCCTATTTTCTAATGATTTATCAATAGATTTAGGTACAGCCAATACATTAATTTATACAAAGGATATAGGAATAGTCCTTAATGAGCCCTCTGTTGTGGCTATTCGTGAAAGTCGAGGCCAAAAAACAGTTGTAGCGGTGGGACACGAAGCTAAAAAAATGCTTGGAAGAACCCCAGGTAATATCAAAGCTATTAGACCATTATCAGAAGGAGTTATTGCTGACTTTCAGGTTACAGAAAAAATGCTGCAGCATTTTATTGGAAAAGTTCATGAGCAAAGGTTTATTAAACCCAGCCCAAGAGTTCTTGTATGTGTACCTTGCAGATCAACTCAAGTTGAAAGAAGAGCTATCAGGGAATCTGTTTTAGGCGCAGGAGCTAGAGACGTAAAACTAATCGAAGAACCAATGGCGGCTGCCATTGGAGCTGGCCTTCCAGTTGAGGAAGCTAACGGAAATATGGTTGTAGATATTGGAGGAGGAACTTCAGAAATTGCAATTCTTTCTTTAAATGGAGTGGTTTACGCTGAGTCAGTAAAAATTGGCGGTGACCTTATGGATAACTCAATTACTTCATGGGTTAGAAGGAACTATGGTTGTGTTATTGGAGAATCCACAGCTGAAAAAATTAAATATACTATTGGATGCGCATCTCCTGATTCTGAAGATCTTGAAATGAATGTAACTGGACGAAACTTAGCTGAGGGAATTCCGGAAACTTTCACATTAAAAAGCTCTCAAATGTATGAGGCCATGAGAGACCCATTATCTGGGATGGTGCGTGCAATAAGAAATGCTTTGGAGCTTTCTCCGCCTGAACTTGCTGCAGATATTGCTGAAAGGGGTATTGTGCTGACTGGAGGAGGAGCTTTAATGAGGGACTTGGATGTATTAATTTCTTCTTCTACAGGAATCCCAGTTATCGTTGCCGAAGATCCATTAACTTGTGTTGCAAGAGGAGGAGGCAAGGCTCTTGAAATTATCGATAAGTATAATATTGATCTACTTTCAACAGAATAATTAACTAAATATGGCGAGATCTACGCCTTCATATACCCCAGTAAGAAATTACGCACTTGGCTTTTTTTTATCAGCATTTTTATTATTTAGTGATATTAGTTATGGAACTTTTGCTCCATTGAGAGGTTTTGTTCATGCCTCCAATCTCTATGCGCAGATGGTTGCTAGCAGCATGTTCGAAAATATTAGCAATTCATTATCCTCATTTCAGCAAAATAAAAACCTCGCTCAAGAAAACAAAGAGCTAAGAGAACAAATTCGTAAAATTAGGACTCAGGATTTTATTCAACGCAAAGACGCAGAAGAGTCACTCCAAATTATTGATCTTCAAGAGACATTGATTGACTCGCTTAATACTAAAAATATCAATATATTTAAGATAGCTTCAATAGATTTAAAAAACTATTTTTGTTGCTCAACACATAGAATCTTCTTACAGAATTCAAATCAGGCTCAAGTAGCAGAAAATACTCCAGTCTTTGCAGGGGGCTCATTTATTGGTCAAACTAAAAATACCTATTTAAACTTTACTGAAGTCATACTTTTTTCAGATATTAAGCATTTATTGCCTATTAAATCTAATTATTTCTATTGCGATGCAAGAGGCGAGGGTAAGCCAATGTTAATTTCTTGCAAACTAAATAATAATATTGATGATTTTCAAAATAAGATTGGCGATAGTATTTTTACATCCGGTTTAGGCGGTGTTTTTTTAAAAGATATTGAAATTGGAATGATTTCAGCTATCAATTCAATTTCAATCAATGAAATTGAAGTTGTAATAACCCTAAAAACTGATCCCTTAGAAGAAAACTTCTTTGGAATGATAGGCAGAGAGGCTGATGAAATTTAGCAATCATCTCGTTATTCTTTTAACAATTATGCTGGGATTTTGGCTTGATGAATCTCTGAATCCTATAAGTATTAAATTGTTTTTGGAATTAAATTTTGGTTTTTTAATTTTTGCATACTGGATTTTTGCAATACCAGATAAAATTCAAAGCTCAGCTGCATTGATTTATGGACTGATAATCGACTTATTTTTCTCAAATGTGATTGGTTTGAATATGCTTTTCTTTGTTGCAACTTCTTACATTATCCATTTGTATGTTTTTCGATTTAGAATTTTTTCTTATTTTCAACTATCGGTTTTCTTTTCAGGATCATCTACTTTCTACACAGCCTGTAAATTTCTTTTGCTTTCTCCTAATAATTATTCTTATATTGTGTTGATGGTTAGTTTTTTAATAACTTTAGTTTTATGGATAGGAATTTATTTTATTATGAGAGCTTTCAGAAGACGTTTTTTTTCAAACTTATAGGTCATGAAGAAATTATTTTTCCTTTCTGTCATCAGTGGAGGTATTTTAAGTTGGCTATTTTTTCTATTCCTTACTGTTTTTACCTTTTCTCCTTGGACCTTAATTAAAACTATAGATGACTATTTTCTACCTTCTTACTCAATAGATTTTTCAGAACTAGAAAGCACCGGAAGCGCCTTAAATAGAAATTTAAAGTTCTTTAATTTAAATATTTTTCACGATGATAAGACGCTTATTAAGATCAAAGAATTAGATATAGGATTATCTCTTAAGCCGCAGAAATTTTTTTACTTTTTAAATATTAATAATATTGCTGTAAGAGATGGTTACTTTGATCATTCAAATATACAAAGCGCCAATTCATCTCCAAGCTTTTTTCTAAATTTTGATGAACAAATTTCCCTTTCATTCAAAGATTTTGAATATCGTAGAGATGATTCAATACTTGAAATCAATGGCGATCTTTTTGGTGAATTATCTAGATCATTTTCTGGGCAGCTTAGTTTTTTGCATGACAATCAATTAAGCACCATAGCAGTAGATATTGCTGAAGAATCTTATCGCTTTTCAATAAATCTTTATTCCTTTAAATGGTTAAGCTTAATTCCTGCTTTCAGTGCCTCACCTATAAAAGATTTAGAATTTCAAATGAATGCTCTTGGAGAGCTGCAGAATAACCAATCAATTGTGAGTGGCTCTTTTAACTCTAATAGCTTATTTTTTCGCTCATTATCAATCAAGCCAAACAAAGGATCTTTTTATTACCAGTCTAGAAAAAATATTGGTACATTGAAATTAAGTAAATTTTTGAACCCATTTGTAGATGAAGAGCGTCCGATTCAAATTAATCTTCAAAAAAAATCCATAGAAGTGCCTAGATTTTTTATTTCACCTCAAATTATTGAAATAGAGGAATTTAAAGTAAGCAATCTAATTATTGAAAATTTTTTTATATCATTTGATAGCATCATTCCAAAATATTCTGGATTTATTAAAGATCTTGATTTAAATGATCTATATTTTGATGAAATCAAAAATCTTACTGGTAATTTTTCTGGGAATGGAAATCATATGAAATTCCTAGTAGATTCAGATAACTCGATACTAAAAAATTACAAGAAAGACTTGATTCCAGTATCAATTATAGGAGCAGGAAATTTTTCTGGTTTAGCTTTTGATCTTAATGCCAGTATTTTAAATCAATCCTCTCAGATTAATTTAGCTTTGCAAATCGACTCAGAGTTATTGAACCCGCTGTCTTTGGAACTTAAAGGATCTGATATTTCTAAAAATTTGATTACATTCTCTCTTCAAAAATCATTGAACGGAGTAAGTTCTTATATCGATAAAAGCATAGATCTCCTTGGCAAAAATTCTGTTTATTTTAATTACTCTACTAATCGCTCAAATCTGAATCCTAATTTAAAAGTAAAAATATTTAGCAATGAATCTGTGCTAACTGCTAATAAAGATTTAATTATTGACTTCTCTGAACCGATTATTGAGGCGGACAGCAAAAATTTATATGTGTTTTCTCCATCCGGTAAAGCAGCTAATTTCTCATTTGCTGGAGCTTATGGCTTGTTGAATTATAAGACTGCAAAAATTAATTTTTATTCTCTTCATGATATCACCTCAATTGAATTACAAAGTGCATTAGATCTGGGGGGAGTGAGCATTAATTTGCCCAATATACAAGCAGAGAACAAAGGTGAGATTCAGCTCTCAAGTTTGAACTTAAAAAATGCAATTTCTCTAAAAACAAAAAATTTTTCTATGCCAGTAACTAAGTCTTACAAAATTAATTTTGATAATTCGAGTATGTTTATTGTTGATTTAGATAAGGTGTATGGATTATTACCATCGTCTTTTATGAAAGATAAGATTTCTATTCTTCTTTCAGGCAACGATCTAACTGAAACATATGATTTAACATTTTCAACGCGTATCAATTTAGATTTAGAACAACTCATAGCGAATTCAAAATATCTTCAAGTTTCTGGAAATGAATTTTTTAAAATAGATTTTAATATTAAAAAAAACTCACCATCAATGTTAAAGATGTATTCTGACCTAAAGCATATTGAGCTTAATTCACCTTTAAATTCACTATCTAAGAATAAGTTAGTTAGATTGCCTACAGAAATTTTGATTTCTAATTTCTTAAATCCATCTATCAAACTCAGCAACCAAAAAGTCGATATGCATATTAGGGATATCAGCAATTATGATGGCTATATCTCAATAGGCAAAAAAATTCCTGATCAGTTCAAGAATTTTGCACAAGAGCCTGGATTAAATATATATCTTTATTCAGAAGTTATTAATGAGGACTTATTAAGCTCAGTACTTTCTACAAATTCAAAACCAGCATCCGTAAATCTTAATAAGCTAGCGTTTAATATTAAAAACTTTAAATTTTTTAATAATGATTTTTCAGATATATCTGGTCTATTGGATTTAAGTAGCTCTGAAATTACAGGTAACATAACAGGAGATAAACTGAATTTAAATCTCAGGATTGATCAGACCGGATTTATAAGATTAGAAATTAAAGATACAGCTATTTCTAATACAAAATTTATAAATTCAACACAATCAGCACTTGATGGACCTCTTAATTCTAGACTGATCGTAAGCAACTCTTCTTTTGGAAAAATTAACATTAAAGACCTTGATGTATATCTTTTAAATAATAAAAAGAAATTTACTGCCAATAATATTAAATTAAGCTCAAATTTAATATCGATTAAGCCATTAGAAAAATCTTCGGCAGCATATTTTTCAATCGATAAGATGAAACCTGTTTATAAATTGAGAGGAGAATATCTAATCAAAGACTCAAGTAAAATTCCGTATTTAAAAGATTTTGCAGATTTTTCTTATTTTAATGGATCTATAAATTTACAATGGAGAGAGCTTTCAAACTTGAGTCACCTAGAAGGGGGGAGCACCTTTGTTATGAAAGATTTAGTAATACAGGACTCCTTTTCTGATTCGCTTGCTTTTAACTTGCTTGGTGTCTTGAATTTAAGAAATATCCTCGGCAAGCTTGCAAACTTAGATCTTTCAATTGATGAGTTTACCTCTACCCAATTAAGCAGAGTTGAGGGTGATCTATTATTCAGCAAATCAAAGCTTCGCCTTGCATCACCCTTATACATAGAAACAAATGCTGCAAAAATGAAATGGGTTGGTCAAATCAATAAAAATTCTAAAAATAAACTGGAGGACTTAGATCTTAATTTAGACCTCAGAATTAGATTTGGAGAGAATCTTCCCTGGTATGCTGCTATTCTTGGAGGTCTTCCTGCAGTTGCTAGTTCAGCAGTATTAAACGAAGTCTTTGAAGAAGATATAAATAATCTTACCAATTATCAATATGAAATTCTGGGAACTATCTCAGAACCTAAATTAGAAAGGGTTAAATAAGAAATAAAGTTGCAAGACCAAGGAAAGAAAAGAAACCTATTACATCTGTGACAGTTGTCACAACAACGCTTCCGGCAATTGCTGGATCCTGGTTGAGCTTTTGAAGAATTATAGGAATAAAAATGCCAGAAATCGCTGAACATATTAAATTTACAACCATGGCAACACAAATAAGCGTTGCAATGATTAAATCGCCAAACCAGAAATATGTTATTCCTCCAACCAAGATGGATAACAGGATTCCATTTACAATTGATACTGCTAATTCCCTTTTATAGAGCCATTTTAAATTAGATTTATTTATTTGCTGAAGAGTTAACCCTCTGATCATAATTGTTAAAGTTTGTGTTCCAGCAACTCCACCCATGCTTGCAACAATGGGCATCAGAATAGCTAGATATACTATTTGATCAATTGTGGCTTGAAAGAGGCTAATTGTCATAGATGCTATAAATGCAGTCATAAGATTAATTGATAGCCACAAAATTCTACTCCTTGCTGCTCTTGCTGGGGCAGCAAATGTATCCTCAGCAACTCCAGCCATTCCAAGGAAATTCTGATCTGCATCTTCCATAATGACATCAACAACATCATCAATAGTGATCCTTCCAATTAATCTTGATTCACTATCTACAACTGGTGCTGATACCCAGTCATTTTGCTCAAATAATCTTGATACATCTTTATCATTTAAGTTTGCCTCCAATGGTTGAATTTCACTTTCCATGAGCTCTCTTACATTCAAACTTGGATCTGAGACAACAATTGAAGAAATTGGCAAGGATCCTAAATATTTATTTTCTCTTGATACAACAAATATTTGATCAGTATTTTTTGGCAATTCTCGCTGAGCCCTGAGATATCTCATCACTACCTCCAGATTATGTTTTGGCCTAACACTTATAATGTCGGTATTCATTAATCCGCCAGCAGAATCCTCAGGATATTCCAATGCTTCCTGAATTCTTTGTCTGTCTCTTTGAGATAAGGCTGATAAAATATTTTCTGTTTTTTGATCTGGAAGAACTTGAAGAATATCCACAATTTCATCAAGCTCTAAATCACCAATTATAGTAATAAGTTCTTCAGGTGAAATCTCAGAGATAAGCTCTTGTTGAATTTCATCATGCAATTCTGAAATGATTTCACCCTCATGCCGAGTTTCAATCAGCGACCACAGAAATTTTCTTTCTTTAGGCGGAAGAGATTCTATGCTGTGTGCTACCTCAGAGGGGTGCATAGCAGATAAAATTCTTTTTATTTGATTGATGGATGGTTCAAGCTCTTGCCCCTGAATTCTTTTCAGCAGATCTTCAGACGAGAAGTGTCGAGGCGTTATCTCATTCATAATCTCAATTCTAACTCACTAAATTATGAATTATCTATTCCTAGAATTTGGTAAATTTATTTTTTTTCGATATTTTGAGATGGTTCTTCGAGCCAGGTTAAATCCTCGCTTATTCAATAAATCTGAAATTTTCTGATCGCTTAATTTTTTTTTCTCACTTTCAACTATATTTTGAATCTCTTCCATTAATTGAATAGGCGTAACTTTTCTTGTTTTCGATACTGAGCTAGCCAAGAGTGATTTCATTGATACAGCGCCTTTAGGCGTTTGTATATACTTAGAGCGTAAAATCCTTGAAACAGTTGACGGGCTAATCTTTAATTTCTTAGCAAGCTCTAAATTTGATAGCGGCTTTAGGTCTGCAGATCTATCGGATAGAAAATCAGCTTGTATTCTACATATCAGCGTACCAACATTTTGTACAGTCTCATTTCTTTTATTAATCGCTCTTATCAACCATTTTGCTTCACCCATTTTTTCTTTTAACTTTTTATTTGCTTTATTTGCTTTATTTTTAACTTGTTTTTCTAAATCTTGATCAAGGCTAATTAAAGGAAAGTTATCTTGCCTGAATCGAACATTAAAATTTTGATTGCTATCTGGAATTACCTCTAAGTCTGGTTGGATCAAATATGTAGATTCAAACTCTAAACCGGGTGAAAGATCACATTTTTTGATTTTTTCAAGTACAGATTCAATAGAATCTTTAGAGTAATGTTTTGCTAAATCAGCTTGGGCATCCTCAAATGAAGAAAATTTAGGATTAAATAGAATTTTGTTTGCGATTTCTAATTCTTCAATGGGAGTATCTTTTTTTCTTAACTGTATATAAATTGTTTCTTTAAAATTTCTTGCTCCAACTCCAGCGGGGTCTAAATCCTGAACTATGTTTTTTAAGACACTTTTAATCTCATGAATTGTAAAACTGTATTCCATGAATGCTTCTATTTCGTCCAGATCTAATTGGAGCAAACCATTTTCTTCGAGGGATTGAATGATTGCCAATGCAATTGTTTTTTCAGCAGGATTCAGCCTGATATCTTCCAATTGAGCCTCAAGATGATCCTGTAAGCTCAATTCATTTGACAGATTATCAAGTAGGTTTGCATTATCAAAGCTTCCAACTAACTCAACCTCATAATCTTTTTTTAGGAAGGGATTTTCATCTATCTCATTGTTAATTTTATTAATAATTTCTAATCTTGACAGTTGAAGAAGGTCTATTGATTTTTTTAATTGTGGAGTTATTGATAGCTGCTGATTTTGTCTGAATTCTCTTACAAGCTTGATGGCCATTTTTAGGAAAACATTTTACCAAAATATTTTTGTTGAACATGCTTATTTTCTTTCAAGCTATTTTCATTGCCTTCAGCAATTATGCTGCCTTCATTAAGGATAATAGCTCGATTACATAAGCTTAAAGTTTCTCTAACATTATGATCAGTGATCAAAATAGAAATATTTTTTTTAGAAATCTCTAGAAGTAATTCTTTTATTTCTTCAACAGCAATTGGATCAATTCCTGCAAAGGGCTCATCTAAAAGCATAATACTAGGTTGGCAAATCAATGTTCGAGCTATTTCAATTTTTCTCCTTTGCCCCCCTGATAACATTCTTCCTTTAGTTTGAAGGATTTTTTTTAAGTCAAACTCATCTACTACTTTTTTTACTTTGCTAATCTGCTCCTCTTCATTTCCATCAGTTAATTCTGCGATTCCTAAAAGATTGCTTTCCACACTAAGATCTGGAAATATTGATGCTTCTTGAGGCAAATAGCCCAATCCTAAGTTTGCACGAGCATGCATTGGAGCATTAGTTACATCTTGATTATTAATAAATACTTTTCCCTCATTTGGAAAAATTAAACCAGCAGCTATGTAAAAAGCTGTTGTTTTACCAGCGCCATTTGGACCAAGCAAACCTACAATTTCGTTTGCTCCAATTGAAAAGCTAATATTTGTAAGAATCTTTTTTGAGCCAAAAGCTTTTTCGATATTAGTCAGGATTAGGCGATCACTGTTCATTTGCAATAAGTTGATAAGTAATAAAATTGGAAGTGATTGAGTTTCCTTTGTTAAGAAGCTTTGCGTTTCCAATTAAATTCATAGATTTATTTGGATATATTTCAAATGCTTCTGCTTGTCCATCTATTTCCTCAGATTGGATTGATGCTGGATTACCATATATTTCTAATTTTTCATCTTTGCTGCTTAACATGGCATTGGAGCCTTTAATTACATAACCATCAATTTTAATCTCAATATTATTTTTAAAAACTAATTGCTTGGTCTTTCTATCGATTGTGACTTGATCTGATTGGATTGAAATGTTTTGAAAGCTCAAATTTTCTTTTGAAACCACATAAGGAAGATATAGAAATCCACATACAATTAATAAAATTTTATAGTTTTGAGGCATTTTTTTAAATTAGATGATTCCCGCTTCAAGGAGTTGATGCATTGTAAGAATGCCAATGGTATCTTCTTTATGTGTTGATGAATTAACGACTAGGCTAAAAATTTTATTTTTTTCCATAACTTCAGCAGCATCAATAGCAAGGGCATTACTTTCAATGCTCTTAAATTTAACCGTCATTACATCCTTGATGGGCGTATTATTTATGTCTACTTCATCATTCAAACATCTTCTTAAATCGCCATCTGTAAAAACTCCAACAATCTTTTTCTTATTCAGAACCAAAGTTAATCCAAGCTTTTTTCCAGTTATTTCCATCAATGCCTCTTTCAAGGAAGTGGTTTGATCAACCATTGGAGCTTTTTCATTCATGACTGCTAAATCTTTAACGAGTGTTGTGAGTTTTTTTCCGAGCTGCCCAGCCGGATGAGATTTTGCAAAATCATCCTTACTAAAGCCACGCGCCTCTAACAAAGCAATTGCTAGAGCATCTCCAAACACTAAAGCAATTGTGGTTGAAGAAGTTGGAGCGAGATCTAATGGACAAGCCTCCTCATCAGCATTGATCACTAAATTAATTTTTCCAGCTTTTGCAATAGTTGATTGGTTGTTATTAGTAAGAGTAAAAATATTAGAGGTTGAGCGCTTTAAAGCAGGCAAAATCTCAATTATCTCCTTAGTTTCTCCTGAATTAGACAAAATTAAGATCGAATCTTTCTTGTTAATCATCCCTAAATCACCATGAGCGGCCTCAGTTGGATGTATAAAAAAGGATGCAGTACCAGTGCTTGATAATGTTGCTGAAATTTTCTGAGCTATATGACCAGATTTACCAATACCCATCAAAATTAATTTTCCTTTAGTATTAAGAATATTTGAGCAGAGATCTATAAAATCAGGCTTTATTTGATTGCTTAAACTATTCACAGCGTTTGACTCTATTTCAATAACCTTTAGAGCTGAACTGATAAAATCCTTTTCCTTCATATTTTCTTTATAGTTTTTTACTAATGTTATAATACATTCATGAATCATACTTTGAAATCACTTACCTTTTTTCTTGCGATCTTTTGGTTTCACATTGATGCGATCGCCGAATCTAACCCCCATCAATTTATTGATTCCCAAGCTCAAGAAATGGTTTCTATAATTAGAAACAACCAAGAGCTCTATACCAATGATCCTGAATTATTCAAAGGTAAGATAAATACTATTTTTGAACCAATGGTTGATTTTAGAAGAGTTGGCGCAAGTGTAATGGGTAAAAAATATTATCTTGCTGCCTCAAAATCACAAAGACTTCAATTTATCCAATCTTTTAAAACCTCGTTGCTAGATACATATTCTTCTACCTTGGCACAATGGGGCGATCAAAAAATTGTTACTATTTTTCCGGAGGCGTTTGAATTAAAAACAACCGAGGATGTTCATCAGAATCTAATTACTTCTAATAATATTTATCCTATAACCTACAAAGTTAGAAAAGATAAAAATGGAAACTGGTTAATAATTAATATAATTGTGAACGGAGTGAATCTAGGCCTTACTTTTAGAAATCAATTTCAGGCTCTTGCAAAAGAGCATAACGAAAATATAGATGAAATAATAAAGCATTGGACTTCTGATGCAAATCTCGATTAATCTTCTGCCAAAAAAAATCTAATGGATATCACTCATTTCCTCAAATTACAATTTCCTGAAGCTGAGATATCTTTTGATGGCAAGGATTGCAATTCAAAAGTCTTAATTGTGAGCAAAGAATTTGAGGGTTTAACTTCCCTTCAACGACACAAGTTAGTTTTAAGTGTTTTAAAAGAGCATTTTAAATCAGGCGAGTTACACGCATTGAGTTTAAATACAAAATCTCCTTCAGAGATAGGATAGTTATGGAAAAATTAAAGATTATAGGCGGAAATAAACTCTCTGGATCTATTTCTTGCTCAGGAGCAAAAAATGCAGCTTTGCCAATGTTGGCTGCAACAATATTAAGTGACCAGCCTATCACTTTTAAAAATTTACCCTACCTTCAAGATATTACAACTATGTTTGAAATCTTGGGTTCTATGGGTGCTGATATAACTTTAAATGAGAGTATGGATTTCACAATTTTGACATCTAAATTGCATGACTTTGAGGCTAGATATGAGCTTGTAAAGACTATGCGCGCTTCTATTTTAGTTTTGGGCTCTCTTGTGGCTCGTCATGGTTTTGCAAGAATAGCGCTTCCAGGCGGTTGTGCTATTGGAACAAGGCCAGTTGATTTTCATCTAGATGCTTTAGAAAAACTCGGGGCTAAGATTGAGCTCAAAAATGGTTATATTGAAGCAAGTGCAAAAAAATTAATTGGGTGCGAAATTAACTTTCCTGGTGTTTCTGTGACCGGAACTGAAAATATTATGATGGCCGCAGTTCTTGCTAAAGGTCAAACGGTTTTAAGAAATGTTGCAAAAGAGCCTGAGGTTCAAGATTTAGCAAATTTTCTTAACTCTATGGGAGCCAAAGTCAATGGAGCAGGAACTGACGAAATTATTATTGATGGTGTTGATGATCTCAATGGAACAGAGTTTTCAATTCCTGCCGATAGAATAGAGGCTGGAACTTATCTAATTGCTGCCGCTATAACAGGTGGCGATGTAACCATTTCAAATGTACAAGCTCCCCGCATGAATAATATTTTAGATAAATTGAAATTAAGTGGGGCTTCGATAAATATCGGTGATGATTATATTCAACTGATCATGAAAGAAAATTCTATTTTGCCAGTAGATATTTCTACAGCTCCATTTCCAGGATTTCCAACAGATATGCAGGCACAATTTACTGTTTTGAACGCATTATCTCAGGGTTCTTCTGTGGTAACAGAAAATGTATTTGAAAATAGGTTTATGCATGTGCAAGAATTAAACAGAATGGGTTGTGATATTACCGTCAAAGGCAGTAATGCATTTATCAAAGGGGTAGACTATCTTAATGGGGCTCCAGTTATGGCAACAGACTTGCGTGCATCTGCAAGCTTAATTTTAGCTGGGCTTTGTGCTAAGGGCGAGACGATTGTAGACCGTATTTATCACATAGATAGGGGGTATGAAAGAATTGAAGAAAAGCTATCATATCTTGGTGCAGATATCACAAGACTGCCCAATTAGTAGCGATTTTTACAGAAACAATTATCATATCTAAATTTATCAACACCGTTATTTTAGTAAAAATTTTCTGTTTTTATTATTTTGCAGGAGAAAATAATGTTTAATACCACTGATTTTATATTCACATCTGAAACAACTCCTTATGTCACCACAGATTTAGCAGAATGTGTAGACCAAGTTAATGAGCTCATTGGGATTGCTGATGCCATAAATGTAACAGATTCCCCAAACTGTAAGAGCCGTTTAAACAGCTTATTAGTTGCCTCAGAGATTAAAAGAAGAGGGTTAGATGTTATTTTGCAGCTTACTGGCAGGGATAGAAATCAGATTGCTTTGGAGTCTGTGTTGCTCGGAGCATTGTCTGTTGGGATTAATAAAGTTCTTTGTTTAAGCGGAGACCAGCCTGATGAGAATGGGCCAGCAGTTGTAAATGAATTTAATGGAAATGGATTAATTGAATTGTGTGAGGTTATATCAAGAGGAACTTTGTCTGACGGAACTTCTATAAAAAATCCTTTACCAATATTTTCTGGCGCGGCAGATGATTTGTACACTCAAATCTCAAAGTCAGATGCGCTAGAAAAATTGGTTGCAAAGATAGATAAGGGAGCTAACTTTGTTCAAACCCAATATTGTTTTGATTATGATGTAATAAAACAATATTCAGATAAATTAAATGCTCAAGGTTCCTTTAATAATTGCAAAGTAATAATCGGAATGGGACCTTTAAAATCAGCCAAACAAGGCAATTGGATGAGAGAAAATTTATGGGGTGTAAACATCTCTGATGAAATACTCAATCGATTAGATGCAAGCAAATCACCTGCAGAAACTGGTGAACAGATCTGCCAAGAGTTGATAGAAAAAATTATGGATCTGCCATGCATTGATGGAGTTCATTTGATGGGCCCCAGTTGTGAAAAGAGCGCGGCAAGGATAATCTCACATTTTAAATAGACACATTGAATCATCATAGCTTAAGATCAATATTCGATGAGGTTCAATCAATCGCAATAGTTGGAGCTAGCTCAAATCCAGAGAGGGATAGCTACAAAGTGATGAAATTTCTTCGAGACCATGGTTTTGATATTTTTCCAGTTAACCCAAATCTAGTTAATACTAAAATTCTTGGTCAACAGTGTTATGCAAACCTTGAAGCTATAGAGGAAAAAATTGACATGGTGGATGTATTTAGAGCAATAGAACATCTACCAAGCATTACAAAAGAAACAATAAAAATTAAAGCCAAAATTTTGTGGATGCAAGAGGGTCTATATAGCGAAGAGGTAGAATCTTTTGCTAAAAATGCTGGCTTAACAGTGGTGATGGATCAATGCTCAAAAAAAATTCTTGAAAACAAATTAAATAAATGATGAGTGAAAATATAAAAGATATTTTAAAGATCGACCAAAGTCAGGCTAGCATCCTTCGCTTGGTACTAGATGACCCTAACAACAAAAATGCTCTATCAAAAGATATGATGAATCAGCTTAAAAAGCTTTTAATCAAGGCGTCATCAGATGATTCGATCAAAGTTATCATCATTGCAGCGATTGGTGATGTTTTTTGTTCAGGGCACAACTTAAAAGATATTAATGAAGCTAGAAAAAATGAAGATGAGGGTAGGGCATATTTTTTAGATCTTTTTAATTTATGCTCATCATTAATGCAAATGATTGTAAACTCTCCAAAACCAGTAATAGCTGAAATTGATGGAATTGCAACTGCTGCTGGTTGTCAATTAGTTGCTAGTTGTGACTTGGCAATAGCCTCTGATTCATCAAAATTTGCAACTCCAGGAGTAAACATAGGTTTATTTTGCTCGACCCCAATGGTTGCACTTTCCAGAAATGTAAGTAAAAAAGATGCTATGAAAATGCTGCTTACAGGAGATATGATCAATGCTGCTGAAGCAAAAAGGATATCTCTTATTAATGATCATGTGCCTGAAGAAAATCTGTATGCTGATGTAATCTCACTTGCTAATCAGATTTCGATGAAGTCTCTTGCGACAATAAAAGTTGGCAAGGAGGCTTTTAATATCCAAAATGAGATGACTTTATCTGATGCTTATGATTACACTTCAAATGTAATGACTGAAAACTCTCTTGCAGATGATGCGAAGGAGGGCATTGCCTCTTTTTTAGAAAAACGTAAGCCATTTTGGAAAGACGATTAATTTTCTCTTAGTATCTCATGCCTTTAATTTGGGCTTACTGATCAGGGACACCTTCTGTTATAACTTTGAAATTCTGCACATTGGAATCCTGAAAAATTTGAAAGCTGATCTCATCTCCAGGAAAGGAATTATTCAGCGCATAAGTTAAATTTTCCCATGAAGGGGCTTTATCATTAACTGATAAGATGATTGCACCTGATTTTATCTTTCCATTATCAAAAAGAGGCCCATAATTTTTAAGATCTAATATTTCTAGGCCGTAAGTTACCTTGTTATTAAATATAAATCTTTTAATCTTGACTCTAAAATCTCCAACCCATGACTTCTTTACAGAGCCATATTGAATGATCTCTGAGGCAACCTCTATCATTTTATTGGCTGGGAGAGCAAAACCAATCCCAGCATAAGAGCCAGTTTTTGAAAAAATTTTTGTATTCATGCCAATCAGATTGCCTTTGTGATTAATCAAAGCACCACCAGAATTACCTGGATTAATAGCAGCATCAGTCTGAATTAATTCAAGATATGGATTTCCATAATCTCTTCCAGTAGCACTAATAATTCCACTAGTAAAAGTTTTGCCCAGACCAAATGCATTTCCAATTGCAATAACCTGATCCCCAACCCTAACCGATGCACTATTTGATATCTCAATAGGCTCTAAAGCATCTATTGGATTAATTTTAATTACCGCAAGATCAGATCGTCGATCAAAGCCAATTAGAGATGCTGGATAAATCTGTCCATTATCCATCTCCACTTCAACGATTTTTGTGCCTTCAATTAAATGAAGGTTAGTAATAATATACCCATCATTTGAAATAATGATTCCAGAACCAATGACTTCATTTTTAGATGCGCCTTTATATGATCTAGTCCCATTATTTTTTTTAGAGCTTATGTTGATGACAGAAGGGGATGCCTTTAATATTGCCTCTACATAAGCATCCTCATTCGACATATTTGCAAAAAGATATGTCAGAATACCAATCAAGATTAAAAAATTTATCCTTGAAAGCTTGTTATCAAAAATTCTCATATGTCCATTAAATCAATAATATGAAGGATATAAAAGTTGTAATAGAGAATTTATCTACACAAGGCATAGCTCTTGATAATGCCCAGGCTTCATTTTTGGAAGAATTTATCTCTATTGACTCAACACTGAAACCAAAATTATTTTTTTCTAAAAATAATCTAATTGGTAATTTATATCTTTATGGTCCAGTTGGCAGAGGTAAAACAATGTTACTTCAAGCCCTTAATGATTGTTACTTTTCTAATTCAGGCAAATTTCACTTTATAGAATTTATGCAACTTGTGCATAAAAAATTATCTGATTTTTCTGGAAATAGCGACCCATTGCTAATGGTTGTTAAGAGCCTTTCTAAAGATTATAAAATAATTTTTTTAGATGAATTTCAGATTGAGGATATTGCTGATGCAATGATCATCGGGACTTTAATTGAATCATTAACAAACAAGGGAACTAGATTGATGATTACATCTAATTCACATCCAGACGATCTATACAAAAATGGCCTTCAGAGAGCAAAATTTATAAAAACGATTAATTTTATAAATGATAATTTTTTTATTCATCATCTTATAGGTGCTGAAGATTACAGGTTAAGAGAAATTGCGCATTTTGATAGTTCTGCTAATGATAGAAATAGTGATAAAAGTGTTAGGGATTTTTTACAAAGAACATTTAACTCAGAATTTATCAATATAACTGAATTCACTGTCAGCAATAGAGCATTTGATTGCTTGGGTTGTTCAGATAAAATTTTATGGCTTTCCTTTGATGATTTCTTTTCTTCACCATGTGCTAGTAAAGATTTTATTGAGATTGTGAAAACATTTGAATGGGTTTTTATCAATAATTTTCATTCATGCACCGATGATCACCTCGATAAATTAAGAAGATTTATTAGTTTTATTGATATTGCATATCAAGAAAAACAAAAATTAAAATTTTTTTATGATCCAAATTTAATTAATACCTTATATTCCGGGAATCAGCTACTTCATTTATGGGCTCGGACTGAAAGCAGGCTTCATCAGATAACAACTACAAAATATCTTCAAAATTTAGAGAAAAACTTAACTAAATGAATTAAAATATTGATTAAATAGCGCGTAAACATTAACATTCGCATCTAATTTTTTTCTTTAAACATAAAAAGTAATGAAAACTCTTTCACTCAGAAAAGAAGACGCTCAACATGATTGGTATGTTGTGGATGCTTCTGACAAAATCCTAGGGCGTCTAGCCACAAAAATTGCTGATCGTATCAGAGGCAAAGACAAACCTACCTTTACGCCCCACACCGATGGGGGAGACTATGTTGTAGTCATTAATGCAGAAAAAGTTCAGGTCACTGGAAAAAAGTTTGACGATAAAAAATATTACACTCATTCACTTTATCCTGGCGGGTTAAAGACTAAAGCGTTTAAGGATATTATTGAAGATAAGCCTGAATACATTATAGAAGAGGCTGTAAAGGGTATGCTTCCAAAAAATAAACTTGGAAAGCAAATGTTCAAAAAACTTAAAGTCTATAAGGGTGAAAATCACCCTCATGAATCACAAGAACCTCAAATCTGGGAACCAAAACTATGAGCGCAGCAATCCATTACGCAACCGGAAGAAGGAAAACTTCATCAGCTAGAGTATATCTATCAAAAGGCAAGGGAAAAATACTGGTCAACAATAAAGAATTGTCTCATTACTTTGGTAGACAAGTAGCACAAATGTTAGTCATGCAACCACTCAAATTAACAGAACTTGATGAGCAGGTAGATATCAAAGCTATGGTTAAGGGCGGTGGAAGCTTTGGCCAAGCCGGAGCTATTAGACATGGTATTTCTAGAGCATTACTTGAATTTGATGAAGCATTAAGACCACAATTAAAATCTGCTGGGTTTCTTACCAGAGATGACAGAAAAGTAGAAAGAAAGAAACCAGGACTAAAGAAAGCAAGAAAAAGCTCTCAATTCTCCAAACGTTAATTTCTACTTTTATGGAAGAAAAAATTACCACGCGAAGAAAAGTACTTATAGGAATGACTTCTGCAGTTGGTGCAGTTGGCGCATCATTCGCTGTCGTTCCTTTTGTTGCTTCTTGGAATCCGAGTGCAAAAGCTAAGGCTGTTGGAGGCCCAGTAAAGGTCGACGTTTCAAAAATGCAGATCGGGCAAAAGATACAAGTTGCCTGGAGAAAACAACCGGTTTTTGTTATCAGACATAGCAAAGAAGCGTTAGATAGACTTCCAACAGTAGAAGCTCAATTAGATGACCCGAGTTCACTGAAGATAGATGAGCCATATAGAGATTTAAATCCAACAAGATCTTTATCAACAGAGTATACCGTTATAGCTGGAGTGTGCACTCATTTGGGCTGCGCTCCAAAGTATTATCCTGAAATGGAATCTCAGCCATGGGATGAATCATGGGTTGGTGGATTTTTCTGTCCTTGTCATGGATCAATGTTCGATATAGTTGGGAGAGTTTTTAAAGGAGTTCCAGCTCCAACTAATTTAAAGGTTCCGCCACACTATTTTGACGGAAATATATTAACAATAGGGGAAGAGAGAGGCACTGCATAATGACCCAAAAATCATCAGGATTTTTTAATTGGATTAATTCTCGTTTACCTATCGTAAATACATACGAACGCCATTTATCAAAGCATCCGGTTCCAAAAAAAGTTAACTTTTGGTATATGTTTGGAGCTTTAGCATCAGTAGTTTTAATTATTCAAATTGTTTCAGGTATTTGGTTGATGTTTGGGTATGAGAATACTGAAGAGGGCGCATTTGCCTCTATTGAATATATTATGAGGGATATTGAATATGGTTGGGTTATTCGATATATGCATACTACTGGTGCTTCAATGTTCTTTGCTGTTGTCTATCTTCACATGTTTAGAGGTTTGTTATACGGCTCTTATCATAAGCCTAGAGAATTAGTTTGGGTTTTTGGAATGACTATCTATCTTGTCATGATGGCAGAGGGTTTCTTGGGATATGTTTTGCCTTATGGTCAAATGTCTTACTGGGGCGCTCAGGTTATCATCTCTCTTTTTGGAGCTATTCCATATATTGGCGAATCATTGGAGATTTGGGTTAGGGGCGATTACTATATTTCTGGCGCAACTATTTCAAGATTCTTTGCATTGCATGTCGTAGCTTTACCCTTAATATTAATAGCATTGGTTTTCATGCATTTAGTTGCTTTACATGAAGTTGGAGCAGGCAACCCAGAAGGTGTGGATATTGAGAAGCATTTAGATAAGGATGGCGTCCCATTAGACAGCGTCCCATTTTTTCCATATAAAGTTTTGAATGCATTAGTAGCTATTGGAATATTTGGTATTGTTTTTTCAATCATCATGTTCTTTTTCCCTGAGGGAGGTGGTTATATGTTGGAGTTGGCTAATTTTGAAGAAGCTAATCCACTTGTTACGCCTGAGCACATTGCACCAGTTTGGTATTACTCACCATATTATGCAATGTTAAGAGCGGTGCCTGATAAGCTTGGCGGTCTTGTAGTTATGGGCGCTGCTATAGCCATACTTTTCGTTGTACCATGGCTTGATAGAAGCAAAGCAGCTTCAATTAGATATAAGGGAATGCTTAGCAAGATTGCGATGACTGTATTTATTATAAGTTGGCTTATGTTAGCATGGCTAGGCACAGTTCCTGTTACAGCATTAAGAACAACACTTAGCATTATCGGAACGGTGATTTATTTTGCATTTTTCTTATTAATGCCGATTTATACTTCTATTGAAAAAACCAAGCCAGTACCTGAAAGGTTATGAAGAAATTCTTATTAGTTGCTTTCTTATTCATTGGCTCTCAAGAAGCTTTTTCAGCGGGGGGTGCCCCATGCGGTGATTACGGGGAATGCGATTCATTCAAACCTGAACTTAATAATATGGAGTCACTGCAATTAGGTGCTCTGACTTTTATTAATCATTGTTATGGTTGCCACTCTCTGAAATATTCTCGATGGGGAAGAATTGCAAAAGACCTAGTTATTCCTGAGGACATTCTCAATGATAATTTAGTTTTTGGCGCAAATGTAAAGCTTGGAGATAGGATGACCGGATCAATGAAACCTGCTGTTTCTGAAGCCTGGTTTGGCATAGCTCCACCCGATCTGACACTTGTAACAAGATTGCATGGATCAGATTGGGTCTATACTTATTTGAGGACTTTTTACGAGGATTCATCAAAGCCATATGGGGTGAATAACATGGTTTATCCCGGATCAGCAATGCCCAATGTTTTGGCTTCTTTGCAAGGCCTGCAAATCCTATCTTGCAAGGATGTGCCGATGATAGCTAGCAATGGCGGAGTGAGAAGGGATGACATGGGCAATGATATTACTGAAGAAAAATGTGGCTATCTTAAGACTATTGAGGGTTCAGGCGATTTGTCTGTTCAAGAGTTTGATGAGGTTATATTTAATCTTGTAAATTTTATGACTTATGTAGGTGAACCAAGTAGATCAGATAGAGAGAGAATGGGTTGGTATGCAATATTATTTTTTATAGTATTTACAGCACTTGCTTATCTTCTGTTTAGAGAGTACCAAAAAGATTACCATTAGAATTTAACCAAAAACAAAGAGGAAGCATGATTTTATATTCTGACAAAGATGACCATTATAGCCACAGAGTAAGAATTGTTCTTGCTGAAAAAGATATTGCATGTGAAATAAGAGAAACCTCCAATGAAGAAGCTCCAGAGGAAGTGCTAGCACTTAATCCATATCACACTCTCCCTATTTTAGCTGATAGAGATCTTGGTTTATATGATGCAGGAGTCATCCTTGAGTATCTTGATGAGCGCTTCCCTCATCCTCCCCTTCTTCCAGTATATCCAGTCTCTAGGGCTAATAGTAGAACGCTGATGTTAAGGATAGATAAGGAGTGGTGTCCCTTGGTGGATACTTTGATTTCTAAGGAGTTATCCGAAAAGGAGCTTTTAATTGTTAGAGAAGAACTTCTCAATGAAATAAGCACCGTTGCTCCTACTTTTAAAGAATTTGACTTTTTTATGAGCGAGGATTTTTCATTAATTGATTGCTATTTTGCGCCGATTTTATGGAGACTTCCTTCTCTTGGGATAAACCTTCCTTTAAATAGACATCTAAAACCTCTACTGGATTATCAAACAAAAATATTTGCTAGACCTAGTTTTCAGGACAGTCTTTCTCTGATAGAAAGAGATCTAAGGGACTAAGACAAAAATAAATCCGTACTAATTCTATTTAAAGGTATATCTCTTTCGGCGCATGAACCGGATTTATAAATAATCATCCCTGTAACACCATTTATTCTTGCTGATTGTACCCCAGCTTGTTTTAGTATTTGCAATAATAACCACTCATTTAAAGTTCCTAGCTCTAAATAGCTTTCAAGTGATTTAAATTCATCTTTTTGGATTTTTGATGTTGTGTAAACAGATACGGGAGCCCAGGAATCTTCATAGTCTAGAAGCTGAAGGGGGGTGTTTATTGCCTCTAAAGAAGAAATAAAATTTAAATATTTAAACCTATTTCCCCCATGATATCTTAGAGCTGGAATCATTGATTTATATTCTTGAGGATTTAACAGAATGACGATTTGCTTATAATCAGATCTAGATCGAGGAGTAAAATTTATATTTTGATTGGGGTTTATGTTGGAAATTTTTTTGAATCTTTTGTTGCTTGAATTAATTCCTAAAATCTCAGCAGAAAATTCTTGAAAATCACTTGAGTCATACTTAACTTTTAATAAGTTTCTATTTTTTGGTTCCAAGCCTTGAATGAAAGATTCATATTCTTGTGAATAAATAATTAGTATTGGATCAGTATTTTTACTTATTTCCCTTTTTAGTGATGAAATAGCATCTTCATAAAGGCTTGAGCAGAACCCATTAACCTTTTGTGATAGCAAATTTTCTGGAAGTGAAATTTTCTTTCTCTCAGCCCAAAAAATATTTACAGGAAGGTTCAGCTTGTAAGCTAATTCTATTAATTCTTTAGAGTATTTCTGGTTAAAGCTGAGATTAAGAGTATATTCTTTCTTGAATAAAATCTTTTGATAATTTCTTTTTAATATTTTTGCATTTTTTAATTCCTCTTGATTTAACTTTTGACTATCAATAGCTCTCTGTATTTTTTCTAAATCATCTTCAGAGTAACTTTGATACTCATAAATATCTTCAAAATCTTTTAGACTATTCCCCTTTAGAATCTCATTTGAATTTGGGATTAATATCTTAGATGTTGTTGAGCAAGATGCTAAGATAATTAATACTAAAAAATGCAATAAATATCTATTCTTTTTAAAAATCATTTAATTAAATTCATGCTTTATATAATTTGTACTCCCATTGGTAATTTAAATGATTTCTCATTGAGGTCAATTAATACTTTAAAGGAAGTGGATTATATTTTTGCAGAAGATACCAGAGTTGCAGCAAAACTTTTGCAGCATTTTAATATTCAAAAAAAAACTAAACCATTTCACCAGCATAACGAGAATCATGCTAGCGAAGAAATTATAGAATTACTTAAAAGCAGGAAGACCATAGCTCTGTTGTCTGATGCAGGGGCGCCACTGATATCTGATCCGGGATATCCATTGATTCAAAGCTGTATTAAAGAAGATCTTTCTTTCACAGTCCTTCCAGGTGCTTCTGCTCTCATAAATGCTGTAATTCTCTCAGGCTTACCATCAGATAAATTCTCTTTTTATGGGTTTTTACCAAAACAGCATGAGGCGAAAAGAAAAATTGCTATAAAACTACAAAATTCTAATATGACTAATATTTTTTTTGAATCTGCAAAGAGGATCGTTAAAACTATTTCAATTTTTTCTGAGGTCCTAAGCCCAGATACACAGGTAGCAATTTGCCGAGAGATGACCAAAGAATATGAATCAATCTATAGAGGAACCATTTTAGAAATGATGGCTCTCATTAATAGTGATGAGATTCCATTGCTGGGAGAGTTTGTTGTTCTTGTTTACTCTGACTCCTCTATTAGTGAAGGTTTTGATTTGGATGAAAATTTTTGTCGACCATTTCTTGATTATTTGTCTCCAACAGAGGCCTCAAAACTAATAGCTAAAATTACTTCTTTCTCAAGGCAGGAAGTTTATAAATTTCTTATAGAGATTTCTAAATAATAGCAAAAGGCATTAAAATGCAATTGAGTTGATCGGATGACCGCTAGCAATTTGTTAGAGGAAAGTCCGGACTTCGTAGAGTAGAGTGCCAGGTAATTCCTGGGGGGCGTGAGCCCACGGCAAGTGCAACAGAAATTATACCGCCAAGAAATTGGTAAGGGTGAAATGGCAGGGTAAGAGCCTACCGCGTATTTGGTAACAAATATGGCAGTGTAAACCCCACTTTGAAGCAAAACCAAATAGGAATCCGTTTAGGTTACTCGCTTAGGATTCGGGTAGGTTGCTTGAGCAATATGGTGACATATTGCCTAGATAGATGGTCATCTAACACAGAATCCGGCTTATAGATCAACTCATCTAATTTTTTTATAAAAAAGTGTGTAAAAATGTGTTAAATGTAGTATAAAGTGTGTAGATATTAATTTTTACATACATTATGTTTGGTTTTACAACAATTTCGATAGATGCAAAGGGAAGGTTGGCTATCCCAGCAAAATACCGAGATCAACTCCTTCTTCAAAATGAAGAAAGTATTGTTGTTACGAGAGACCCGCAATACCCATCATTAAAAATTTATCCAGGTTCAATTTGGAATACGATATCTAGCGAGCTTCAATCAATGCAAGGCCTTGATCCTATTGTAAGAAACTTACAATGGACAATTCTAGGAAATGCTAGCGTCAGCTCATTTGATCCCAAAGGGAGGATGTTAATCCTCTTGCCTTCTGAGCTTCGTGAATATGCAGAAATCAAAACAGCAGAAAAAGTGTCTTTTATCGGGATGGGAAATAAATTTGAAGTCTGGAATGACAAAAACTGGGAAATGAGGCAAACAGGCGGTGCTTTATCTACTGAAATTTTAGAGGTCGTATTGCCAGAGCGCTTAAAAACAATATCTTTTTAAAGGGGTAAAAAATGAATTGGGAAATAATTGAAGAAAATGCAGGACTAGCCAAGATTAAAGTTATTGGTGTGGGTGGTGCAGGTGGAAATGCAGTTATTCATATGATCAATCATGAAATTCAGGGAGCAGAATTTATTTGTGCCAATACTGATTCTCAAGCATTGGATAGGGCAAAGGGTTCTACTATTTTAAAGCTTGGTGATAACGTGACTAGAGGTTTGGGAGCTGGAGCAGACCCCAAAGTAGGAAGGGCAGCGGCAGAAAGAGACAGAGCTGTAATTGAAGAGCTATTGTCCGGAGCAGATATGATCTTTATTACTGCAGGGATGGGAGGCGGAACTGGAACTGGTGCTGCTCCAGTCATTGCTGAAATTGCAAAGGAGCTCGGAGCCTTAACAGTAGCTGTAGTAACTAAACCATTTAATTTTGAGGGGCATAAAAGGAAAGCTGCAGCGGAGCAAGGCATAGCAGAGCTAGTTGAGGAAGTCGACAGCTTAATTACTATTCCTAATCAAAAATTAATGGATATCTTAGGCAGAAAAACATCTATGGAAGAAGCCTTTGCTAAAGCGGATGATATTTTAAAAGGAGCGGTTCAGGGTATTTCAGATATTATTATGAAGCCCGGATATATAAATGTTGACTTTGCTGATGTAAAAACAGTCATGTCAGAAAAAGGTATTGCTATGATGGGCACAGGTCAATCAAGCACTGACGAAAGAGGCATTGATGCAGCCAATCAAGCCGTAAGTTCAGAGTTGCTAGAAGATATTGAATTAAAAGATGCTAGGGGGGTTTTGGTAAATATCACCGCAAAATCACCAACAATGGCAGATTTTGATGAGGTTGATTCTGTAATTAGAGACTTTACTGCTAATGATGCAACTATTATTTATGGAACTGTAATGGAAGATTCAATGAATGAAGATGAATTATTAGTTACTGTTGTAGCAACTGGCGTTAATCAGAAAACAGCAACTTTAGCAGTTGATAATTCAAGAAAAGCTACAGTACAACTTAATCCAGTTGGATTAGATGCTCCAAAAATAGATCAATCAGTCAAGTCAGGTGGCACATCGTCTGCAGAGGATATAGATTTCCTTGATGTGCCAACCTTCATGAGAAAGCAAGTAGATTAAATATATGCTTCATATTCCAGTTCTGCTGGAAGAATCATTAGGCTTCTTGCTGCATGATTTATCTGGAACATACCTAGATCTTACATTTGGAAGAGGTAGTCACTCTCAGGAAATTCTAAAAAGAATATCTCCTCAAGGAAGACTTCATGGTGTTGATAGAGACCTCGAAGCAGTCTCATTTGGAATAGAAAGTATAACTGATCCACGTTTTAGGATTCATCACTCAAATTATTCTGAAATTGATTTATTATTTCCCCAGCAGAAATTTGATGGGATATTATTAGACCTCGGAACTTGCTCAACCCATTTAGATAATCCGAATAGAGGGTTTAGCTTTCAAAGTGATGGCCCTTTGGATATGCGAATGGATACATCTTGTGGTTTCAGTGCAGCTGAGTGGCTCAATAACGCGCCTGAAAAAGAGATTAGCGATATCTTATATCAATTTGGTGATGAGAGAGCGTCAAGAAAAATTGCCAGAGCTATAATTGATTTTAGAGCAATAAAACCTTTAAAAACAACAATTGAGCTGACAACAATAATAGAAACCATTCTTAAAAGAAGTGGCAAAACTCATCCAGCCACAAAGTCATTTCAAGCAATAAGAATACACGTAAATCAAGAGCTCCATCATTTAAGAATCATGCTTACAAAGCTGCATAATATTCTTAGAGTGGGTGGTATTGTTGTAATTATTTCATTTCATTCTTTAGAGGATAGAATGGTAAAAAATTTTTTTAAACCTAAAATTGACCAACTGCCAAAAGATATCCCAATTAATAGTCCTGTTAAAAAGACTTATAGGTGTATCAAAAAGAAAATTAAACCATCCGCTAATGAGATCAAAATAAATCCTCGCTCAAGAAGTGCAGTAATGAGGGTATTTTCAAAGCTATGAAAAAAGATATTTTTATTTATATATTATTTATAAATATTTTTATTCTATTTTGTCTGTGTCTTGAGACTATAAAAATCAGGTGGCAATTCAGCCAGGAGCATGAAAATAATGCTTATCTCCAAGTTGCCAATAATAAATTAACTGAAATAAATTTTAATTTAAAAACAGAATACTATCATCTTAGCTCCACAGCCAAAGTTGAGCGTCATGCAAAAGAAGTATTGCAGATGGTAGAGATTACCAAAGTAATTAATATAAATTATGAAAAATAATTTTGGTTATAGTTGGCGAGCTTATCTAATATATATTTTTTTGTCTTTTTGCTTATTAATATTAGTTTTTAGAATGATTAGCCTCCAATATACTGAAGGAGATTTCTTGAAATCTAGAGGCGAGAGCATGCTTGAGACTTCAAGGGCAATTCTTGCCAATCGTGGGAGCATATTGGACAGGAATGATTTTCCTCTTGCAGTATCAATCAATCAATATGATTTGTATGCTCTTAAAAAATTTTCAGAGGATGATTTCAAAAAATTAAAAGAAATTCTTATTTTGAAAAAAGATTTTGCTGCTATCAAAAAAATTAACAAAAAAACTTTAATTTTTTCTAATTTAAATTTTTCTCAATTTGAGAATGTAAAAAGCCTAAAACTTTCTGGTATTGAGATTGAATCATTTCAAAAACGATATTATCCATTAGCTGAACAGATAGCCACTTTGATTGGATTTGCTGGAAAAGATGGATTTGGTTTAGAGGGTCTTGAAAATATACTAGATTCTGAATTATCAGGACTTCCAGGGAAAGAAACTGTATATAAAAATGCAAGCAGGAGGCCCAAAGTAACACAAGAAGTCATACAGGGTTTTGATAAAAAGTTAACAATTGATAGCAGGGTTCAATTTTATGCATATAAACATCTTTCAAGCTTTGTTGAGGCCAATAATGCAAAAGGTGGCAGCGCTATAGTATTAGATAATATTTCTGGTGAAATTCTCGCTATAGCCAGCTATCCTTCCTATAACCCTAATAGCTCTCAAAGACAGATTCAAAGGAATAGAGCTCTGGTTGATACATTTGAGCCAGGCTCAATTATAAAACCGCTAGCTTTAGCCAAGGGCATTGATATGGGTATACTCTCCACCAATCAGGTAATTGATACCAGTCCAGGATTTATAAATTTAAGTGGCAGAACTGTGTCAGACCCAAAAAATTACAAAATGCTAACTGTTAGCGAAATTATTGCAAAATCGAGCCAGGTAGGAGCCTCTAAGATTGCTTTGCAAGTTGGAATAGATGGACTGATTTCAGGATACAAAGGGTTTGGTCTTTCAAAACCACCAAATATATTCTTTCCTGGAATTGCTTACGGAGTTATTAATTCAAGAAATAATATTTCTGATCATGAAATTGCAAGTGTTGGGTTCGGATACAGCATGACAGCCTCATCTTTGCAATTGGCTCAAGCATATTCAGTTTTTGCTAATGAAGGTTATCTCAAAGATTTTAAAATTTTTAAAGATAATGTTGAAGGATACAAGCAGAGAGTAATAGGTAAAGACGCTGCTAACGATGTATTGGAGTCTCTAAAAATGGTTGTTTCAGAGGGAACAGGAAGCCTAGCGAGGCTATCAAATTACGAAGTTGCAGGAAAAACAGGCACATCTCACAAAACCAGTTCTAAGGGTGGCTATGATCAAAGTAAATATATAGCATCCTTTGCAGGAATTGCGCCATTAAAATCTAAGAGACTTACAATTTTTGTAACCATCGATGAACCAGGGTTAAATAATTATTCTGGTGGTAGCGTTGCAGCTCCGCTATTTGCAGCCATTTCTCATGATGTCTTAAATTATTTAGATGAATAAATTACCTCTTATTAAACCCCTGATTAAAACAAATATATTTGATGAATGTATCATTACATCAATTACTGATAACTCCAAAGATGTGCATAAAAATTCTTTATTTGTAGCTAGACAGGGATCAGGATCACATGGAAAAAAATTCATAAAAGAAGCAGTAAAAAAAGGAGCATCTTGCGCCATTACTGACCAAGAGCTTGACGAAGAAATAGATATACCAATTTACTACATCAATAACTTAGAGGATATAGTGACTGAAATCCTATTTAGATTTCATGAATTGTCTGAGGATGATTTCATCTTTCATGGTGTGACAGGCACTAACGGAAAAACAACAACAGCATTTATGGCACATAATATTATGAGGGAGCTCCAAAAACCTTCCATATATATTGGCACTCTAGGGGCAATTATTAATGATGATTTTTTGCAAACCAAAGGCAACACAACCCCTGGAATCTTTGAATTGTTTGAAATTTTGCATGCTTGCAAAACTCAACAAAAAACATATGTTTTTCTTGAAATCTCTTCTCATGCTTTAGCGCAACAAAGGCTATGTAATCTGCCTTTTTTACAGACCATCATACTTAACATTCAATCTGATCATCTTGATTACCATCAAACAGAAAGAAACTATATTAATGCAAAATTATCACTTGTTAATCTCAATAATCAAAAACCCACAATAATTTCAATGGATCAAATGCAAGATTTGCTGCCACGTCTGTCTAAAACTCAGAAAGAGCAGCTTGCAAAAGCGCAATTTTTGAGCGCAAAAAATCCTTCAGCTGCATTTAAGTATTCATTTGTTTATAACCCCGAAGGATCTTCAGAGATTAATTTAAATTTCCCTTGTTTTGCTTTGGAAGCAAGCGTTTCATTATTTCTTAAATTTAATATTGAGAATTACATTGCAGCAATTGCATTAATTTCAGAGCATGTTGAACCAAATGATTTAAGCAACACCAATAAAGATGAGATTAAGCTGCCTAAGGGAAGGGGGGAAATATTAAGGTTAAAAAAAGGAAAGATATTAATTGACTATGCCCATGACCAAAAATCTATGCAAAACATTTTATCTGAATTAGACAGTTATTATGATGACATTATTTTAGTTTTTGGTTGTGGCGGAGATAGAGATAAATCAAAAAGACCAAAAATGATGAAAGTAGCTCAAGATTTTTCTAACAAAGTATTTTTTACGTCAGATAATAATCGTTATGAATCCTTTTCAGCAATTGCTTCAGATGCAATGAACGAAAGCGATCAAGCAGGTGTGGAAATTATAGAGAATAGGAAGAAAGCGATAACAGCAGCGCTTCAACACTTAACTAAAGAAAATATATTGGTAATATTAGGTAAGGGTCATGAGACCTTCATGGAGATATCAGGAAACAAAATTCCATTTAATGACAGGGATTGCGTCTTAGAAATTTTAGGTAATGAAATTAATTAAAAATACACAAGATTTATTAACTTCACTTAAGCTTGATGCTAAATCAGGCTTGCCAATTAGAAATTTTCAAATAGATTCGAGAAAGGTAACAAAGAATTCAGTCTTTTTTGGTCTGACTGGCTTGAAAGAAGATGGAAGTCTTTATGCCAACGACGCTATAAGAAAAGGTGCATCTCTTGCAATTGTAAAAGAGAGAAAAATTTTGAATTCCTCAGCTAAGTCATCAAAAATTATTCTAGTTAAAAGCCCTGAAAAGTGCCTTATTGAATCTGCTAGGATTGCAATGGGAAGATATAAGGGTAACGTTATTGGGGTAACTGGCAGTAATGGTAAAACAACCACAAAAAATATTTTAAAGAACTGCATAAAAAATAGTTATGCCACTTTTCAGAATTACAACAATGAAATTGGTTTACCGCTTTGTGCTTTGGAATTGGATTCAAAAAATACGGCAGCAATTTTTGAGATGGGCGCAGCGAAGTTAGGCGATATAGATCTTCTGTCTAAAATTGTAAAGCCAAATATCGGTATTATTACTCACATAGGCCATTCACATTTAGATGGACTTAACTCAGTAAGGGGAGTGTTAGAGGTAAAATCAGAGCTTATCAGTAATATAACAAAAGATGGCATAGCAATTGTTCCGGATGGCAAATATTTGAATCATTGGAAAAAAATGAGGGACGATATTAGTTTTTATACGTTTGGTAAAAAATCCTCTGCATCTTATTTTCCTAGTCAAATTCAGATGACAAAACAAGGTTTGTCTTTTTTTATTGAATCCATCCATTTGAAAAAAAGAATACAAATAAAAACAAAGCTTGTAGGAATGCATAATGTGTTAAATATTCTCGCTTCATTTGCAGCGATCCATGCTGCTCAGTTAAACATAGAAGAATTTGTAGATGGTTTGAGAGGCCTTGTAAACCCCCCGCAGCGCTTAGAACTTAAAACATGGGCAAAGCAGTCACAGGTCATCGATGACACTTACAATGCTAATCCAGATTCCATGAGAGCAGCATTAGACGTTTTATGTCAATTTCAAGGTAGAAAGGTTGCAATTCTTGGAGATATGGCAGAGCTTGGTAGATACAGAAAAAAACTACACATTGGTTTGGGAGACTATGCCAAAATACACGGAGTAGATATTTTACTCGGATATGGAGATTTGATCCGACATACAGCATTTGCATTTGGCGATAACGGGTTTTTCTTTAACGACAAAATAGAGTTAATTGATTTCTTAAAAAAAAATCTAGTCGGAAAAGAGAATATTTTGTTGAAAGGCTCAAGATCCATGCGAATGGAAGAAATTCTAGATTTATGGAAATAATATGATCGAATTATTGGGTACTTGGCTGATGACATACGATTCCGGTTTCGATGTGTTTCGTTATTTGACCGTGAGAACCATCGGAGGAACTCTGACGGCACTCATGCTTTCCATTTTTCTTGGCCCAGCCTTGATTAGATTCTTAACACATATTCAGTTTTCACAATCAATTAGAGGAGATGGACCCAAATCACATCTTTCAAAATCTGGAACACCTACTATGGGAGGTTTGATTATTATCTCCTCATTAATTATTTCAACATTGCTTTGGTCCGATTTTAACAATCCATATATTTGGATTCTAATTTTTATCACCATCTCTTTCAGTGCAATAGGCTTTCTTGACGATTGGTTAAAAATTAAGGAAAAAAACTCAAAAGGTTTGAAGGGAAAATATAAACTCATATTTCAGCTTATTTTTTCTTTAATTGCAATGTTGTTTATGTTGCAGGTTTCTCCTAGTGGAAATGAACAAATTTTTATTTTGCCTTTCAACAAAGAATATATATTTACAATTTCACCACTTATTTTCCTACTTATAAGTATTTTTGTAATTGTGGGCTCTTCTAATGCTGTTAATCTTACCGATGGCCTAGATGGGTTAGCAATTCTGCCGTCTGTTTTAATAGCTGGAGGCCTAGGTCTGGTTGCTTACGCATCTGGAAATTTAATTATTTCTAATTACCTATTTATTCCATTTAACCCTCTTAGTGGAGAGTTGATTGTTTTTTGTGGAGCATTGATTGGAGCTGGTATAGGGTTTCTATGGTACAACACATACCCTGCGCAGATATTTATGGGTGATCTGGGATCATTAACCCTGGGTGGAATTCTAGGCACACTGGCAGTATTAGTCAGGCATGAAATAGTTTTTGCAATTATGGCAGGAGTTTTTGTGATGGAAACTTTGAGCGTTATTATTCAAGTGGGCTCATATAAATTAAGGGGCAAAAGAGTTTTTTTAATGGCACCAATTCACCATCATTTTGAATTGAAGGGCTGGGCAGAGCCAAAAGTTATCGTTAGATTTTGGATTATAACTTTTGTACTTGTTTTATTCGCTTTAGCAACACTGAAGTTAAGATAAATTTCAATGAAGTCTCTTATTTTTGGTTATGGGATCACAGGCCAATCTTTTGAAAGATATCTGATAAAAAAAGGCACAGCTTTTGACATTTACGATGAAAATCTAAAAGGACCAAATATATACAATCAATTACCTGATCAGGCCGCTTTGAGTTCTTATGAAATGATCTATTTGAGCCCAGGAATTAATCTAAAGAAGCTGTATACAAAAGGAGAATTTAATAAAATATCTTATCTAACAGATTTAGATATTTTTTTTCAAGAAGATGGTTCTTTTAAGATTGGAGTAACAGGAACAAACGGAAAAAGCACTTGCTGCTACCAACTGCATCAGCTTTTAGAAGATTCTCAATTGATTGGAAATATTGGCACCCCCGTACTAGATAGTATTAATTCTTCCTCATATTCTATTATTGAGCTTTCAAGCTTTCAGCTTGAGAAGGTCAAGCATATTAAGTTAGATTTTGGAGTGCTATTAAACATTGCGCCTGATCATATTGATCATCATGGAACTTTCGAAGAGTACACAAATGTAAAAAATAGAATTAAAGAATCAAAAATATCAACAGAAGAATCAAACCCAAAAAAACTATGGTCAATGATTACTGGAAGAGAGCTCAGAGAAGTTCAGGATGTTGCATTGAAAGAATTGCCGCATAGACGACAGCATGTCACAACACAGAATCAACTAGTTTTCATAAATGATTCAAAGGCAACTAATTTATCCGCATTGAAATTTGCGCTTAATAAAATGTCTAGTCCCTATGTATTGATCCTTTGCGGGGACCCCAGTAAAGAGCAATATGATAGCTATGAAATTAGTGGTCCAACAAAGGTATATATTTTTGGTAAACATGCAGAGGAGATATCAAAAAAAGTATTTCATCCAGAAAAAATATTACTCTTCAATCAAGGTCTTTCATCAGTAATGAATTACATTTTTAAAGATGAATATCATTGCAAGACCAACATACTTTTTTCACCGGGTCATCCAAGCGGCCAAGATTATAAAAATTTTGAAGAACGTGGAGATCATTTTATTAAATTAGTATTGGACCAAAATGATTAATCGAGAAAATATATTAATTATTTTTCCATATTTCTGTTTATTATTTATTGGTTTGGTAATGGTTGCTTCATCAAGTGTGTATGTTTCAGAAGATCTTTATGGAACCCCCTTTCATTTTGCTTCAAGACAAGTAATTTTTTTGATTATAGGTATTTTTGCAACAATAATCGCCCTAAGTATTCCCTCAAACTTATTTCTTACACTAGATTGGTTAATTTTAATTTGTTCTTTGCTTTTACTTATTGCTCTTTTTTTTCCTGGGGTGGGCACAGAGGTCAACGGAAGTTTAAGATGGATCAGAATTGGATCAATTAATATCCAACCCTCTGAAGCAAGTAAGCTAGCTCTAGTTATATATATTTCAGGATATTGTGTTAGAAGACTTGGTGAAATTAATACTTCATTAGGTTTTTTTAGGCCTTTGATTGTATTAGCTTTTTTTGGGTTATTGATTATGTCTCAACCTGATCTTGGATCAACATTAGTAATTGGCGCTTTAGTAATTGCTGTTCTATTTTTTGCGGGTATTTCATTTTTTCAATTTTCATTATTGATTTTATTAATGGGTAGTTTGGCAGCTATTGCTATCTATCTAGAGCCTTATAGGTACATAAGATTTATTTCATTCACTGAGCCGTTTGAGCATTTTTATGGACCTGGATGGCAGCTATCAAATGCCCTACTTGGCATTGGTAGGGGTGAGTGGTTAGGCGTTGGTTTGGGAAATGGTCTTCAAAAGAATTTATACCTCCCTGAGCCACATACTGATTTTATTTTTGCAGTAATTGTTGAAGAATTTGGATTGGTTGGAGGATTGATAGTGATATTTCTGTTTGCTTTATTGATTTCTGGCATAATCAAAACATCTATTAAAGCGCTTGAGCTTGGAAAATTATTTCAAGGATTGCTTGCTTTTGGTGCAGCTATTTTAATCGCAATTCAAGTAGTATTTAACATAGGGGTAAATCTTGGAGTCTTGCCAACAAAAGGCTTAACTCTACCTTTTTTAAGTTATGGCGGAACAAGTTTAATTATATTTATGTTTTTAATGGGTATGGTATTAAGAATTAATTTTGAAAATAAAACGATAAAGTAATGAAATTTTTAATTTCTGCAGCAGGAACCGGAGGTCATGTTTTTCCAGCATTAGAGTTTTGCAAAGAATGTATTAAAAATAATCATGAGGTTATTTGGGTTGGAACGAAAACTGGTATAGAAAAAAGAATTGTTCCAGATAACATAAAACTGTTAACTATTCCCATGAGAGGCTTTCGAGGAAAAAAATTAATTTTTAAAATTTTTGCATTATTAGGTTTAATAGCATCAATTTTAAAAAGTATTTTTTACTTGCAAAAAAATAAGATTGATTATGTTGTTTGCTTTGGAGGGTACATATCGTTGCCAGTAGGCCTTTCAGCATGGATTTGCAGAAAACCTCTTTTCTTGCATGAGCAAAATGCAATTATGGGAACTTCCAATAATGCATTGAAAAATTTTTCAAAAATAATTTTTTTAGGATTCTCAATAAATGAACCAGTTACAAAAAAGATGATGCTCGTAGGGAACCCGATAAAGCAATCAAAAGAAAATTCACCAGCAACCCAAAAGCATAAATCATTAAGGGTTTATGTGACAGGTGGGAGCCAAGGCTCTGAATTTATCAATAAAAATATACCTATAGCTTTAAATTCATTAAATATATCATTAGAGGTAAGGCATCAATCTGGAAATGGAAAATCTGAGGGAGTTAAAGAATTGTATTCAAGCAATATTTCTGTCGAGGTAGAAGAGTTCTATGATTCGCCCCATGACGAGATTTTATGGTCAGATTTTATTATTTCCAGGGCAGGCGCGCTTTCTTTATCAGAGGCTGTAACTTTAAAAAGAGGATCAGTGATTATTCCTTTGCCATCAGCTATTGACGATCATCAGCTCTTGAATGCAATTAATGTTGTGAATTTAGAGATGGGTTTGATACATGAAGAGTCCGAATCTCTTGAATCTCTCTCTAAAAAGCTTCAAAAGGTCATTAACAGAAAGCTATATAAACAATGGTCAAACAAAGAAAGCAGTTTAGATCATTCTCAGGCTGCTAGAAGAATGTTAAGTTCAATTTTAAAATTTTAAAAATATGGCCTCTCTAGGATTTCAAAAGTTCAAAAAAATTCACATGATTGGTATTGGTGGATCGGGAATGATTGGAGTTGCCACTATTTTACAAAAACGTGGTTTTAAAGTTACAGGTTCTGACCTTGTCATCAATGATGAGCTGAAGGAATTAAAAAAACTTGGTGCTAAAGTACAAATAGGTCATGAACCAAGGCTTGTTAAAAAAGCAGACTTGGTTGTTGCATCATCAGCAATATCCATGAGAAACCCTGAGCTTTCATATGCCAAGAAATCGGGATTAACTATTATTCCGAGGGCAGAAATGCTTGGAACTCTGATGAAACCATATCGCAGTATTGCGATTGCTGGCAGTCATGGCAAAACATCTACAACGAGTATCATTGCCAGTATTTTTAATGCAGCTAATTTGAGTCCTACATATGTGGTGGGAGGCCAAGTTCTGAGCGTTGGAAGAAGCTCTAACCTTGGTGATGGTGACTATATTATCGTGGAGGCAGATGAAAGCGATGGATCATTTTTACATCTACAACCTGATATTGCTGTAATTACCAACATTGATAACGACCATTTAAGTTTCTATGACTCAAATCAAGAAAAGTTAAATCAGTCTTTTGTTAGTTTTGCCGAAAATTTACCTTTTTATGGTCATATTTTCCTTAATTTAGATGATTCAAATATTCGTAAAATTTCAAAAGATATTCATAGAAGACAGATCACTTTCGGTTTTAATTCAAAAAATAGATTTCAAATAACTGATGTAAAGTTAAAAAACGGTCTTCAAAAATTTCAATTAACAGATCATATTAATAAAAAATATTATAAATTTTTTACAAATTTAAGTGGTAGACATAATTTATACAATGTCACTGCTGCTATTTGTGTGGCTATTGAAGAAAATATATCAGTCAAGGATATTGCAAAAGGACTAGCTGATTTTAGAGGTGTTGGAAGAAGATTTGAGCTTTCAAAAATTTATTTTTCCAACGATCCACATGTATTGATAGATGATTATGGCCATCATCCTGCTGAAATTTTATCTACCGTTCTTGCTGCTAAAGAAAAATTTCCTCGTCAGAAGATATGCATGATTTTTGAGCCTCATAGATTTACAAGAACGCAACAGCTTTTTGATGATTTTACAAAAGTGCTATCTAAGGTAGATTTTCTTCTTTTGTTAGATATATATCCAGCAAGCGAAAAGCCTATTAAAGGAATTTCATCTAAAAAACTTGCTTCGCAGATATTAAAAAATCATAAAAATGTCCATTACATTGGAAAAAAAGATCCAATGAATTGGCTTAAAGAAAATTATCAAGAGTTTTCTATTTTAATCACCCAAGGCGCAGGAACAATTTCAAAACTAAATAAGAAGATTAAAAAAAAGTGGCAATAAAAAAAATTATAGTTTTATATGGAGGAAAATCATCTGAGCGTGAGGTTTCACTTGAGAGTGGAAAATATATATTTAAAGCAGTAAAAGATTTAGGATACGAAGCCCAGCTTGTTGACTACCCAAAAAACTTTTCATCTCAACAACTCACAAAAGAAGATTTTATTTTTATCGCCCTTCATGGCGAGGATGGTGAGTCAGGAGAATTGCAAAAACTTTTGCAAAAAAAACGCATTCCATTTTCAGGCAGCCATTATCAAGCTTGCATAAATACTTGGAACAAAAATACCTGTAAAGAGCTTCTTAAAGATAATAATATTCCTACTCCAAACTGGATTAGTATTTCATCACTGTTTGAAATGGAGAAAGATTTAGAGGACCCTTTTTTTAATCAACTCAGACCATTCAACGATCTGTTTTTAAAGCCTGCAGAAGATGGCTCAAGCATAGACGTGTTTAAAATTTCCTGCAATAAGGACTTAGAGGATGCTCTTTCTGATTGCGTAGACCCAAAGCGAACATTCATTTTGGAGGAAAGTATAGACTTTAAGGAGCTCACTGTTCCAATTCTAAACGGAAGATGTTTACCTGCTGTAGAAATCAAAACCCCCGAATCCTTTTATAACTTTAATGCAAAATACGTGAATGAAGATACTCAACTTACCGAGCTTTTACTTTCAAAAGATGAAAAAAATAAGCTTGAGGAAATCTGTTTGAAGACACTTGAGATTACCGGATGTTCTGGTTGGTTAAGGGTCGATCTTATGCGAGATAGAAAGAATAATTTTTATGTGCTCGAAGTTAATACTGCTCCTGGAATGACTTCTCATAGTTTATTTCCTAAGTCTGCTGAGTCAATTGGGCTTTCATACAATGACTTAGTGCAAGAAATTATCAATGCTAAGTAGAAAAAGGTTGGTATTTTCACTTTTAATTATTTTTTTATTTGGCTGCTCAAATAATAAAAGTCAAAAGATTATAATAGTTTTTGAGAAGCCCCCAACTTTAAAACAAGCGCAGGAATTAATCCTTAATTTATCAAGTAATGCCTCTAATAAAAACCTATTTAAATTACTAGATAACCAAAAATGGATTAATTCTTTTTTGATTAAAAAACATGCATTCAAGCCTATAAAAATATTTATTGATTCAAAAGAGCCAAAATATATATGGCAGGAAAGTTTTTATTTGGATGCAAAGCTAAGCAAGTTTTTGTATTTTGGAGAATATTCTGACTTGTTACATTTAAATATGCCAATTGAATTTGTTGATAATTGGTTAGAAGTTGAGGAGGAAATTTATGCATTAACCTCAGCCTATAAGCTTAAAATTTCTTCAATTTCTTATTCTGAGGCAGAAGGTTGGCATTTCAAGACTAAAAGTAATTTAAAAATAAAGTTAGGCTCCAATCTATCTTCTAAAGAGTTGGCAAAACTTCCATTAGCCTTTAAATATATTTTCGAAAAAAACTTAACTCCTAGTATTATTGATTTAAGATACAAAGATGGAGCAGCTTTAAATTATGGCAAATAATGGAACAAAAGATTCTGACTATGTAGTTGGATTAGATATTGGAACCTCAAAGGTTGTTTGTATTATTGGTGAGTACATCGATCAAAATTCTCTTGAGGTTATATCTATGGGGTCTTATCCATCTAGCGGTCTGAAAAAAGGAGTTGTAGTGAATATTGATGCAACTACAGCCGCAATTCAAAAATCTATAGATCAGGCTCAGGCATCATTTGAAGGAAAAATCAAGAATGTGTATGTTGGGATTGCGGGAAATCATATTCGCAGCTTAAATTCTCATGGAATAGTAGGAATAAAAGATAAAGAAGTTGAGGCAACTGATATAGATAGAGTTATTGAAGCAGCTCAAGCAGTTGCAATACCTTCAGATCAAAGAGTGCTTCATGTTCTTCCTCAAGAATATGTAATTGATAATCAGGACTCTATAAGAGAGCCCCTTGGAATGTCTGGTGTTAGATTAGAATCCCATGTTCATTTAGTTACTTGCGCCAATAATGCGATCCAGAATATAGAAAAATGTGTTAAACGATGTGGAATTGGTGTCGATGGTTTCGTTTTAGAGCAGCTAGCCAGCTCATATTCTATTTTATCTGAGGATGAAAAAGAGCTTGGAGTCTGCTTGGTGGACATCGGTGGAGGTACAACCGATATTGCGGTATTTAATTCTGGCTCAATATCATTTACTGGAGTGATTCCAATAGCAGGCGATCAGGTAACCAGTGATATAGCTGTAGCCCTTAGAACTCCTACTGCTCAGGCTGAAGATATAAAACAAAAGCATGGTTGTGCTGCAACAGAACTGACTCAAGATGGGGAAACCTTAGAAGTAATGAGAGTTGGTGGCAGACCTCCAGAAGACTTATCAAGACGTTCATTGGCTGAAATAATTGAACCAAGATATGTGGAACTTTTTGATTTAGTTAAAGCAGAAATTAAACGGAATGGTTTTGAAAATAAAATCCCAGCTGGAATAGTTCTTACAGGCGGTACCTCAAAAATGGAGGGAGCTGTTCCACTAGCCGAATCTATTTTTCAAACTAGTGTAAGACTTGGCATTCCAGAAAAATTTAGTGGGATGGAGTCAGTATTAAAAAATCCAATATATGCCACTGCTTTAGGTCTAGTAGGCTTTGGTTTTGATCAAATGAAACAAGGCTATGCACTGGAAAATAATAAAAGCTTTTTTGATAGAGTTTTTGGTTTCTTGAAAAATAATTATTGATTGCTAGATATATTTGGCATAGAATTCACGCTCCTTGGTTTTTTGATGTTCAAAAAATCTACTAACCCATAAGGAAAAATATGAATAATTACGAATTAACCTTAATACTCAACCCTGACTTATCTACTAAGTTTGATGATTTTCAAAAAAAATTAGAAAAGACTTTGGTCGATATTAATTTAAAAATCAACAAAGTTGAAAATATCGGTCGAAGGCAGTTAGCCTATAGCATTCTAAATCATAACAAAGGGCACTATGCTATTTTTCAAATAGAAGGACCATCAGAATCTGCATTAGAGCTTGAATCTAAATTAAAATACGATACATCTGTTATACGCCATCTTTTGCTGAAGGTTGATTCTCCATCATTAGAGGACTCGATGCTACTTGTAGAATCAAGGGAAGCAAAAAAAGCTCCTCAAGAGGAAGAGCAGAGTCAAGAGAAGCCAAAAGTCACTCCAGCAGAGCAAAATGAAGCTACCGAACCTGTTGCTAAAGAAGAATCAAAGGATGGTGAATAATGACTGAATCTAATAACAAAAATTTTAATTACAAGAATGTTGATCTCTTGAAAAGGTACATCACTGAGACAGGCAAAATTATACCTGCAAGAGTTTCAAATATCAGCGCATCGGAACAGAGAAAATTAACAAAAGCAATAAAGATTGCTCGTTTTTTGGCTTTGCTTCCATACACAGACTCACATAGATAAATTATGAAAATTATACTTTTAGATAAAATCCAAAAATTAGGTGAAATTGGTGATGTCGTTGAGGTTAGCTCAGGATATGCAAGAAATTTTCTTATCCCTAAAAAGAAAGCCATGTTTGCCTCTGATGACAACCTAAAGTATGTTGAGAGCAAGAAAGCCGAACTAGCTGCAGCTTCAGCTGATGAGATGGCAAATGCTCAGGGTAAAGCTGATGCAGTTTCTGGTGCTAAAGTTGAAATCAAAGTTCAGGTGACTGAGGAAGGCGCACTTTATGGTTCAGTTGGGACCAGAGAGATTTCAGATGCATTTAGCGAAGCTGATCATATTGTAGATAAAAGCGTTATTCAATTGCCAGATGGGCCTTTGAAAGAGCTTGGTGATTATTCAATTACTCTGTTATTCCATCCAGAAGTTTCATGTGTCGTTGAGGTCTCTGTTCAGCCAGAGTAGTTGTTATCTTAATAATATGATGTAAGAATCATATTTATGTCTAGCAAATCTATAGAAAATACAGAACAAGTTAGAGAGCTTGAAAGAGCTGTGCTGGGCGGACTAATGCTTGAAACAGAAAGATATGATGCTGTTAGTGAAATCATTGAATTTACAGATTTTGAGGGTCAAGATCATCAAAATATTTTTCAATCTATGGGTGAGCTTGTTAATTCTAATAAACCTCTAGATCCATTAACAGTTTCAGATCGACTCGATAGCAAAAATCTTTTAACCAGAGCAGGTGGTAAGAATTATTTAATTGATTTAGCATCTACGAGCCCCTCTGCAGCAAATTTAGAAGCTTATGCTGGAATGATCAGACAGAAGTCTATTTCAAGAAGGCTGATGCAAATCAATTCCGAAATCTCTGAGCTCATTATCAATCCTCAAGGCAAGGATGCCGCTGAATTACTTGATGAGGCTGAGACAAAAATTTTTTCATTAAATGATGAAGCAAGCAGAACATCTACCAATATTCAGAAACTAGACGAACTTATTCCTCAATCAATTGAGAGGATGAATGAAATTGCAAAAAATGGATCTTCCTTGCTTGGAGCCTCTACAGGTTACAAGGATCTTGATAGTAAGTTACAAGGCCTTCAAGACGGAGACTTAATAATTATTGCAGCCAGACCAAGCATGGGTAAAACCGCTCTTAGTATGAATATCGTTGAAAATCTTGTTCTTAATAAAGATATTCCTGGTGGAGTATTGGTATTCAGTCTTGAGATGCCTGCTGAATCATTAACCACTAGATTACTAGCCAGTAACGCTAAGATTGATCAGCAAAAAGTTAGATCAGCCTCGATGAATCAATCTGACCTAAAAAAGTTTATGGAATCATCTTCAAAATTGAAGGATTTACCCCTTTATATAGATGATAGCTCAATGCTCTCACCCATGGAGTTGCGAGCAAGAGCTCGACGAATTGCGAGACAAGAGCCTAACGGACTGTCGTTGATAGTTGTTGATTATCTTCAGTTAATGCAGTTACCCACCTCACAAGAAAATAGAGTAAATCAAATTTCAGAAATTTCTAGATCTTTAAAAATGCTTGCCAAAGAACTCAATGTTCCTGTGATTGCATTGTCTCAGTTAAATCGAGCTGTTGAGCAAAGACCTAATAAACGTCCAATTATGGCTGATTTAAGAGATTCAGGCGCAATTGAGCAGGACGCAGATGTTATCTTATTCATATATAGAGACGAGGTATATAACGAAGATTCTGAAGAAGGAAACAAGGCTGAAATTATTATTGGCAAACAAAGAAATGGACCAATCGGAAAAGTAAATCTTACTTTTCTTAAAGAATTCACAAGGTTTGAAGACTTTGCTGTTGATAGCTATTACGACTCAATTCAATGATTGAACCAAATTCAGAGCTTGTAATTGATTACGAGCTTGTAAGAAATAATATCCAAATCATCAAAGGCAAGTTACCTTCTAATTGCAAAATCATGGGTGTTATTAAGAGCAATGCATATGGACATGATCTTCAGATGGCTACTGAGGCATTAGATGGTGTAATTGATGGATATGGTGTGGTTAGATTGGGAGAGGCTCTTAAGATACGAGAAACATCCTCAAAGCCAATCTTGACTATGCAAGGTGTATATTCGTCGGATGCCTATGATGCTCTAAAACAAAATAATATATGGTCTGTTATTCATTCAATTTCTCAATTGCCATTAGCAAAGCAATACCAAGATGATTTACGGTTTTGGATTAAAGTAAATACTGGCATGAATAGGTTGGGTATTGGATTGGATGAGCTTGATCAGTTTGAGTCACTGTTAAATGATTCAAGCGTTTTGATGACGCATTTGGCTTGCGCAGATACGCCAGAAGATGAGTTAAACAATACTCAATTTAAGAATTTTGATCATGCATGGAATCAAATTGGAATAGACATGCAGAGAAGTGTATTGAATTCTGCAGGAGTCTTTAATTTTCCAGATAAGGCATACGACTGGGTTAGACCAGGCATTGCCATGTACGGAGGGATTGACTTCTCCGGTTTAAAAACTGCCATGACATTTAGAAGCCAAATTATCTCTATTCAATCTTTGCCTAAAAATGAAAGAATTGGATATGGTGGAAGGGTAAAGACAGAACAACCTTCTAAGATTGCTATTGTTTATTGTGGTTATGCTGATGGTTTTCCTCAAACAACAATAGATGGAACATCCGTGTTAGTGAATAGCCATCGATCTCACATACTCGGAAGGGTAAGCATGGATCTAATTTCAATTGATGTTACAGAAATTCCTGATTGTAAAATTGGAGACTGGTGTGAATTATGGTCTCCTGAATTATCTATCCTAGAAAATGCAAAAATGAATAGTTTGCTTTCTTATGAACTTATGACCAAAATGAGTCAAAGAGTAAAACGATACTATTTAAATATATGAAAATTGATTATTTAAAAAACAATCCTAGAGAAATTCAACTTGAGGAGGATCTCCCTCCATACATGACTGAAG
>Ga0213861_10000161_pt1 | contig 53043 bp, 64 predicted proteins | sample PICome_4_FD_160110 | JGI IMG/M metagenome (GOLD analysis project Ga0213861, IMG submission 160110) | Coastal seawater microbial communities near Pivers Island, North Carolina, United States - PICO131 | ecosystem: Environmental > Aquatic > Marine > Coastal | place: USA: North Carolina... | reverse complement strand
GAGGAATGAAAATTTATAACTGAAAATAAAAGAGATTACCAAAGACACATAAAAACTAAAAAACACCAGAAAAAGACAGGTGAAATAGAACATACCAAAAGAAGCCCAAAAACAACCATTTGTAAGCCCAATGAAGCCATTTGTAAGCCCAATGAAGCCATTTGTAAGCCCAATGAAGCCATTTGTAAGCCGTCGATACAACAATGTGACAATATTTTATATGAATGTGATTATTGTGATGTATCGTTCAAACACAGGCAAAGTAAATATAAACACCAAAAGTATAGTTGTAAAGCAAAGAAGAATCAAGAGAAAACATCAGAAGAAAATATTATGTTATTACAAAAAGTAGAATATCTTGAGAAGATGCTAAATGACGCGATGAAGCAAATTAACACAACAAACAATACCAATTGTAACAACGACAACCGTGTTAATATTATAAACATAAATGGTTATGGTAAGGAGGATATATCGTATCTAACAAACAAAGAATGGTTGAGTATAGCATCTGTTCCGCAAGATAGTGTTTTAAAATTGTTTCTTGAAACACATTTTAACTCCGAGCATCCCGAGAACAAAAACATACGACAAACAAACAAAAAATCAAAATTTATTGAGGTTCATGACGGTGATAACTGGAAAAACAAAAACAAAAAGAAAATCCTTGTAGATATTGCGGACGATAAACAAGGTATTCTTGATGATAAATTTATAAAAGACGATGACCTACAGAATTCTATGTCAAAGCGACAGCGCCGAAATCATGACACATTTCACGATGAAGTATATGAGAAACATAGGGATGAAATCATAGAAGATATGGAGGCTTGTCTTTTGGATAATATGTAAAAATACTACAAAGTTGATTTATAGTTTGTTACATCATCACAAGAAGTAAAATCGAAAGCATGTTTGTAATAGAGATCGCTAAATGATCCTCCTGTTAGAAACCCCAAAGTCATAACCAAAGGAGGGACAAAATTCCCATCACTTATGATTACTACAGAAACTATCAAAAGACTTGATGACATCATATATACCCAGTGATGTATATTATAACAGTGTTGTTTGCTGTATATAACTGTACTAAACCCAATTTTTGGGGCTTCATCTGGTTCGGGTTGGGTGAGTAAAAATATCCCCAAAGATGCTAAAAATGATAAACTAAAATTAACGATTTTCTGCTGGTAAAGAAAGCAGATATATCGTTTTAAATCCATTTCAATAACCATTTAAATATTTCTATATTTAAATGAGCAAGGAGATAATAGAAAGTAAAGGAGGAACTATACTCAAAGATGCCGAAGATGTTTTTGACGACATCTTACTGAAATGTAAAAATGGTCATTCTTTCAATTTGCTCTCTAACGATATAGTGATGGGCGAATGGTGTAAAGAATGCACAGAAGATACAAGGTTAGACGACAAGTTAACAGAATTACAGTTGCCTTTTGTGAAAAACCACTGTGTTGGTAAATATGAATATCAGTATGCTATAATTACAAAAACTCGTAAATTTGTAATTTTTGATAACGAGACAAACAGGGACAAGTTATGTTCGAATGCTCGTTCGAATGAGTTCAATATTATCATTATAGACGATTACGATAAAGATAATATGAAAAGTTTGATTTGGAATTCTATAAAAGATAACAAAGATTTCACTATCATAGAAACAGTAAAACAGAAGGAGTATGAAGAGACCTGTAGTTTAACGAAGGCTATGGAGAACGATAAAGAGGACACTGGTTCAATGATAAAATATGCGCCTCCTCCTTTTCCAATAAACACATCAAAAGCAGTTGGTTACATTCGTGTATCTACTGCTATGCAGGTCCAAGATGGTTTCTCCTTGGACGCTCAAGAAGCAAAGATTTACAGAGAATGTGTTAATCGAAATTTATTCTGTAGAGGTCTATATATAGATAGAGGTATATCTGGAGGGTCGACTCAGAAGCGTCTTGGGCTACAAGAGATGATGGCAGGGCTTACCGAAGGGGACTGGGTTATAACTTCATCAGTAAGTCGTCTGGCTCGTGATACAGTAGACTTGTTATCCTTATCAAAGAAAATTGAAGATATGGGTTGTCATTTAGTCGTCATTGATCTCAATTTGGATCTAACCACACCATCTGGAAAACTTATACTCACACTGATGGGTAGTCAAGCACAATTTGAACGCGAACTGACATCAGAACGCGTAAAGACAGTTATGGCACATTTGAAAGAGAAGGGAATGTTACGCACGAAACCGACTTATGGATGGAAATTGAATCCCAACCGGGGAGAGAATGAACCTATGCATATTCGTGATGAACACGAGCAGGAGACAATTAAGCGTATTCGAGCAATACGAAATATACATCCAGATAAGAAAATTACCGTTTTTACTCGCATAGTGAATGAGAGTAAATTAGCACCCCCTCGTAAAGCTAAGGAGTGGTATCACGGAACGCTGAAAGATATCATGAAAAGAGAAGGTATAAAATGAAAATTTTCATAGTTATAAGTATTTAAACTATTAAAAATTATTAACAAATAAAATGGATCAAGACAAACAACAAATTTTGGAACAAAATGTCTCATCTTGTAAGATTAACAAAAAACAAAAATTAGTAGATTCTATTTTTAAGCCTGATATAGAAGGAGTTTCAGAATGGGTGTCAAGAGAAAAACTAATGGAATCAGAACTTAATTGGGGTAATAATGGAATTGGTAGACACGGAGTTTATTTTGGAGACAATAGATATGTATGGCAAAAAGAAGGAACAAGAAAAATAACAAGTTTGAGAACTAACGGTTTTAATCAGGATGTGCTTTGCGGAGCAAGTCGTCCGATAAGAAAAGATATAGAAAAACATCATAAAAAAGTAGGATGTGTGGTTTGTGGAAGTAAAAGTCTTTTGGTTACAGATCACAAAAACGATTTATATAATGATCCTAGAGTTTTAAATAGAAGATTACAGACAATAGATGATTTTCAGTGCCTATGTAATCACTGTAATTTACAGAAAAGACAAGTATCTAAAACTACTCTAAGAAAAGGAAACCGTATAGGAGCTACTTCAATCCGTTCTTTAGCTGTATTTGGAATAGATTTTATAGATGGCGATAAAAGTTTTAACAAAGATGATGTAGATGCTATGAAAGGTACATATTGGTATGATCCAGTTGAATTTATGAAAAAGATAAAATCTAATCTTAAATTGTCCACATCTAAGGATATAAAAGAAATATCCATAGATGAAATGAAACTTGTTGAACTAAAAGAATATTGTAAAAAAATGAACATAAATGGATGTTCAAGAAAGAAAAAAGAAGACTTGTTGAGGTACATTAAAGATAATTTAAAATAAAGACTTGTATCTTATAAATTATAAAAGTATATTTATAATTTATTTACGAAGTATCTCGAGTATTTTGTCGTGATACTCTTTAGAAATTTCACAACCTTTAAAATTTCTATTAGTATTTCTACAAGCTATAGCTGTAGTTCCTCCTCCTAAAAATGTATCTAATACTGTATCGTTTTCATTACTATGTTTCTTTATCAATTCCTCTATCAGAGGAATACTTTTCTGGGTAGGATGAAATCTATCTTTTCCACCTTGTAATGGAAAACTATATATAGCCTTATCATATTTGCTATTGAAAGTGGGTTTACTACCTTTTATACCTAAGAGAGCTATCTCTCTACAATTAGTTAAATAGTTGACACTAGAATTTAAAGGCTGAGGATTTGTCTTGATCCATTCGATAAATCTAATCTGTTTAAATTTATACTTTTCCATAAGTTCTTTCAATATTGTAATTTTCCACAAATCAAAGAATATGATAAAAGTTCCTCCTTTTCTCAATTTCTTATAAAACTCTGATATAAATTTTTCTAATGTTTCTATTGTAAAATTTTTATCCCAATCACCATAATCTGTCTTTACACAGTATTTTTTTCCATAAAGAGAACCGTATTTCATAAATTTTTCTTTATTTTCGTCTGTCTTTATATCTTTCTTTAACTTGTATTCTTTCCACTCTTTTTCTGTTTTTACAAATTTAACATCATTTTGTTCTGCCTCTTTTACATTGTTGTAATGTTTGTTCATTCCCGTTTCTCTTGATATGATATATGGAGGATCGGTCAAAACAAGATCTATTGAATCATTTTCAATATCTTTTAAATATTCAAGGCCATCTTTATTTTTGATGTCTAAATTCATCTTTGTTTCAGAAGAAGTGTTATTATTCATTTTACCTAATGAATAACATTAAAATTTCATTTTATTACATATTGTTGATCATTGTACTGATATAATCTTGATTCTGTCTCAATTTTTGGTATTCTTTTTCTTTATCTAGATACAAGCTATCTAACACAACATTTTTTGCTTTTGAGCTGATATCCTTTGCTAATGCTGTGCTGTTGGCTATCATAGAGATACCCATAAGATAAAAAAGTACCAGAGGGTTTCCGAAACCTATAAAGTCTAGTATATAGTTTAACGCGAAAAATATAGTTACTGTAATATATTCATTATCGAGTACTTTTTTGTAATCATTTTGTATATTTTTGTGTCTTATAATAGTTTGTTTGTAGCCCTTTATCGTTTGCTCTAATAATTTGCTCATCTCAAATTCATTGAATGTAATTCCTCGTAAAGCAATCATTCTCTTCTCAAAACTTTCATTGTCTTCTTCAAACTCATCTTTCTCTTTTGTCAATTCTTCTACTTGTTTTTGTAACTCTTCTACTCTCTTGTGTAAAAAATCATTCTGAACAACTATATATTCGATAGATGGATTGTCTTTCTCATTAATGTCCTTGGATGAAGAACCCAAGAAAAATGTAAATCCTTTGTTTGATTGTTCAGTCATGATTTTTGATTTATAATTTGGAATTATAAATTCAATTTGATTAACAAAAACCAAAACACCATTTCTTGGGCTTTCTCTTCCTGAAATACAATTGTATGAAAGAGTTCATGTTTTCCTTTCCCATACTCTTGTTACAAGTGGAACACAGAGGACGAAGATTTTCAACAATGTTCTCACCTCCTTCAGCAGCGGCAACTATATGACCACAGTCAAAATTTTTACTGTCAATTGTTCCCTGACAACAATGACAAGGACCTGTTCCGTTCTTCACACCAATATACTCATCCCATACTTTGTCTTTCACTGCTTTAGGGATGCTCTTTCGTTTGTATTTCCCAGATTTGTGTCTCTCTATAGACTCGACCTTTATCTTGTGATATTTAGTCTTAACTCGATCAATTTCGATTTTCATCATCTGATCGAGTTTATCTAAATCTTGATTCATTTTTAAAACGATTTTTTTTAAAAACTAATTTACAAAAATGTTGACCAAACAACTAATCCGGATATTACAGTATGAGTATCGAAAAGGAAAACCCGATAATTTCCACATCAATAATGCCCTGAAATATTATTATGAAACTCATGACAAAGATGAAATTAAAAGAAACAAAATTACTCTATCTCAGTTCAATATGAATACATATAATAAACTTGTTATACATAATGATTTAGATTTTTCTTTAAATATGATATTATGGGGAAAAAATTCTCATACAAAAATTCATAAACATAACTCAAATTGTAATTTTCTAGTTTTAGACGGTTCGCTACTTGAATACAAATATGAGAACAAAGATGTCCTAAAATTATCAGGCAGTTTTGAGTTACAGAATGGCGATTTATCATCTGTCGAAGGAGGAGATTATCACAATGTTTTTAACATACATCCTTGTAAGTCCATATCAATTCATGTTTATGACAATCACGACTACAATCAAAACATAAATTTGTTAATGGGATAAAATATATTTTTTTAAAAAAAATATATTTATAAATGACGCAATCTTTGACACTCTCCGTCAAAGGAGTGAGTGATATTAAACGACATTATCTTCTCAAGTTTTTTATATCCCAAAATTGGGGATTTATAGCAAATTTGGATATTAAAGGCGACACAGCCTTTATTAACGTCATTAATTGGGAAGACAAGATACCAGAAGAAGAAACATTATCTTTACAATACAAAGATAAAGTTTTAGAAATTAAGAAACTAAATTGGTCTCCAAGAAAAAAATGGAAACCAGAACAATTTAGAGTGCTTACATCTTTTATAGAATGTGGTCGTTAGAAACCTTCTGGCAATTCTCCCTCTACTTTAACACTGGGAGGAACAACTTTCATTGCTTTGGTTCCATCTATAGCAGGAAAATCATAAGGTTGGTATCCTGGTTCAATTTTATTAAGATCTTTTCTTATAACATCTGTTTTTCTATCATCAAATATACGGTCTTTAGATCTATCTATCATTGGAACTATTGGTATAGACAAAAAACGCGATCGGCAGCATAATCTATTAAGCCCCGATTCTCCATCTCCATCATCCAAATCTCGCAATACAAAGGTCGATTTTTCTCCGCCATTAATCCTCTTAGTAAAATTTCTATACAGACTACCAATGTTTCGAAGATCTCCATTTTTCTGACGACAGGAGCAACGCTCGTGTAAAATGCTGTAAAAATGAGTTTGTTGATCCATATTTTATTTGTTTAAATAAAATATAAAATTCGGTTTTAAAATGGCATCTAACCTTTTTTCAAAAGTAAAAAAGAATGCAGGTGGAAAAGTAAAATTTGATAGAAGAAGTATGAGACAACAGATGTCGATACTGGATTCTACTAAACTCAGAATGATAGAAGAAATAAGGGAAATTCAAACATTGTCGTCACTTGTATCGATAGCCGACAGTGAAACAAATTCGTTGATAGACAAAGTTTCTACATATCCAAATTTTACAATTATAAATACAAAACTTGTAATTGTATGTAGTGCTATTATGAAAAATATACGACCATATAGTGATGAAAATTTTGGACAAAAGGTCTTAGAATACGAAAATGACATTTATAGAGTATTTAATGTTACAGAGGAAGTCAAAAAAATGAAACTTCTTGAAGATATAGTGTGTTATTCTCAGTATATTAACTATATCAACACAAGTATGGAAGAGTATGATGAAGAAAGCGATTACAGCGAGGAATCAGATTATGAAGAAGACGATTAATGTCTCTTGTATATTAAAAACAAGATAATTGACAAAAGTACCATAACCAATGCACCAGTTTTGTAATTGAACATATTTTGTGGATTCATATACAAATTCAAGTTATCTATATTGAATGTTTTGTACTTGGATTTTGTAGATTTTTTATACATAATCTTTATCTTGGTAAAACCATTTTCCTCCAAGTCCCTCAGTGCATCTATACTGATGTCCGATGGATTACCGGTGATGTATATGACAGCATAAGAGTCTGATGTAAACGAGTTAGATATTTTTGTCATAGGTATTATTTTCTTTTGCTCCTTATCATAAAAGTAAGGAATATCAAGAACCTCTTCTTGTCTCATCGGACAAGATTCTTCGTCTATACAACCAAGCAACATCTGAGCGACACTTCCTGGTCTCTGGTCTTCTGTTATATTAAGATTGTTAGATATCTCGTCTCTCAACTTATCATATGTTATAGTTCCAGAGTCTACCATATTCTTAATATCTGCGATATACTGTTCAAGGTCCTCCGAAATTTCTCCGAGTAATTTGTCTTTGTTTTCCTCTGACAACAATCTTCCTACTATTCTTGAAAAGTTGTCAATTAAGAGGGTATCCATTTTAAAATATGTTTATTAAAACATATTTTATTATTTGGGAGATGTTTCAGCTGTATCTGCAATTGTAAATATATATCTACCCCACCAGAAGAGAGCCATCAACAATGTGAAAGCAAACGCTATCCATTGCTTTGGTCTAACTTCAAACTTATTTGGATTTGCCATCCAAGTCATTGCTACCCAAGAAAGTATATATGCTACTACTAATATAAGTAAAGATAAATAGTGAGCAGTTTTTAAGAAATTCAGTTGTCCTTCCTTGTCGGCCACATACACGCCTACACCCATCCCTGCTACAAGTAGAGCTGCCGATAAACCTATTAAACCGTAGTCTACCATTTTATTAATCTAATAATTTCATATAAACATCTTTACTTGTCTTGAAAATTTTCTTCTTGCTGAGTTTACGAATATCAGATACTTCTCTGTTCTCAGGGGCTATCAACCAAGCCATAAATTTCAACAAGTTTTCATCATTCTTATTGATACCCTTTACATTTAAGTTTGCTTCATATTCTGGTATTAAGATACCGTTATCTTTGTTTGCAGCAAAAGTGTCATCTCTGTCGTCCACAACATAGGTATTCTTCTCGTTTAACATACCTTTTGTTCTTGGGTCATTATAAAGTTTAGATAATGGTTTTCTAATGTAATCGTCTGTAATTTGGCAATCTTTATAACTATAGATTAGAAGGGGTTGTTTGTTCCTGTCTGTGAACATCAACTCACACATCTTCTCTACATACTTTTTCTTACCAGCAGACCATACGATAACATTATCAAAATATTTGAAACAGAAATCCAAAAACTCTTTTAACCAAGGTCTATAGATACCGTACAACTTAAGTTCTTCTCCTGTTCCGGGAGGAGAAGTCACATCAGTAAGGTTCATTGTGTATAGACGGCCTCTGTGTTTAGCCATCTTGGGGTCGGTAAACAACTTTAGATTCAGATATTCATCATCGTCTCCGTGTGTATGAACCAATGTAGCATCAATGTCTAAAACTATGTTTTTTCCCATTTTTAAAGTGATTATTTTAAATCTAATTTAAAATAAAATGTTGACATCTACTCATTATGTCGAAGAAATGGTGAAACATAAAAGGGTGGTAGTAGCCTATATGGGTGATAGTATAGTGCATCTTATTGGTTACAAATGGAAAGCAGATTTTGAATGCCCTTTCACTGATAGAAAAGGTGCTTATATAAAGAGAAAGGATTACAAGAAATATAAGATAATAGATGCTTATTTCTTACTTTGAGATTTTGCTTTTACTTTACCTGTTCTTTTACCCATACCTACTTTCTTTTTTTCCTTAACAGCTCGTTTCTTTTCTGATGGACTCATCTGTTTCCAGGTAACTGGTGTTTTACTTGTTACTCGTTTACTGGGTCTGCATTTTTTTGTATCCTTATTTTTAGAACTACCGCATGTATTTCCCTTTTCGTCTCTCCAATCTTCTTTATACCATCGTTTTAAAGAAGAACCTTTCGCTGATTTTTTGACACTTCCTTTTTTCTTATGACACTTGGCAATATAACCTCCCGCGTAAGCAGACGGGAAAACTTTGAATTTTCTTTTAGCCTCGTGATAACAGGCGTCTTTATTTCCTTTATCTGATTTCTTAGAAGGTTTTGTTTTCTTCTTAGACGCCTCTGCTACTGCTGTATACATCGGATCCGGGACAGTTTCTAATATGGACCAACCGTTGTCCATTTTAATGATGAAAAAAATGAAATTACTATTAAGAATTGTTAAATAAAATGTCGATACGCTTAGACAGAAAAGGAAAGTGTGGAGAGGGTGCTTATGGAGTTGTATATGAGGCAAAACTTACAGTAGAAAAGGGAGACGAAACCAAAGTTCAAAAGGTTGCCGTAAAACGAAACTATGGAGACACTGGAACAAAAGGAGTTTCATGTATTCGCGAGATGAACTTCTTGGCGTCACTTAATCACCCGTGTATAATTCGTTTGAAATCTATCTCTGTCGGAGATCCTTTCGAAAAGGAAAAACCTTGGACTCCCAAACCCAAGCGTCATAAGATGAAAGAAGACAGCCATCACTTCATAATGGAGTATTCTGATTATGACTTGGATAAATTTATGGATAAGTGTAAAAATTTCTATCAACTGAAGACGATAATGTGTCAGATGCTTCTAGGAATGGAGTTTTTTCACTCTAAGGGAGTTTTGCACAGGGATATAAAACCACCCAATGTTTTAGTCTCTATGGAGAAAAACATTCCTTATGCTAAATTTTGTGATTTTGGGTTGTCTTGTGTTCCCAATGACTATAGACCTTCTACTCCAGGTGCAGTTACTTCCTGGTATAGGGCTCCAGAAATATGCTGCGAATATCCAAGTTATTCTTTTCCATCTGATGTATGGTCACTTGGATGCGTTTTCTATGAGATTATAACAAAAAATCCCTTCATATCAAGTAAGAAAGATGATGATAAGATGATATTTGATGACATAGTTAGAAAACATCCTGAAAATTTTACTCTTGAAGAACTTGAAGAATTTATCAAAAAAGGTAACTGCAAATTTAAAGCAGAATTACAAAAGTCAAAGAAGTCTTCATTTGTAGAAATGTTAAAAGCAGACACAAATGTGAGGGAATTTAACAAGAAAGGAGGAACGATAAACGAGTTTTCAGATCTGTTATCTCATATGTTGGAGTTGGATCCAGAAAAACGATACACTGTAACACAATGTATAGAGCATCCCTTTTTCAAAACATTCAAATCTTACTATGAAGATATGCGTGTAAAGTATCCTCCGGTGAAAAACCTCAATACAAACATAACTATTATCGATTGTATTGAAAGAAGATGGGCTGTAAATATTCTATTTAATATTTATAACAAGAAGAAGAAGTTTAAATGGTACAGTACAGATTTGATGTTTCAAGCTTTAAGATTGTTTGACGAATATTTAGATTATGCTTTTAGTAGAGATGATGTGAAACTGAAAGATGAAGTTAACGAAAATCAGGGCAAACTTAACACCAAAAGAGAAGTTGAGATTTATATCTATACTTGTATTTATATAATGTATAAGCATTATAGTACATTGTATAAATTTTATCCTTGGACTTCAATTTTTCCTCCAAGTCTTATAGACGATACAACATTAGATGTAATGGAGGAATTTGAAAAATATATGATTAGAAAAATTTGTAAGTATGTTATTTTCAAACCAACATTTTTAGATATTCTTACGGACGATAATAACAAAGATTGTAAGAGAGATAAACAAGAATTACAATTAGATATTAAAAATTACTTTGTAAACTATGGAAGAGTTAAATCTTACGAAGGAAGTTTATTAAATTTGTATACAGAAATCAAGACTTTTTTAGATAGCAGTAAGAGTTCCCTTAAACAGTCCAAATGCTAAAAAAACTCCTAAAAAGAACACAAGAAGACGTTCTACTAAGATATTACTATTATTTCGTGGGTAGGTACTCACAAAATCTGACAGTTCGTTTGTTTTTCCATCTGCTATATCTACAAGATCATTTTTAATTTGAGAGAAAGTTTTACCTGTTCTTAAAAATACAGCTAAAATTCTTAACATTTCCTTTGTAGACACAGAAGGTAGGTTATATGGAAATGTATCAGCATCTACATAAGATAGCGTAGAAATTATATTTTCTGGAATATACTTTTTAATTTTGCTATCTGCTAATTTCGACATTTTTATCTTTTTAAAAGATAAAAATTATATAGTTCTTGTTTCTTCTGATATATACTTCTTAAATCCATCATAAATTTGTCCATTATCTACAAATTCTTTAATAAGTTTCATAACTCCTTTGTAATATTTGTAAGACTCTTCTTTCTTTCCAGGAGAACACTGACGCATAGAAGAACGCTCATGAACAGTAAAACGATGTTTGTATTCTTTATCTCGTGTGTTTAGATCGCTATTAGGGTCTATAGGAAAACAAATTATAACACCTTCTGACTTCCAGTTATGAAATTCTACTGATATATCATGCATGTCAAGTAGGTATGCTGCCATTCTATGTAAATGAAGACGCTCGTTCTTATCACATATCTTGATATGATATACAGAATTGTATACCTTTGGTTCTACATTTGATAATGTTCCTTCAAAAATGTTTTCCATATGTTTAATATTTCTAATTTTTTCCATAAATTTGTCTGATTCGTAATCGTTATAATCATCTATGTAAATCAATAAAGTCGACAAAGCCAATTTATCTATATGATAAGGGAATGTTATTTCTGATAATCTTCTAAGTTTTCCTTTAATTATACAGTGGTTTTCTATCCAACTATATATATCATTTTGTTCTTTGTCACTTAGAGATTGAAAGTATTCTATATTGTTTTTAAGATTATTTAGGTGCTTTACCATACAACCAAAAGCTTTCTTTCCACTACCATATCCACAAGTTCCTACACTTGTTATTATAGATTCTGAAAGTTTGATATGAACATTTTTATCTAAAATTTGTAAATCTGAACATATCATATTATTCATAGCTCCTAATCTAACACCCCTTCTAATATCCTTATAGCAAGAAGTTATAATAATTCCGTTAATTCCAAAAAAACTAATACCATCTCGAGTACCGGAGTCTAGTTTTATGCGGTCTCCTTTTGGATTAAATAAATGAACTACTGGTAGATATTCAGCGACCGTTCTTGTTCTAAGGGATTTGTCCAATGTTGCAACCATTGTGATTGTTGAAGATTTATAATCATCCTCAGACAGTATTTCGACACTCATTTGAAGACTTAGTGTTTTTTATATTTTCGTTTTTAAGTGTTCATGTGAAAATGTGCTTTTTGATTCTTCTTTGAATGTTTCTTTGCAGTGTCTCCAAGTCCCTTCTTCACATTGTTAAGATAATTTACCGACCTTTCAAAGTGATCGTTCATACCGTGATAGTAAGCATAATAAATACCGAACCCTAACATAACACTTACAACCAAAAGTATAATCCAAAACCAAGATTTTAACAACACAGAATCTCCACTTATATTTCCGGGAGATTTGTAAAAAGTATCTCCTATATTATACTCGTTGTTAGCTAATATACTGTATTTTGTAACACATTGGTTAGACAAGCAAGGTTCTCCGTTATCTTTAAGAATGTGACTTAGAGAATAATCCAAAACCTCATCTGTTCCTACATATGTAATTCCCTCCAACCCAGAAGTAGTTACACTTCCACATAAAATTTTATAATCTAGATTACCGTTGCTATAGTTAGGATATTTTACAACATAAGGTATGTTTCCTGATGTACAGGAAACTATCTGCGTATCTATAGAACTAGGGGAAGAAAATTTAGTAAACAAACTTCCATTAAAATATGCCTGGTAATATAATAAAGGAAGTTCTTGTGCAAATGCTCCGTCTGTCGTAATATCTTCCAATAAAGCAGAACACGGTGTGTTTTGAGAAAGAGATCTTGCATATGTTAAAATCCAATTTGTTCCAGTAGTACTTGATGGGGGAGAAAATTCCTTTATTTCGTTACAACAAGAGAAAGTTTGACTTGTTGTATCAAACTTTCTATACTCTGGTAATACATTTCCATAGTAATCAGTACAAACACAGTATGGCGAGGAACTCTCGGCGTCACAACCGTTAACAAAAGCCATTTTAAAGTTATAAAAATGAAATATTAACAATTTTTACTTCTAAAAATGGAGGACTCATATGATATTTTCTACGACCATATGAAAACTCTTTCGAGTTTTCTTAAGGAAAATGGATATATCGATACAAATCCAGATTATCAAGATTTAGAGCAAGATGAATTTTTCGATAAACTTAAGAGCACTTTTACAAACAATACAGAGCTTGTAGAAGTGATGGGAGATATTAAAGATTATAGACTGTTGATGTCTGGAATTTTCAATCATTCAGTTATCCCAGATAAAAGAATTTTTATATATTTCTGTTCTACTCTTGGCGACAATATGACAGCAAGAGTACAAGAGTTTCTTAGAATTTTGTGTAATATAAATAATTGTAAAAACGGCTTAATTATTACAGATAGAGACTTGTCTCCAGGAGCTAAAAAGGAACTAAATAATGTTAAAGACTACAATTGTCCCGAATCGTATAATGTATACAATATCAAAATGTTTACAGATAAAACATTTATTGACATTGTAAGCAACAACTATGTTCCCAAGGTGTTAAAAATATACTCTACCGAAGAAGCCAAAAAATTTTGTGAAGAAAATAGAATAAAAGAAACTAAACTTATGAAGATAATAGTAGATGATCCTTTGTGTTCGTTTCATATGGTAAAGATAGGCAATATAATTGAACTTGAAAGAGAAACAGGAATAGAAAGTGACATACTAAGAACACAGCGTGTCTTCAGATATGTTACAGGTATTCCATTTCAAAGAAAAATGTCACGAAGGTGATACTTGTGCTTTAAAAATTTTATTAGAAAATCCCAATATTTTAGATTCTCTCCGAATTGATCCTTGTTTACATTGTTCCTTTTTAGTAGGTTTATCCATTTTTATCTTTTTTAAAGATAAAAATTTAAATTAATTTCTGTATTTTTTTCAATAACGGTGACATTGGACGCATCTTTGCTGGTCCAATTTCCTTATTCTGATGTTTCTCAGAAGACAAAAGTTCTACTAACTCTTTCTTTTTCATTTTACTATAACCTTTTATTTTCTGCTCTTTGCATAATTTCTTAAGTTCTTTAACTTTCATCTTGGAATAGTTCATTTTATTTGTTGATAAATTTACCATTTTTGTATCTCTTTTTAAGTTCCTTTTCAAGAATTTCTAAATCATTAATCCAAATATCTTCAGCCACTAATTTCTCAGCGAGTTCAAGGCGAGCTTTACATTCTTCTAAGTTCTTTTTGTGTTTCTCTAACGACTCTACAGAGAAATCTCTGCTTTTAGATTTGTCATAATAGTCAAAAGGTATTTCGTGTTGTTCCATTTTTGATTTAACTTCCTCCTCCTTCACTTTCATAATGACAATTTCGTTACTTAATACAAGAGTTATGAACTTAATTTTGTGAGATGTATCTCTAAATTTTTCTTCTTCGTTTGAAATACGATTACTACGAACTAGTTTATAGTGATCAATCATATTGCAATAATATTCTTCAAGAACTGTTTGTATCTCATCGAACTTCTTTGGAAATCCCTTATGGTCTATCAGAGTGATATTTGATAAACCAAACGACTTTACGAGATGAAGAGAACGATGATTAGGTTGAGCATAGTTAGAGTTCCAATGAATTACAAACTTTGGTCTATCTGTTGTAGAGTTATCCTTGAAATCATAAACAGGTCTGCGGGAACCTTTAATATGAACCAATCCTTGAATCCATTTACGATAGTCGTGTAACCAGGTTCTTACAGGAACTTCTGTAATCTCGATGATTGGTCCTCCGTGTTTATGTAACCCAGTAACATCAAATTTACCATAAGTTTTCATTCTAACTTTAGCTTTCTTTGCGTGTTCTACTATGGCCTTGTTCTCCTCGTCCTCTCCCTCTTCAGATGATTCGGAAACCTTGCGATTTTTAGGAACTGTTTCATTTTCAAGTTCTTCATCGTCATCTCCATCTATAACAAAACCATTTTTTGTTTCTCGTTCTATCTTAATTTTCCCCTCAAATGTATTGTACCACGGAGAAAGAGGTTTTGGAGTTATGCCTTTACAACGATCCTTCATCCATTTAACAACATCTAACGGATTGTAGCAAGGTGTTGTTGTAGAGAATGCTGTAGCGATACCATTGGTTCCATTTACAAGTCCCATAGGAATTACTGCGGGAAGCCAAAGAGGATCACATTCTTCGTCATCTACTACTCTCTTCTCAACAATATCAATATATTCTCTTTTGAAAACATAAGGGATCCACCAAGATAAGTGTACTTCAGAATATCTAGCATCAGCCGCATTTTTCCCACCATCTGCTCGAGTTCCAAATTGTCCTTCCTTCTTAAAATAACCCATATTGTTGGAACCAATAAAATCTTGAGCCATCTTGATAATAGTATCAGTAAGGGACTTTTCACCGTGATGATATTGTGCCATATCTGCAGCCTTGTTAGCAAATCGACCAGTCTTGATAGTTTTACCTTTTGATGGATCATATTTGAAAAACTCCAGAGCAGACCAAAGAGCCTTTCGTTGAGATTCTTTCAACAAGTCATACTTAGACGGAATAGCACGGAAAAGTGAAGCAACAGAATAAGACACAAGTTCTCGATTGATGAACTGACTGATATCTTGACCCTTCTTGAGTTTACCGAAACTAGAAACATCCATCGATACAACATCTTCTACTTGTGTTACATCACGCCACTCTTCGATCCATTTCTTACGAGCATCTGCCAGGTCGTGATGAAAAGCAAGATTTAAATGTTCAACAGATTTTGAATCATAGAAACAAACAACTGTAGGGGCAGTTGTAAGGTCATCGACAATGTCTTTGTCGTTAGATGTACCAAGACCTTTATAATATCTTACAGTCAGTCCTTTCAGGTCGTTGTTCACTCTCCAAGCATCAAAATCTCGAACAGTGAAAAATCTCTTCATAATCTTATCTTTCTTCAAAACCTTAATCATAGGAGTTCTCAAATACCCAATCATATTACGCTGAAGAATACCTGGAAATTTCTCTCTGAAGAAGTTAAGAACACAGGCAAGAATATGCATACCATCATCATCAGCATCTACGCACATCAAGATATGTCCGTATCGAAGTTCTGCTAAATTCTCTTTGATATTGTAATCTGTTTCTTCTTTCAAACCCAGCATTTTCTTGATATTACAAATTACCGTGTTCTCGGCATACTGAATATTACCAGCATTTGTAACATTCAAGACCTTACCACGCATAGGAAGATAACCAAAAATATCTTTACCTCCCTCCATCAAACAGATGCGTTTTTGAGGATAGTTAGCGGCACTAAGTCCCTCAACAAGATGTAGAGTACAACGCATCGAATCTTTTGTTCCAGCAAGATTAGCATCTTCGCCATTCTCGCAATCGATATGTTTGCGTTTGATACCATCTGTCTTAGATGCTTTCAGGTAGGCCATAGCGTCAATCTCGGCATACAATCTTTTGATGATATTCCAATCAGATACTTTGCGAAGGTTCTTGTCTTTGTATTCGATAGCTACAGATGGAGAAACAAGTTTAGATTTAGATTGAGAATTATAATCAGGATTACATAATCGTGCATTTACGATAAAAGAGATATGAGGGCGTATGTTTTTGACCGTAATAGAGTTTTTCTTTCCTCGTTTTGCGCCGCGATTCATAATATCAATAATCTTCTTGAATACTGGGTCTTCTGCAGAATCTACATGAACACCGCCCTCTGCTGTTACCAAACCATTGACATAAGAAATGTTGACAGGTTTATCTGGACTATCAATGACCATAATCTCAATCTCTGGAATATTCTCTGGTTTCTTTGCTAAAGCAATGGCTCTCTCTTGAGTTTTCTGTTGAGCATTAACTATCTTCTCATCAGCGTCTTCTTCCCATTTATACTCGATAAAATGGTTTTTCAGTTGGTCTTCATTCCAGATTAAAGTAGCATATTTACTAATTTCTCTGTAATCAAATTCAGTACCATTGAATGATGTTTTGATTTTACAAGTAAACGAGAAATCAACGGCGAACCTACAGAAGATGTCAAGATGTTCTGGCTGATAACAACCCATACCAAAGCGCTCAAAATCCAAATCCCAACTAACTGTAACACTTCCCGTCTTGATAGAAGGGTCTTTGACAATATCGATATCTGGTTTTCTTTCTCTATTATTCAAGAACATATTATCATACCAAGTAGAAGTAAGTTTGGTTTTGGTATCAGGGTCTTCAACAATCAACGAAAATCGTTTAGAAAAAATACAGGTGAGTTTTGCTCCAAAACCATTCTTTCCAGCTCCCATTCGTTTTACTTTATCTTCATCATCATAGTTGTTAGATGTTCGAAAGTAGCCGAAGATGAAAATAGGCAACCATTCCCATTTCTCTGTATCTTCCGTATATTCTTGAACTTTAGTATTACCGTTTTCTTCTACAAGAGCGACTTTCTTAACTGGAATATGTAAACCACCGTTTCTGATTGTAATGGTTCGTTGGTCTGCAGTAATATCAATCGTCCCAGGGTCTACACCAGCACGACGAGAAGCATCTGTATTATCACCAGCGTTGGAAAGAATTTCAAGAAGAAGGCGTTCAACACCCTGAGGAAGAGTTGTAGAAACTTCTTTCAATTTCATAGTATTGGTATCCATAGAAAAAACATTACGGCGAAGCGATTTTGTTGATCCGATATAAGTATCGGGACGCTTGTAGACATGATTAATGTCAGACAAACCCCCGTAATCGGTCACTTTGCGTTCAGTTCTTCCTTTGGTTGCCATGATTTTATTCAATTATTTCTTAAAAATAAATCAATTTTGAAACTGAAAATTTTACAATAATCATCTCTAGAAACATTACAGCGATGGATTACAATTTACTGAAAACAGGCAGTTCTTCTATTGTTCTTGGAAGACTGTACTATTCAAAATATTTCCAACCCAAAGAAAGAAAACTTTTGAAAATAACAAAAACAAGTGATATTCACAATGAATTCAAATTTCTTAAATCAATAAGACTAATAGATAATTATGATAAATACTACTCTATACCAGACGAATTGACATTTTTACTCAAACCAGAAGACAAGTTTTATAAATATTGCCAGAAACTCATTAAAACAGAGAGCATTTTTTATGGAAATGTAAAATGTGTATATATGGACTACGCTGGTTCTAAGGATATGCTTGACACTTTAAATGAATTGATACAGTATGACAATTATACTTTTTGGTGTTCTTATAGAAGAATTTTGAAATTTACTAAACATATTATGAGGGGACTTAAATTTCTTCATAATAAGGAAATTTGTCACTTGGATATCAAGCCAGAAAACATCATAATTGATAAATATAGACAGACTTTCAAAATCATTGACTTTGGGTTTTCTTCTATGGAACCTTTTGATGATTATATAGAGTACACAAAAGGGACACCTGGATATTTTCCAAAGGATGTTCTAGAAGAGAAACCCACAGAATGGTTACCAAAAGTTATGGCAAACGATTTTATTATTACAAATGGAAAATTTCCATTAATGTTGGATAGAAAACAGGTTTACAAAATAGACAGTTATAGTTTTGGGAGAGTTTTGTATTTTCTGAAACACGCTTATGATAGAGGAAAAACATACGAATGCCATAATTTTGAGAAAACAAAGGGAAAGAAAATTGATAAGATTATAGATGATTTGATATATAGCAATGTATATGAAAGATTAACAGTTTCTCAATGTTTGCATAAATATTTTCGTTATTGAAATGGAGGAATTTAAAAAACCTGAAAATTATAAGAATATAAATTCTAGTCAGCATAAAAATGATGCTCGAATCGGATCCTTTATTTTATCAAAAAAAGGAAAATAGGGGATGGTATGAAAAAATTATCTTAACAATACCTGCTATTTCATTTAGCATATGGTGTGCAGCCACCACAACATATACTGTTCTAATCTACGAACATATCCACAATATATTGAAGAATGTAACAATTCATATAGAAACATAAATTATGTTATACTAAAATGAATTATGACCTTCTGTGGATATCCTATTATGTAGGAGCAGGTTTAGCTACTTATTATATATTTAAAACAGATGTTAAATATATCATTTTTGCTGCTATCGCGGCAGAATTGGCTTATTTCGTGGCTTTCAGAACAACTTGGAACTTCATTAAACGATATCTATTTAACTTAGTTTATGTGTTATCTTATGTAACTCCATTAATAATATCCTAATATAAAATGACTAATATTCTATATACTCCAGAACAGATAAAAGAAACTTTATTCTATCTGGATTATATAGGAGGAACAGAAGACGGTAAAAAACTATTCATCAAAGAACATACATATGTAGGAGAAACTGATTACTATTTGAGATACAGACGATATATGGAAGGAGAGAGTATTGAAACCCAACTTCCTTTCATTAAAAAAATTTTCAATTCATATGTAAAATTGAAAAATAGTTACGATGGTATATTTCAAAGAGAATTAGAAAGCGCTTTTAAAAATTTTCATACTGGTATATGTATTTTGAGTATAACTTATAAGACAAATCCAAATCTTAATAATTTTTGCGATAAACTTAATCAATATTGCAGAATGAAGCTTTCAAAACATCAATAAGACTTTGGTCATACTTTAGATTATCTGCATCCAAAACTATAATATTAATATTTTCATTCCCGATTAACCAATTGTCGTGAAGATTGTGGAGTTGTTTAAGATATATCAATGGTATAGCTTCTTCTCCCTCCCTGCTTCGTTTTTTAATTCTTTCATAACTTACTTCAGGTGTAGATCTTAAGTAAATAACATTTTTAACTTCTTTGCATATTCGAGTATACAACCAATTACTCCATTTCTCATATATATCAAACTCTACTTTTTCCATATTACCGTTTTCATAACAGTTTTGAGCAAAAATCTTATCAGATAATACAGACCTTTCGATAAAATTCATACCTTCTGGTAATTCGTCTACTTGGTGAGATCTGGAGATAAAACAGTTCATCTGAAACGCAAAAGACCATCTATCTATATCACTATAAAACTTATCTAGAAGATCCATTTTCATCCATTCTCCTACAGGTTCTTGAGATATATTGCATTCTAAATTATCTTTGATAAAATTCAGAAGGGTAGATTTACCCGCACCAATGTTCCCTTCAATATGAATATCCATTTTTTTAATTATTTATTTATAATTAAAAAATCATTTACATTATATTACAGCATCCAATTTTCGATATTTTATAGGGTTTATAAGAAACAGAACTATCGTTGTTATATATTAGATTGCATCTTGACATAAATCTAGCCTCTTTTCTACATAGAGGGCAATTTGTTTGGTTATAACTTATTCTATGTTCTAGAATACAAGCTGTATGGAACTTGTGTAAACAGGTAAGCAATGTGATATCCATCTGCATATAATCAAGACAGATAGCACATTCTTCCATTTTAAGAAGGCAAAAATTATAATAGTCTCATTTTTCTAGCTCGGTCAATTTTTTGGATATCATAGCGTTTTCTCTTGTTATAAATCTTTGATACACTAACATATCTGGGTTCTTTTTCAGTTGTTCTGTCAAAATAGAATCGTCCATATCTAAATATTTATCCTCTAATTTTCTTATTCTTTCTTTACTCTTTCCTGTTATAGGATTTACTGGATATAGACAATCTCCCATACAAGGAAACCAGTAGTCTTCTGTTTTTGCATCTGTTCTTGAAGAACCCGTTGATTTATAAAAATAAACTATTTCTCCCTTAGAAACCTTGACAATTTTTCTTCCTCCTATCGGTTCGATTTCTGTAATATCTAACTTAAAATTTGTTACATCCAAATCTTTATATATTTTTTCTATCGTAATATTAGACATAAGTTTCAAACTCTGTCTAAACTCTCTTATAGTTTTCATTTCATCTGTTTCCTTAGTCTTGATAGGTTCTAAAATAAATTTTCTTTTTATAGGCATTTTATATTACATAAATTTATATAATTCTCGTTTAACTTTCTGTGAAAGTTGTGGATCTTCAAGCATCATCTCGAAAAGCATCTGGCGGAACTGGGATTTCAACTCCTTGTTTTTTATCTCCAGTATCTGGTTTATCATATCCTCGTAGTTCCTCATCTTTTCCTGTAAGTTCACTTATAGCTTCTTTGATGTCATCTGTGTATACATAATCCAACATCATAATGTATCTATTTTCCACTTTCTTTGTCATCTTCTGTTGTCTAAATCCTTTTCTTGCTGGTATAATAAGAGTTCTGCTATTATCAAATTCTATAGTCATCATACCGTTAACAGGGAAAGGGATGTTATACGCTTCGTTGCTTTTCATTTTCATCTTCTCTGTTTTTCTTCCAACTACAATTTCGGGTGATTCTGCTATAGTTGATATAAACACTCTACTAACTAATTTGTGAGGAGATTTTTTGATATGTAATGTTTTATCCTTTCCAGATGGAGGTAGATACAAAGAAAATACCATCTTAGATTGTAATGGTATGTTAAACTTTTCTCTAATAAACTTATCAAGTGTATCTATGGGTTGGGTCTTATCTTTCAACCATACAATTCTATCGGGTTCTGGTCGAATACTTCCTGAGGTGTCGCCTTTTATCTTGTTTATATCGAAATACAGAGACAAAGATGGAAACATAGACGATACACTCATATTTCTTAAATCCATTTTAAGAAATATTTTATTAAGCTTTTTCCGTTAAATAAACGGGTTTGCCTATTTTTGCCATCTTTATACACTTCTTTATCAAATTGCGTTTCATCGTGTGAGACTTAGGGCAAGCTATATCTATACACTCTAGTTTATGTTCATATGGTTTATATTTTTCTACGAGACCTATTATTTTTGGTATATTTCCAGCATCTGAAACATTTAAGTTGCATAAATCAAACACAAATCTAACTTTGTCATTGTCTTCGTACGCCTTCTTAAGTTTTCCCTCTAAAGATGGTATTTCAGAACTATCAGAAAAGTTAAATTTTACAACCTTACTCATTTATATATAAAATATATTTTAGAAAAATTGAACATAGAAGAAATGATAAATGAATGCAATTAGAGCTCCAAATCCAAGAGATGCTCCCCACACTAGTGCTCTTCCGTTATCAGACAACAAGTTATGATCGTTATTCTTTTGGTCAGAGTTTTCAGAAGCAGCCACATTGAATGAACTCAAGAAATCGTTGTCTCCCATCAAGGATTTTGGGTAAAAGCAAATGAAGATGGAAAACAGTAAAAACCAAGACGCCAAGAAAATAGCAAAGGTGACATGCCATTTACGCACATTAATTGTATCCATATATGTTCCTCTGGCAACACCTAAAGCAGCAAGTGTTCTAGATCTGGGAGTAATTGGTAAAGTCATTTTATTACCGTTTAAAATGATTTTATTGTAAAAATAATTTTTATCTAAAATGACAGATTACTTTTCTCGTATAAATTCTGCTAACTACAGAATGAAAAACAATAAGAACCTGAAAACATTTGATAGAAAACTACATTATGTCATTGGAGATCATACAGAAGAGAAGGTATATAGAAGAGGTGCTAGTTTAGGAAACACTCACTGGGGGCAACTGAAACTTTTCACATCTGAACTATTGTTTTTAACCCATTATTATGATCCATCTGAGACTACCGACTTGGTTTATGTCGGAGCAGCCGCTGGAGAGCATCTCAGAATTCTGTCAAAATTATTCCCGTCTTTAAATTTTCACCTATTCGATTCTGGTGATTTTAGTCAAGATTTATACAACATTTCAAATATTAAGATAAATAAGAGATATTTTGACGAATCGGATATTGAAGAATGGAAAACTCGTAAATGTTTATTTGTTTCTGATATTAGAACTCTGACATACGATAGTTCCAAAACAAAGATAGACGATTTGAAAGTAAACGAAGACACTGTTTGGGCGGATATGAATTTACAGAGAAAATGGGTCGAAGAAATTAAACCTCTGTATTCTTTATTAAAATTTAGACTTCCTTATGCTGAAGATTTCGAGATTGAAAAAGGAAAAACTCGAGATTATCTTGACGGCATCATATATACACAAGCGTTCTGTAAATCCTCATCAAGTGAATCGAGATTATGTGTTTTGGGAAAACAAATAACCGGAAGAGATTGGGATATTATGAGCTATGAGAGAAAATTATTCCATCATAATTCTGTAATTAGGTCTAAACATCTGTTTGAAAATCCTATTGCTAAAGAAAAGCGGTTCATTTACCCAGAATTGGGGTTGTATAATGATTTTGACTCTGTCCATTTTACACATGTTGTCATAGACTATATGAAGAAGGTAAATATGGATATAACTAAAGAATCAGTTAGAAAACTTCTAAAACACATTCTTGACAATATTAAGGACAATTTTTCTTTGAAATCAATCAGAGATCATTAAACTTCAAGAATTTATAAAATTTGTGTTCATTAGAATTTTTGAAAGTAAACCATTCTGGTATTATAATAGTCTGCTTGGCAAATTCACCGGTTTCCAGATAATACATTAGACCAAAAGAGTTTAGAAAATGACCCTTTTTCCATATTTTATGTATATGTCTTAGCGCTCTGTCGTTGTTAGAAAAGAACATATCTGTAGAAAGTTTAGTTCCATATATTGTTATATGACCATCTTCAATAGAAATTTCAACATCTCTTAATTGGAGGTCACTTCTGTCGTACATAGGTGGTCTCTTAAAAATACCTTTTATGATATTTCCAATATTATAAATACTATATTTCTGGTAATTTTTAGTCTCGTAGTAAGATAATGGTAGCCCTTCGTTGTCATAAGGGTTGACATGTTGTATCGAATGTTTATCGAAAACTAAGTAATCTCTTACTACAGAGCAACTCAATAATTCTTGAATACTCATATGCTTAAATTTCTTGTTATCTACTGGATCTCTATCCGTCATATGAACTGTAGTATAACTATCTATAATTCTTTGTTTCATATCATCTATATTTATATAAGGATCGAGTAATGTTTCATATACATAACATACATTGTACTTATTCAAAGTGCTGTTTGAAAGAATGAGATGTTTTATACCAAAACCACTCAGATAAATACAGAACGCCAATGCGTTCTCTAAATAATTAAATTCGTGTTCTTTAAAATTCTCGAAGTGTAAAGATTCGTACATATCTTTAAGTTTTATAACATTATTGATACTGTAATATTCAAATCCCAGAATACTTTGACTAAAACTAGCGATATCTCTACAATTTAACATAGGAAGATTGTCTTTCTTACATAATTTAGCAAATGCCATAGTAAGTTTGAATGTATGATGCGACGAACTCTCGGATGGGTAGTATGCTGAAATTGGAGATTTGCCTTTCATTAGATTATGAACATTTATACTGTCTATATTTGATTCTAATTTGTAATGTGGTTCTAAATCAGAATCTTTCATATGTTTTACTAGATGATTTGATAATTTTTCATAGTCCATAATATGTTTATCTCCATCGATTTCGAGATATATACGACCATTCGAATTGTGTAATTTACAAGGTAAAAGGCCTATATTTTCTAAACCCAAAACTGATTCTGCCTGTCTATGGTTTATATCTATATGTTGGTAATTGTCTCTAAATTTTCTTACAAATATATGACTAAATTCTTCAAGTTCCTCAGTGAAATTTTCTGTATTGTAGTAGTACACATCTTTGTAATTCATAATTTTAAGATATTCTCTGTTCATAGATTTGAGTTGCTTGATAGGGAGTTCATATCCCTTGTATAGGAATTTACAGCAATACTGTATTTTTTCAATAAGTTTCATTATCGTCTTTTTCTCTATTTCGCTTATCTCTCCATCTATATCAATCACGAGTAACTGACTATCTGTTCCTATTTTATCGTATGAAGAAAACTCAACTTTGGTTTCAAGATAGGCTTCTATTATTCCTACTCTTATTCTGTTAAGTTCTTCGTAATTTTTCTCACTAACAGATATTTCCATTTTAAAAACGATTTATTTTAAAATAAAATAACAAAAAATGGGAATCGCTGACCTAGTTCCGTTTCTCAAGAAGAACGCACCAAATTGTTTCGTGGAAACTCCAGCATACAATCTAAGCAAGAAACGAATTGCTATCGATGGCTATAATTGGATATTCACATATCTTGGAATGTGTGTCAAGAATGTTAGTTCAAAATTACGAGACCCTTTTTCTGTTATAAACCCAGAGGAAGTCTTTAATTGTTTAGTAAAGGAATTTCTTAGATTTAACACGAAGTTATTGACATATAAAATTACACCTGTGTGGATTTGGGATGGAAATGTTCTTCCAGCAAAACTTGACACAAAAGAACAACGACGAGAGGCTCGTCGGAAAAGGATCGAAAAACGAGATAATGTAAAGAAACAGTTAGACGAGATGAGCGTTTTAGAACGCCCTACAGAACTGTTAGAAACTTATAGAAAACTTCAAGCAGATACATTTTACTTTCCGAGTAGCAATATTACAGATCTGAAAGAAATATGTGAAAGAATTGGGGTTCCGAGTATTACAGCAGAAGGAGAAGGTGAATATCTCGCAGCATCATTGGCTGTAGAACGAATCGTTGCTTGTGTATGGTCTGCTGATACAGATACAATTGCTATGGGTGCTCCGTTTATCACCCGAAGATTTGAAACGAGGAAGAACAATTTGTATATCGAGGGAATTTTTACCCCTACTATATTGAAGACTCTGAACTTAACACATCAAGAATTTCGAGACTTTTGTATTATGTGTGGTTGTGATTTTGGAAAACGAATAAAAGGAGTAGGACCAAAGAAATCCTTAGATTTGATACAGAAACATAGAAGCATAGAAGAAATAGATCTCAACAACGACAAATTGGATGTAGAATGTCTAAATCACGATATCTGTAGAAAATTACTTACCCCTACGATAACTGAACTTAAAGACAACTTAGATGCTATCAATATCAAGTCTGAAGAGTATGATGAAGATTTAGAAAAGTACAAATCAAAGAGCGAGTTTGAGATATTGTTCTCTCGTACGCGTAACTTTCCTCTAGCGGAGGATGTTCCCAAAAACTAATTAATTTTATATAAAAGTTATATAAAATGGAGAACTATTTTGATTATCTTCCTCATGAGTTAATAATCAATGTAATGAAATTTATGAGATTACAAGATAAAGAACATTTTACGAGAGCATATCCAGAATACTATATAATGTTCAAAGAAAGAAAAAGAAGATTTTTAGAGGAAAATTACCAAATAAACTACAGACCTCTTGTTAAGAAAGGTATAGATTTTTATGTCGAACATAACAAGATATGTATCCATGCTATGTTAAGGAAGAAAAGGTTCTATATTGATTGTTACCCAGACATAATTAAGAAATTTTTCATAAGTTACGATACTCCTATAATACCATATAAATGTAAGTTTAGATCTAAAGCAAATGGTATTTTTCACTGCGATCCTGAAGACCTTAAACATAGAATTTGTGTTGGAAAATATCCGGCTATTTCTGCCTCCGATGCAAAGAAGTTTATGTTTATTAAAACCAAAGACAATAAAGTTATAAGTGTTTGGGAGCGGGAAGTTTATGGAGGATGGGATTGTTACTTTGAAGATTCGGTTTATAATATAGTTGGAAGATATTACATAAATTTTGGAATTATAGAACGAATTATTGAAAGTATGTAATCAATAACCAAATCTTCTCTTGCGTTTATTGTAGACGCGTATAGTTTCTTTTATATCTTCTAAATCTATCTCCGGCCATAACTTTTCATTAAATACTAATTCTGAATAGAGCGAATGGCAAGGAAAAAACCCAGAGGTCCTTTGTTCTCCTCCTGATCTAAAGATACAATCTATATTAGATTGTACTCTATTGTAATTTCTTGTTTCATTAACTCCAAAGTTGATAATATCTTTAGTGTAATCGTAAGCCATCGCCAAATTTATAACAAAACAATCTTCCTTTTCACATTTTCTAAACTCATCTAAGATTGTTTTGATATCATCTGGTATCAAAAGAAGTTCTCCGATGATATTAAATTTTACATTAACCTCTTGTTTTTCTATCTTGTCAATTTGTTCTGGTGTGAAGAATTTTTCTTTGTTTTTATATAGATTGTATATTTTTCTTATCAATTCATAACCCAAATCTGTAGATCCGTCTGTCCTGTTTACATTATCTATAGATGAAATATAAAGACTTAAAGAACCTATATTAGTCAAAACACCTAATAACTTGAAATCAGAATCTATTATCTTTTTGGTATTTTGTAATATCATAGTTTCAAACCAATGATCTACAAGAGTTTTAAGGTCTAAACTTCGTTTCTTGCAATATCTTCTATTTCCATCTGGTATTATTCCTAAATGAATTTTTTTATCCATTTTATAAAATATTATAAAATAAATTAAATTTTCCAATTAATTTGCTCTTTTCCTTGTCTTTTCAGTGTTATATTAGTCTTGATAAAATGATTGTTTCCAAAGAAAGTAAACGATGATGGGTCGTTAGACATATGAACTTCCCTACTACTGATATTGTCAGCGAGTTTTTGACAATTCTTCCCCCAAAGGAGATGTATACAGTTATCTATATTCTCGTTCAATATCTCGATTACAATATTACTAAAACGAAACCATAGATTACTATAAGCCTTTGGATTATCAGAAGAATGACACATAGCACAACTCATAAAAAGAACACCTTGTTCTGCTAACTTAAGTAAGTTATTGTCTCTTGGAGGGTTAAATTCTGGATATTCGTTTTTGAGTTCTTTATATATATTGGCATAAGATCTATTTACAACATGAGGATTTTCTGTCCAAATTACAGCTTTAACCTTGTCTAGAGGTGTATTTTTGAAACAGTTGAACAGATTTTCCTTCTTAGGATAATATTTATTTTCTTTTTCGACTCTTCCTATGATAGCTGAAACATTTTTCATTTCATCCTTGTAATTTTCAAAATACTTAGACCAGCCGTCAAAATATCTGTTATAAAACGCATCGTACACAGACGATGTTTGATCTATATCTTCTTCAATGACAAAGTCCATTTGATTAATAAATTATATAAAAATATTTCATTTTAAAAATGAAATATAGAGACGACGATATTGTCCTTGTTAGATCTGACAATATATTCAAATTCAAGGAACTTATTCCGTCTAATAAAGAATATATGTATTTAAAAATTTTGGGAAATGGAAAAATTATGATCGCAAAAGGAAGTTTGATGTATTCTATATTCAAACTCAAAAAAATAGAAGAGAAACATGTTTCTGATATAAACAAAGAGTTTTTTAGAGATTATCTCAATAATCTTCTTGAAAAGGTAAAGGAAGAAAATACAGCTTATCAATTTAACTTTCAATACAAAGAAAACATAATACTATATTCGTGTTCTATATATCCTTGTATGGTTTACGAAGAATGCAAAAGTTTTGATATTATAGTAAGAAAAAATAACAGAGACAGTTCGAGTCAGCAGTTTTTTGCAGAATTATAGAATTACACATATCTGAGGAGTATTGATTTTCTCTTTAATTGTAGAATTATCGACATTTGAATAGAATTCTTTATAATCCTCTCTTTTTGTCTTATCATCAAATAATGGAGGAGTGTATTCTATTTGGTATGAGTTATTCATCTTGGCCGAATAATCAAAAGCACTGAAAAGTTTTTGTTCATTTTTAACTTCTTTATGAGATGCTATCCATTTTGGACTTTTAGGTCTAAAGGATGTTTTTGGGTGTTTATCATAGTAGTTTCTGGATATAGAATAGTTGATAAATTGATTGATATACAACGAGTTATTGAAATCCACACTTATAGGTTTAAAATCTGACAAATAAGATATTCTTTCGTCTACATTTAACATCTTTCTATATTTTAATGTCTTATTACACCAAACTCCTCCACCAAGAAGATATGAAACCGCCATTAGTTTCTTATCACCAAATGGAAATAAGTCCGATTCAAAAGCAGAAACATCAATGTAGTGATAGAAGAAACCATTTTGGTCTACATTTCCTTTTATTCCGTCAAAAGGAAGCCAAGTCATATTAAATTCTTCCTGATCTTGATAAAACGATTGGGACACAATCTTATTGTTATATCTAAAATTTACTATCAAAATTTTGTTTTTTCTGTCTCCGTTTTTGTATTCAAAAAGTGTATTGTTATCCAAGGTAACAATAGATATTTTATCCTCATATAGAATGTCCGAAATATCTTTATTTGTGGTGGTAAATATAATTTCGTGAGTAGATGACATTTTAATTAGATATATATTTATCTGTTTTCTAAGTTTAAGAAGGATGGCAACCAGTACACGAGTGGTTGTAACCAGTACACGAGTGGTATCCAGTAGAAGAATGATAATATCCATCTACTTTATGTGAAACTATCCTAATCAAAACTAATACAAGAACAGCAACTATTACAAATATGAGACCATACATTAGTATCTTTTTCTCCAAAGGACCCAACAAGGGTTTTTTAGGAGGAGGATAATATGGTTGCCTATAGCCTTCTCCTATTTGTTGAGGATAATATGGTTCTCTGTAACCCTGTGGAGACACTGGGTTAGGGGATCTATATTGTCTTTGTTGTGTATTAGGCAAACTTCCTAATGCTTGGTTTACATATTGGTTCCCTATATTTCTAAGGTTTCCTGAGATGTTACTTACTTCTCCAGATACTGTAGCTGCCGCTGCCATATTAATTTGACCTGTATTTTTTTTAGCATAATTTAAGGCCTTTTTAGAGTAACTACTTAACTTGGATGCTGGTTTTCTTATCCTTTTAGGCATTTTAAGTTAATATATTTTTTTGTATTTTAAAATGTCGAACAAGCGCTTGTTAATTATAGTATTTATTCTTCTTATAATAGCAGCTATAGCGATATCTATAGTTATGGCTGTTGATGAGGATACTGGTGATTTCAATATAAAGTATGTTGGAAATGCTAAAAAATATGAATCTCTGATTAAACAAGGTGTCAATAGATGGTCTAGTATAGGAACCGGAGGAGTTTATGTTGAATTTAGAACAGGAACATTACCTGCCAAAATAGTTGCTTCTACGTTCGGAAGTACCGTAACAATAGCTGAAAGCGTATTCAATTCATTGTCGTCTGCGAAAAGGATATTAACTATAGCTCATGAGGTCGGTCATGTTTTAGGCATAGGAACTTGGAATGATAGTGTACCCGGTCCTGATTTATTACAAGATGGAACCCAAATATACTTATCAAATGTAAAATATCCAAAAACAGCAAAAGCGTATATAGATAATATAAGACCTACAGGTGTTACATTACCCGGTGCGCCAATAGAAAGTCAAGCATCTCTTGGTTCTGGATCTTACAAAGTTCATTGGGAAAACGACCCAGCATTTGGAATGCAAAGAGATCTGATGACATATAAAATAGAACTAACTGCTGATAGAATTTCTATAGTCGATCTAACATATCTTCAAGAGATAGGCAAAAAAGTAGATTTGGGTCAAGCTGAACCTCTAAAGGCAACGCTGTCTTCTGTTATAGGAGAATACATATTTGAGGACGATGGTGTCGCTGCTATCTGTGGATCTTGTATTAAATGTAATGAAGATTAATTTTTACAATATAAAATGTCTAGTCCCTGTCCGTCGGGTAAGATACTCAATCCGAGAACTAACAGATGCGTAAAGAAAACAGGACGAATAGGAAAAAAACTTATTCTGACAAAAGACAAAGAATGTGATGAAAATAAAGTTTTAAATCCAAAAACAAAACGCTGTGTAAAGAAACTTTCTCGTATTGGAAGAAAATTGTCCCCTGTTTATTATAACGAAAGGTCTAAAAATTGTGCCAGTGGGAAAATTTTAAATCCAAGAACGAAAAGATGTGTCAAAAGAGATGGAAGAGTTGGGAGAAGAGTAGAAAAGGGAAACTACTCTCCTGAACCTGTAGTAGAGGAAAGTGAAGATGATTTGGAGGATGTCGATGAAGATGATTTGGAGGATGTCGATGAAGATGATTTGGAGGATGTCGATGAAGATGATTTGGAGGATGTCGATGAAGATGATTTGGAGGATGTCGATGAAGATTTTGAATCGCTTGATTACAGCGATGACGAGGAGGAAGAAGTCGATCTATCAGATTTGCTAGACAAAGAAGAGGAAGAAGTCGATCTATCAGATTTGCTAGACAAAGAAGAGGAGGAACAGCAATATGTTTTACAAGAGGAAACTGATGATGAGGAGGAACTAGAAGAAGAACAAACAAAGAGTAAAGAGTTTGAATCAGGTTCTGTGGAATTTTACTATTATGCTATGAAATATCTAAACGAGAAATATGATGAATGTTTCTTAAAACCTCTGTCGACTAGAGGATTAGAAAAGAACTATGAAACAGGATTATACGAGCAAGATAATGAATACGAACTATTATGGGAAGACAAACCCGTTAAAGAAAGCGTAGTAGAAGATTCGAAAAACCCCAATTTGAAACTATACGGTAACAGATATGCTTATTTTGTCGACAAGAAACACAGAAAAATCAAAGAAATTGATGGTTTGTTGTATGTTAACAAGAAAATAACACAGAAAATTATGAAATGTATGAAAGGGAAATCTAGATTTATAATTTTGACTTTGAATGTGACAAAACTATACGAAAGAGACGGGGTCCTCGGAGGGACTCCCCATGCCAATATTCTTATCTATGATAAGAAAAAAAGCACTCTTGAAAGATACGAACCTCATGGACCCGGATATAACTTTTTACAGAAAAAATCATCTAATCTTATGGATGTAGACTTGATTGAATATTTTACTGATATAGGGTTAATCAAATCAAAGAAAGATTATTACTCTCCTGTAGATTTTTGTCCCAAATGGGATAAATGGGTAGACGGAAGAGTAGGTCATCAAATGTTACAAAATCTTCAAAGCAGAGAATTTGTTTCGAGTTGCGCTAGTTGGTGTATGTGGTATGTAGATGATAGACTACAAAACCCAGATAGACCTCGAGATAGAATTATTCAAGAATCTATTGAAGATATGCAGAAGAGTTCAAAGGGATTTACTAATTTTATCAAGAAGTATTATCAGATTATTAAAGAATACAGAAATAAAAATTAATTTTTATAAAGAAAACTTTATAAAAATGGAGTGTCCTAAAGTGAAGAAGGATTTTCCGTGTGGAAGACAATGTGTCCATATTGTTCGTAAAACACCTTGGGCTTATTGTGAATGTGTTAAGAAGAAAAATCAATTAGGTTCATTTTTCCAAATAAAACGCAACATATCGTATACAATCGTATGTGGAGGATGACCACAATGGATCTCATCTCCATAATTAGGAGAATACTGTTTTGCTAGAACATTATGTGGATTATTTGGAAGTTTAATTGGTAATCCATCTATAGTCTCGTTTTTAATTGGATATATATCGTCCTTTTGCCAGGTCTCGTTGAAGTTCAACATAAAATCGTCTCCAACCCAGTTTTCTATCTTTGATATCTTGTTGTCAGAAACATCTGTAACAAAGAAAATATCCATTACAGGATTCAAATGTTCTAACATTTTAATTCTCAAACCTCCTTTATAATAGGAGAAATCTTCTGTAGATCCCAGCATAAATAGTGTTTCTAATCCGTGCTTGTTTAGTGTGTTTCTAAATTCAGGAGTAAACATGAACTTCTTATGTTTCTCGTGAGTATGAGCATCTAAATCATCATCCCAAGGCAAGAATGTTTTATGTCGTTGAAATCCAACCAAAGTTCCGCCTGAAATCCAATATTCTATCTTACACTCTTCGAATGCTTTATCGACGCGTTCATACATCTCTCTCATCGATAGTAAGAAATGTTCTTCGAGTAAAAATGCTGTTCCTTTTAATGGTAAATCTGGTACCTTGTATTCTCTCTCCCCTATTTTGTATTCAAGATTGGGTTTGATAAGAACATTAGTTCTATTCTTAGAACTTTCTTTTCTAAAAGCTATAAAAATACATATATATACTATTACAAATATTGATATCAAATAAAAATAGTTCATTTTGTAAATTGAATTTTTATTTAAAAATAATTACAAAAACACATCCTACCATAATAACACAATGGCTTATTTTAATACAACAGACGAGAGTAACCAAAACGACTACGATTTAGATCTTTTAGAAAAAGGTCTATATTATAGAAGCATTTCGTATAATTCACCGCGATCAGAAAGATACTTCATTAATCCAGAAGATCAACAACTTGATGTAGTTCCTCACAATGAACCATTATTGTCTGAATGGATTTGTGACATCCCAAAGACTTTCTTCGCAGTAGGACAATGGGATTGGTGGACGGGTTATCGATTTTTTGAAACAGATTTACAATCGTATAGAATGATTTAAGAATTTGCTGAGAGATAAATAAAGAATTATAGTTTAATAAAGAACTATAATTTAAAATGTACAACGTTGCATACACTACTGGAACTTTCGATCTTCCACATTATGGACATTTTGAGCTATTGAAGAAGTGTAAGTCTTTTTGTGATAAACTGATAGTCGGCCTTGTATCAGATGACCTTGGTATAAGACAAAAGAGAAAACCTATACTATCATATGAGCATCGTAAGGCTATACTCGAGAATTCAAAATGGGTTGATCATGTAGTCATTTTCGAGGGATCAACAAAGCAGATAGATTACGAGAAGATGAAATTTGATGTCCTGTTCATCTCAGACGAATACTTCAAAATCGACGAATATGAAAATTTCAAAGATACGCCAATTTACTATTTTCCAAGAACAACTAGTATTTCCACGAGTGACATATTTAAGGGAATAGTTAAGAGAGTTGTTGATGAGAGTGAACTGTTCTCGTCTGGAACCGGAGGAGATATTATGAAATTCAGATGGAAAAAAGAAGAATCTTACATAGTGAAACCAATCAATCTATCTTTACAAGAAGAGAACACTACTGCGAATTCTTGGCTTCTCCCTATACCTCCTCCAAGAAACTGGAAACTCATTGGAGAGAAGGAAGAAGATCTTCCTTTTTTGGCCGGAGTAAATCCAAATAGAGAAATTTCTATATCACATGTTCTTGTTGGAAAACCTTGGTTTCTTGTTGAAGATATAGTAACTAAAATTAAGGACCAATCATTAAATATAAAAGTAGATAAAGAAAGACTTTCAGACACTATAAATTCAAGTAGAAAATTTGGAAGGAAGATTGTATGGTTAGTTCAAAAAGATGGAGGACTAACATTGGATAAGTTTTTCAAAGAAAACAATGCAGATGAAGAAATGAAGAGCAGATTTTACATCATTGTTAGAACACTTATAGATGAAATGAGAAAACTCGGTGTTTTACATATGGACCTTCATGTCCATAATATTGTCGTGAAAAACAATCAAGTCGCTTTTATAGATTTTGGTTGGTGTATGCATCGCTCGTTTGAAATGTGTACCGTTGAACGCAAATATTATGAAACTAAACTTGAAGAAAACTTTGATCTGAAGCATTTCAGAGAATCGTTAGTGGTGATGGGGGTCGAAGAAGAAATACCACCTTGTCTACTATAATTAAAATTTATTAACTATTGTTAATAAATTACTTTTGTAAGAATCCTAAATTTGAACTTTTAGTATTTTTGGATATTTTCATTTTCGGTTTGAGTACCCCTTTAATTTTATATGTTGGTTCGTGACCTATATATCTGGCACATTGTATCAATGTTATACCTACAAGTAAAATAGACAAGAATAGAAACCAAATATTTGGAGCAATAACAGTTCCCTGATTTTTAGTTTTTCCATTTATATTATTAGACGCGTCTGGATTATCGCTTTGACATGCAGTCTGTGTAAGATTTCCATTATCATCCGATACGAAACATTCAGCACCGGGACAATATTGACTGAATGTGATAGGGTCTGCCATTGAACCTCCGTCTGGGGCTTTCATCTTATTTAAAAGTGATTCTATAGAACTGTCTATTACACAAATACAAGGACCAGAAGTTTTTCCGGTAGAACACGGGCAATTTTGACTTAAGTTTATAGAACCGCTAGAGTCTGCTGTCTGAAGATCAAATTTAGACATTATACATAATGTGGCATCGCAACTAGCATTTCTTCCCGGAGAAGAAGAGTCTGATCCATCTACCGCTTTTATAGCATCAAAATATATACACAGAGGATCGCACCCAACAGTATAAGTAGCAGATCCGGGATAAATTTTCTTTGCATTTGTTGTGAATGAACTTTCGGGAGCAAAACATCCACACCACTGTTTTATAGGAACATATGTAGATATCGTTGTTCTAGAAAAATTTTCACACATAGCATTTATGGTATTGTTTCCTATACCGTACATTCCTTTCTGATTATTTAGAAAGAAACTATGTAACTGGTCTGTCATCTCTGTATAATATATACTAGTGTTATCTACAAGTCTGGGTTTTGTTCCTATCGGTGCTCCCTTGTTCAAATAGGAAGTTGGTATAGGTTTAGCAAAATGTCGTATGATAACAAATTTCATAATAGTATCAAGGTGAATAAGTAAATTTGATAAATTATTTGTAGTGTCTACTCTAACTATATTAATTATGGCGTTTAGGGAAAACGAATAGTAATTAGGATTAGATTGAGATAACCAACGATCGTACCACGACTCTTGCGATATCATTATTCCATTTGATACACCTGCTATAGAATTTATTAATAAACTTACATTATCTACTGTTTCAGTATTAGCAGCAGCAGATTGACTTAAATCCCCTACTATAGTATTAATAGTTTTTAAAGAGTTTACAATATCTGTTGATACACTTATTTCGTCTATATTTAAATCTGTAAACCATTTCCAGTTCATATCATTTATCGGTTGTGTAATTCTAGACATTTTATATTAATAAAATTCTATAGATATTTTGTATATTGCTACTGTTTGGAGTGTTGTAGAATATTGTAATTGTATCCATTTTGCATCGTCTGGAGCATGAAATTCTACATAAACAGGATAATAGGCTATTAAGGATTGAGATGTATATTTCCCCACATCAACTCCTTTATCTGTAACTACTTTGAAATTTATACTTCCAGGAGACGAAAACACGATGTTAAATCTACCAGTTCTTGTATACCCAGAATAATAATCAAGATACACTTGACTTACTTTTAAAGTATAGGTAGATGTACTGGAATCTAAAACGGCGAGATCCTTGTATTGGACAGTGTTCTGCAAAGCATTTGTTGAGTTACTTTGTAGATAAAGTACATACTCACTATCATATTTTGGTAGGTATATGAGATAGAACACAGTTACGAGTATGATAAGTATTACTGATAAAACAGTGTATAATCTATTTACTATTATCATTTTAAAATGAATATTAATTATAAAAATAGAAATGAAAATGGAGCTCAAAGCTCACTCTTACGATATTACTCTCAAGGATGACGCTGTCGACCGAAATGGCGACACCCATCTGGAGATACAATTATGGTGTTTCGACCAAGATTCTCAGCCTTGTTTGGTCAGAGTCAGAGATTTTCCTGTTTTGTGTAAGATGGAATTACCTGTGTCAACAGATAAATATGGAAATGTTATAAACTGGGATGAAGATAATTCTGGAGACCTGCTAGTTGAGATAAGAAACTATATGAATAATAAAGATATAGAACCATTTAGTCATAGTTCTTATCAAAGATTTACAAGATTGTATTACTACTCTGGAGGACGCAAATTTCCCTATATGGTTCTTGCTTTCAAAACTATCAAAGATATGAGAGCAGCATCAAGGAGACTTAAAACATTCTATTCTAGAAGTTTTGGTAAATTGAGTTTGATTTTCAGAGAGATGGAAATCAGTCCTTATAACAAGATGTTTTCATTGAAGAATTTGGGTCCTACTGAACGCTTCTTATGTAAGGTGAAGGAGATATTACCAGATGAAGAAGAGCGTATCACAAAACCTGGACCCGATTGGAGACCTTTTAAAGAATATGAAGCAGACTGGAGATCGATGACCAAGATACCTCAAGACATGTGGTTTACTTATCCTATCATATTTTCTTGGGATATTGAATGTTACTCTCATAACCCTAAAAAGTTCCCTTCCAAACATAATTCTAAAGATCGCATATTCTCCATCTCTATCACCACACAAGTTCATATGAAAGAAGACACAAGAAAAGATATCATTATTATCATCGGTCCATCGGATCCACTAGACGATGTAGTTACTTACAATGTAGAAGATGAAGACGAACTTATTCGGAAGTTCTTCGATATTGTCAAAGATGAAGATCCAGATGTCTTTATAGGATATAACATCTTCGGGTTTGATTATGATTATCTTGATGCTCGTATCTTGACATCTGGACAGGAGTGGGACAACATTGGAAGACTTCTTGAACAGAAGTGTGAAATCAAGGAAATCAATTGGCATTCTGGAGCATATGGTCATAATAATATCAGTTACATCAACTCTGCTGGTAGAATTTCTGTTGATATGTATCCTTACATTAAACGAGATTACAAACTTCCACTTTACAATTTGAATACAGTCGGACATTACTTTCTTGGTGAAAACAAGACAGATTTGAAGTACGATGAGATGTTTGAAATCCACAAAGAGATGACTGAATCTATGAAAGTGCTTAGACAGACAACTGGAAAAGACAATTGTATTGACGCTATGAATGTCTTGAAAGATTATAATTTGAAAGAACACGAAGAATACAACCTTAAGAAGGCCATCGAAGGAAATACTCTAATTGTAAAGTATAATGTTCAGGATTCTGTTTTGGTTCTAAAGTTGTTTGAGAAACTTAATGTTTGGATTTCGCTGATTGAACTCAGTTCGATTGTTCGGGTTACTCCTATGGAGTTCTTTACAAGAGGACAACAAGTTCGTTGTATAGCTCAACTCTATCACGCCAGTTCTCACAGAAACATTGTTCTGACACGACGAGACGCTGACTTCATTTTTTTCAATGGTGGATATGTAGCGGACCCTCGAGCTGGGTTTTGGGAACTGGTAATATGTTTTGACTTTAATTCTCTGTATCCATCTATTATGATTGCTTATAACATCTGTTTTACTACTTTGATGAGAAACATTGATGATGTGAAAAAAGAAGATTATCATCATTTCAGTATCGATCAAGAAGAACCACTTGAGGTAAAACCGCCTACTAACGACAACTTTGATTATGGAGATTACTTTGACGATGAAGGGGAAATCAAGGGAGACAAATCAAAAAAGGTAGATAAACACTATGATTTTGGGTTTGTTAAGAAGGATGTTCAGAAAGGTCTTCTTCCGGAGATTCTTGAAAATCTACTTAATAATCGAAAAGAAGCAAAGAAGGAGATGAAGAAAGCAACCAAAATGATGGAGACATTTGACGATAACCTACTCATACCATATCGTGAAAATACTGACATCAAGATTGAAGAACTAAACGATAAAGGAAGAGAATTGATGAAAGAGTATTTCAAGGCAGAAACTGGGAATGTCAGAGAGTATTCAGAAAAGATTAATCAAGAGTTCTTTGGTTATAAAGTTAAGGAAACTATGTTCAATAGTCGTCAGCTTGGTTTGAAAGTATCTGCTAACTCTATATATGGTTTCTTAGGAGCTCAAGTCACTGGTAAATTTTCTTTGATTGAGGGTAGTATGTGTGTAACATCCCGTGGGCGTGAACTTATTATACAAGCCAGCAAGTTCTTCGAGGATAAGTATGATGCTATAACGGTCTATGGAGACACTGATTCTACTATGGTATATGTACCTTCTTTGGAGAATGATCCATCTAAAGTTTGGGAAATGGCAGAAAAGATGGAAGATCACATCAACGGCAAGGACGGTCAAGGAGAGGGAATTTTTCCTGCTCCCCTATATCTAGAGTTTGAAAAAGCGATGCGGTCCTTGTTTATGAAGAAAAAGAAGTATGCTTATATGACCTATGACAGAAAAGGTAATATTATCAAAGAGAAAGGATCAGATAAGTATGAATTGAATGTAAAAGGTATTATCTTGGCTCGTAGAGACAATTGTCAATGGCTTAGGGATGTTTACGAGAACTGTATGAGAGCTATATTTGATGAAAAATCTATATACGATGTCTATGATATCGTTAACAAAGCAATTGTGACATGTATTGAACTCAAATATCATGATGATAATCAAGAGAATATGAAAGAGATTACAAATCAGTTGTCTATCATTCGAGCAATGGGTTCTAACTATAAAAGCAAAAGTTACTTTCTCAGTATATTCTCTGATTTGATGAAGTCTCTTGGAAAACCTATAGCACCAAGTGAGCGGTTCAAATTTGTTGTTGTCAATGATCATCAAGATCGTGATAAGATTGGTTATCGTATGAGAACTGATGTTATGTTTATGGAACAGTGGGACAAAGCAGGGAAGACTTATGGAGAAAAACTACCCGAAGACTTTGAAGTTCCTCTTGACACATACCCTCCAGAAGAGATCGACTCGTCTTACTATATTATGAATGTATTGAAAGAACCAATAGATCAACTCTTTGAGTTTGGATTTGCTCGTGTTCTAGAAAAATATAAAGAAGTCCGTTATCAGCCATCTAATAAGAAACGAAGATGTAAACCTGTTGGTATTTCGACACCTGTAAAAATGGTCGAGTTACTTATCCTAGATAGAGATAAACCACCCAAAGAAGTCCTTGAAACAATCAAGATGCTACCAGACTGGTTTAGAAGTATTGAAGTATAATTTTGAATTTATTTACATAAAGATATGTAAATAAAATGATCCGGAAAGATGGAGATAGACGAAAGAAGGGAAAGGATAAGGCGAAAGAAAATTATAAAAGAAATGGAAAGTATACATCAAAAAGTATAAGGAAGAAAGAAGAAACTAGAAAAAAAGAAGATTAACAACAAGGACATTTTTTGTCTTTGCAACAACATATTCTTGCTATACAACACGAAACAAGAGAAAAAACAAAGAGACCCGTGTATATAGCTATAGTTTGGGCGAGTTCAACATCCTGTTGTGAGATGTAGCACTCGTCTGTTGTATTAGTCATTTATATGATAAAAATTTTAAGATTTTTCGTTTATTTCTTTTTTACTTTGTTTGTAGTTTACATATAAGTTAGTCCAGACGCCTATCATTGTAGTCGTAGTTGCTATAGTCTGAATTCTTTGTAAAAACAGCATTTTTATATTTAGTATATAACTTTTCAATTAAAAATTTATGAAAATTACATTTTTTAGAATTAAGATTACAGTTACATATATAATCATCTTCAGTTTGTGTATATTCTGTGAAAACAGGTTCATTTATACCTGTTAGATAGTAGTCTACAGGAAATTTTTGTATCTGTAATTCCTTATTAGGAAGAATCAAATGTATATATTCATACAAAGACATCGTGTTAAATCCTGTAAAAAGGTCATCGTACACAATGTCTTTATAATCATCATAAGGCAATATAAGTTCATCTAAGTATACTTTTCTAAATTTATATATGGAATTATACTTTCTTGCTTCTATTTCTTCAGGAGCCGTTACAATGAGAACATGTGTTGCTTCATCCGGTATATGAATATCACTCTGTTTCTCTTCTAATTTCGTGTATCCAAAACACCAATTTAGTATATTGGAGACCATTTTTATAATTTAAATTATAAAAATTATTCAGCTATATTCGATATCTTATTTATTCTGAATACAAGGAGACCATACTCTCTTGCTTTTTCCGCATATTCGGGTATCTTTTCGCATTTTTGTATAGCATCTTCTAGAGATGTAGCATAAGGTAAGAACTTTTTGTAGTTATGTGCTTGAAAAACTTGATCGAAATAGATAAAATACTGGACCCTCGTAAGTCTACCTGTAAAAAATCTACCTGTGTTTTTCTCTTCGACAATCAAGATATCGTTATCCTCATATAGTTGTCTTTCTTGATCATACACTTTCATTGTGTATTCTGTTTCTCCTTTAAAAATTTGAACAAACTCTGTGGTATCAGTAAACATAGTATAAGCGGACATTTTAGTATTACTAATCATTTTAAATTTCCTTTTTCATATCGTATAGTATACCCAAAATTTTATACCAATATTTGTTCTGAATATCTTCCATAATGACTATTTTCTCTCCTTTAGGTAAGCGTTTATTCAGTTCTCTTTTCAGTTCTTCAGAGTAACCATATGTATAACCTCTGATAAAATTTCTCCATAAATCAAAACGGTCTTCCTTATATTTCATTGTAAGAATTTTGGAAAACTCCTTGACAGACTTGGATGGGTAAAGTAATCTAAACTCCATCATCAAGAAAGACCACATACAACAAAAACCTTTTGGATCTTTGACAATTCTATTTTGAAAAGAAGAGAATTCCTTCCTTTGATTCTCTGTACCATCGTAATATTGGATACCATATATTGTATTATAAGGGCATGCATTCAAACTAAACATTTGATCTACTTTTATTTTCTTTGACTGTCTGAGAGTTCCATTCTTTCTCATATATTCGCCTAATTTCTTTATCCTGTTCATAATTATGGGTTTAGGATTACCATGAGGTTCAAATAATTCAATAGTTTCTGTATATGGATTTAAGATCAACATGTTTCTATGACCTTTGGTTGGGTTAGCAGGAATGCAAAGAACTTTCTTGTTTCTTACACATTTTTCATATTGTTTTAGAATATCTTCAAAGTGATCTTTCAAAGATGCTATATAGACAGTTTTCCCTTTCATATAATGACAATCTGTTTTGTACTTTTTCAATATCATTAAGAACATTATATTTCCAACATTTTCGTAACAAATAAAATCTACTGGATTTTTCCTGTCAATATTTAAAATCTTCTCAAAAACTTTTATATCCTCTTTATCTTCTATATCAAGTTTGACTTGTTTTAGATTTTCAGTTTTAGATTTGGGTTTGTTAATACAACGACCAGTAGCAGGATTTCTCATTTTACCAGGAGGACAAGGTTTTTTCTTTGGTGTTTCTGGTTTCTTGGACTCAAGTAACTTTTTTCCTATAGCTCCTTTTTTACTAACACATCTACCTGTAGCAGGATTTCTGATTTTCTCAGGGTCACAAAGTTTTTTCTTTGGTGTTTTTGGTTTCTTGATATCAAGTAACTTTTTTCCTATAGCTCCTGTTTTACTAACACATCTACCAGTAGCAGGATTTCTTATCTGAGATGGAGTACAAGGTTTTGACATTTTATTGTTTCAAAAAATCTTTATAAAAAGTTTACAACAAATCTGCTTTATGACGTTTTCCAACAAACCGGGCCTCTTTGGGTTTTCCATCAGTAGATAGACTTCTATAAGAAAATTTAACATATTGACCTATTTTAAATAATTTTTTGTAGGTTTTTCTTTCATCGTTGCTAAACCCAATACCCAGATTGAATGTTTTGTTGTTTTTTAGTTTTAATATTATACTCTTAAGTTTACCATTAGTAACATTAAACCCTTCAACAACAGCTTCTGTGTCTTCTCTACCTTTAAGTTTCACTCTATCATTACTTCTTTTCATAGGTTTATATTTAGAGTCTGGATCAGTTAATACAAGACCTTCTCCGCTAGACTCTAGTATACTTTTCCATTTCTTATATATATCATTTCCTGATTTATATATCTTCTGTTCTACATATATCATAGGACAAGTTGGAATTGACCTACATTGTTCGTTAACAATACGTTTAAGTTCGTTAGTTCTATAACTAAAATTTTCATTTTTCATTCCGGGGATATCAAATGCCATAAATCTTACTTTGTCCCATTCTCCTTTTTTCGTTGTTAATGATGCTACATCTGTTGCTTGTTTTCCTTTTATAATGAGTTCTCCGGCTATCGAAATTCCTTGTGGAAGTAACTTAGACCATTCTTTAGGTGGTTTGAATGTTCTTTTACCTGTATTAGTTGTAAATTTGTCTTTACCATTCCAAACAGCCTGCCATCCATCATATTTCTCTGAAACATAGTAATTAGTATATTTATTTAATATAGAAGGATTGTTTTCTATTTCTCTTGGTCGAAGTTCTTTATATTTCATAACACCTTCTTTAATATCATAATATTTACCTCCTTTTCTTTTTGGTGTTTGTAGTTTTACTTGTTTTTTGTTCTTTTTAACTACAGGTCTAGTTTCTTTTAGTGTCTTTGGTGTTTCTGGTTTCTTGGACTCAAGTAACTTTTTTCCTAAAGCCCCAGTTTTACTCACACATCTACCTGTAGCAGGATTTCTTATTTGAGATGGAGTACAAGATTTTGTCCTTGTCTTTGGCGTTTCTGGTTTCTTGATATCAAGTAACTTTTTTCCTATAGCTCCTGTTTTACTAACACATCTACCAGTAGCAGGATTTCTTATCTGAGATGGAGTACATGGTTTCGACATTTTATTGTTTCAAAAAAACTTTGTAAAGATTTTTTGTCATTTATTGTTTCAAAAAATCTTTTACAAACAAATCTGCGCTCTTGAAAGAACTTTCAAGAACAGTGAGTTCGAAGAGATTATGAGGTCCTACAGAATACAAGTTATCTATATTTCCTTTAACCGGCAATGGTCCCTCTCTGAAGGGATTATAAGCAGAATGCTCCATATCCCAGAATTTGTTTTTCTTATCATAAACTACCCCTTTAGATACAGTTACTTTGTATGGAGTGACACTCATACCAAATACTAAGGAAAGTTGTCGTAAGGATTCGTTAATAACATCGTTGATATCCTCAATGTCGTTAACCCTCTTTTCTAAATGAGATGATACAGCATTTGTATCAACAATGACACATGACCAGACTTCTTTGATGAACCCATTTTTACTCGGTTCGTTGGAATAATTATTAATATTTAGAACTTCTATATTCCAATCAGAGAAACCTTTTGTCTTCCACAAATTAATGGGTTTTAGTTGTTCAGTGAAGTGGAGTTGAAACCCTAACCCAGAGTACGAAGATTGTATACAGTATTGACTAAATCTACTTTTATCCATCCAGTTAGATTGTATATCGACACTGCACTTATCTACCAAGGTTTTCAATGGATACAGAGGTATAGCACAAATATAGACATCTGCTTTGCAAATTTGTAAAGATGTTTCTGCTTCTATTATGTTACCATTTTCTGATTTCAATTCTAACAATTTAGAATTTTTAAATATTTTTACATTATCTCTCTGTGAGAGTTCGCGTTCCCATCTCATTATCCATAGGTCGTTATCTTTTGATTGGATTAAACTGGAACCTTGGCCTTCTTTTATCGTTTTGAAGAAGATGTAAGCCAACATTTCATTCTCGTTTGTAGCGAGGGATATAGCAAGTTTACATAATGCTTTGCTACCTTCTTCTGATATATTGTTATCTTCTATCCACTCTCTCAAAACTCGTTTATCTTCTTTATCTAAAGAATACATAGATTTAAGAAATTTAGATATGTCTACAAAACTAAGATGATTGTAAAAATAACTTATAAACATTGAAGTAGTGTATAATTTTGAACCATATATGTAATCTGTTTCAACATTGTACTTTCTCAAAATCTTTAATGCTTCTCTGTAAGAGGAACTCATTACTCTTGGAGAGTGTTCTCTGTAATATCCGTTCTCCCAATCCACTTTCCAACACCCGCCAAGTTTGTTTTCTTTGTCGTGAAGTTCTATAGTGTGACCTTCTATTGAAAGTTTGTCTGCTAAACGCAATCCTGTAGGACCTCCTCCAAAAATACAAATATACATTTTATATTTGTATTATTTTAAGTATTAAAAATGAATATAATAGTAGCGGCTAGAAGAAAATGGATACAGGCTCTTCATAACAAAAATATGTATAACATCCTTGACTGTTACCACAAAAATCATACATTTAAGGGAACTCTTGCAAGAAAGGTTACTTACTCTAAAAATGATCTTAATGACTATTTTTCTAATTTGATACAAATGAAGCCATCAGTTACATTTATGAAAAGTGATGTCAAAAAGATAGATGGGTTATATTTTGATTCTGGTACATACGCGTTTACTTTTCCGTCAAGTAAACAGATAAATGCCAATTATCAGTTTGTTTATAAGGTTGAAGAAGGCGAAGTTAAGATTGTATCACATTATTCTTCTTCTATTTGAAAACAAATTTAACATTAACAGAGAACCCACGAGTAACAGAGAACTAGTTTTCGGAGTGGTCTTTGGGTAATATTTGTATTTATTCATTTTACAATGAATAAATATTATAACTATTCCATATATTTATCATAAAATTCACACGCTGTTGGATACAAAAAGTTAAACCAGTAATCATAATCTACTTTTACATTCTGAATATAGACTTTCTTATCTTCTATACCATAGACAACATATAACATATTCTTGCGACCAGTAATAACACCATTTCCTATAATCTGATCATAATGAGACTTCCAAATACATTTTGTGTTTTTCATATCTTTGTTATTAAGTAATGGTCTATACATTCTTGCTGGACACTTGATTTCTATACCAGTATCGTTGTCAATTATCCCATCTAAAGATGCACCAAAACGAGTATCGGCCTTCCATACAGCAAAACCAGTTTCGTCGATAGTTTTACCAAATTTCTTTTCTAAATAATTTCTTACAATAGGCTCATAATCATTTCCTTTCTGCATTCGTTCTCTAGCTTCGGGAGAGAATACCTGTTTAATCTCTCCTTTGAGAATTTTAGCAAGTTTCTCTGGTTCATACTTCTCGTAAGGACAGTGACCAACTACCTTTCCCAGATTAGACATTGTGATACGACCCTTTCTCATCTGGAGCCAATCCTCGCTCCCCTGTGAGGTGTCGTAAAGGTAATAATCTTCGTATTCCTTCATGATTTTATGTTTAAGATATCTATTAAAATTTCATTTTATAAAATGAGATATGACCCTCTTTTCAGATATAGAGGGTGGGATAGAAAACTTTTTAAGAGAATTAGAGGATACAATGGAAATGTTAACGATCATCATATTATACCAAAACAGCACAGGAATCATAAACTACTTAAAGAAGTGGGTTATGATGTAAACAGTAGATTTAACCTTTTGATTATGCCTACAGAAAAGGGAATTGATAGTCTTAACCTACATCCTAATACAATTTATCATTCTTGTCACCCTGAATACAATAAGATGGTAAAATATGAACTCGATAGAATTTACAAAAAAGATGATAGCGAATATCAATTGTGGTTATATGTCTCCTGGTTAAAGAAATTCTTGACCGACTTATAATTTTATATCTATAAAAATGGTCGATTTTGATAGAGAAGCTGTGATGAACGATACAAATTACAAATTCAATACCTATGCAGAAGAAAGTTCATATAGTAGCAAAAAATCCTGGTGGATAATAGGTCTTTTGATAGGTTTGGTAACCAATTTCCTGGCATTTTTGATGTTTTATGTTTTTCACAAACGAGAACACTTTAAAAAAGTAATGTCATAAAAGATGTTCGTTAAAAATGTATTATCTGGAACTATAATGATTTCAGAAAATTTAAGAATATCTCTTTTTAGACCACAAGGTTTAAAAAGGATTATAGAAAGTATTCCCCCTAAAAATTACATCTTGGGTGTTGGATACCAAGAAGGAGATTATCAAATTTGTATTAGTGGAAGGAAGAAAAAAGGAGAAGAATTAACAGAAGCAATAAGAAGAGAAATGTTTGAAGAACTATCTCTGTCTATTATGAGAGAACCCGTATTAGAGTTAAATTCGGGTAAAAATTATTTTTACAAAATTAATATAAACGAAACAGAGATAGAAAACTCAAATATTCCCACAAGCACGAATCTTGATACGAAGGAAAGGGTAGTAGGATGCATTTACGGAACAGAAATAGATATATTAGAATACTTAGATAATGTAAATTTAGATCGAAATAACTGTGATAATATTACACATATTTGGACAGACAGTGCAGAAAATCTTCTAAAATATGTGACTATGTAACTATTGAATAAAATCTAGTTTAGTGATATCAATATACTGTTTTCCATTTATAAGAGCATTGTAATATTGCGATGTAGCTATTATGTAATTAGAGGATAAACGGAGACAACTATAGATAGAATCGGGATTTGTAGATATTAACATTAGTCTATCATAGAAAGTCAGACCTTCATCAGAATTTGTATTTCTATAGTAACTTTTATCTTTTTCGCTTAATTTAATCAAAGGTAAACTTTTGATTATCATTTTTGTCGTGTCTGTCATCGAATTGATGTTATCTATAACCGTTTGCATAGATTCTCCTACTCTTGTTTCTATCTCGTCGTATTTTAGAGAAAAATCTGTACAGGCGCTTTCGGACAGCGGATGTTCGGTCTCTTTATTCCATCCTCTCATTACCATTCCTAATTCAAACATATTATCCAAGAGTGTGTTTATCTGGTGTTTTGTCCCTTGTTCGCAGTTATTAACATAAGATATAAACTCTTTCATTTTACTGTTCATAACAGTTGTGAATGTTTTTGTATCCCTGATAGTATTGAGTAATGTCAAAAACTTCTCTTCGTGAGGAAAACTTTTACATATAAGTATAATTTTCTTGAGATTTCTTTCGTTGAGAATTTCTCCCTCGCTTCTAAAATCTTTGAATTCTTTATGAGTGATAAGAAATTTTGTTATCTCTTCTGGTGTTAGAGCGATAATATCTTTTGTCTTAAGTACTCCATATGAAATTATATGCTTTGGGTTAAGTTCAGAAAATGGAGTTTTGTAGATATAAGTATCTAAATAATCAACACCTGGTATAATACCTGGGTATATATTCTTGGTAAGAGTTATTTCGTGAAGAAATTGCCTTGGTTCCGATATATCTCTATGATTGACGCACTCGCTACTTAATAATGTCATAAGCATCTTCTCACTGTACAACGATGAAAGTCTAGATTTCCAAAACTTCGTCATATCATAATAACCAGAATTTAAGACATAGTTTTCTCTAAATTTGTCATCCGTCACAGGTTTAAAATTATCTGACTTTGCCATTTCCAATATTTCTCGAGCAGGGGAAGAAGAACAAGATATATCTATATTATAGATTTTTGCTGCATAGACAATAGCCTCTTCGTGGGTCAAGACTGCTTTGGATAATGGTTTGTTTATATTTCTCAATTTCTCAATACAATCCCTCGAATTATCAGAAAACACAAATTCTGTTTTTTCTCCATATTTCGATTCTTTAAGAACATTGATTAGCCCAAAATTATCAAGTTGGCTTAATTTTACCACTAATGTATCAAGAAGGACATGTCTTTTAGCAAATGATAATCGAACATAAGCCGCAAGTTCGTTGAAAGTGTCAGTACAGTTCGTTCTTATCCCGTTTTCCACACAATAAGAATATAACATACAGATATCGTAAGATAAAGGATTGTTATTAGTCTTTGACCCATATGTAAAATTCTCTGGTATGTTATTTTTATAGTTAACTATGTGATTGAATGCCTTTATGAGATTTTGAGTATCCCAAGATGTTTCTTTTTGACTTACAAACACGGATATGTCAGATAGTTCTTCTTCGGGGTAATGTTCTTTGATAGTTATAAATTTGTCTTGAGTTTGTATATATGACAGTATAACTTCTCTTTGAACTTTTATATCCTCTGCGGTTACCTCTTGTCCTAGACATTTCATTATCTCCTCTATAACACATAACGGAGTACTATAATCTATGTTTCCCAAGTTACTATATCTGTTTAACGAAAAGTTCATATTTTAATTTCTTTTTCTTTAAAAATGGGTTTGTTTGGAGGACAATCTACTTCAATATCATTAGCAAGTACACAAGATGTAGAGAACAAAATAAACACAGTATCTAAAGAAAATTGTATAACAGCTTGTACTGCTGATACATCGGATATAAGTATAAATATAGAAGACAGTGACATAGAAGGAAATATATCTGTCGGGACCGTCTGTAATATTTTGGGATCTTCATGTACGCTTAAAGCATCTCTTTCTACATCGGTTCAAAATACTTTGAAAAATCAACAAACAGCAAAAACCGTCTCGGAAAACGATCCTTTGAATGTATTGGGATCTTTGTTCGGTCAAAGTTCAACTACAAACGAATCATCTAATCAATCAACATCAAACAGAGTTTCTAATATAATGAATGCCACTTGTCAGAATAAATCTACTTCCAAGACATCTGGTGTAAATATTCAGGTAGAAGGCTCAAAGGTAGGGGGAAATGTAACAGTTGGGTCTACGGCGAATGTTTCAAATGCCAAGTGTATCCTTGATAATGTATCAAGAACAACAGTTTCAAATAATCTTTCAAATAAACAATCGGCAAAAATATTTCAAGGGTCTCCTATTTTGTTTGCAATAATAGGAGTTGTTGTTATTATTGTTGTAGTTATGATAGGTGCTGTAATATTAGGTGTAGGAGGTTTGGCTGGATTAGGGATTTATGAAGGCACAAAGAAGAGTCCTCTTCCACCGGGCTTGGGTCCAGGAGGTAGACCAATGGGACCACCAGGAGGTAGACCAATGGGACCACCAGGAGGTAGACCAATGGGACCACCAGGAGGTAGACCAAGACTCCCGCCTCGTCCACAATCTTACAGAGTAAGGTAATTATAAAAATTCTTTTATAATTAGTCATTTTTCGGCATAGTCCTTAATGTAAATCCACACCATCTTTTTCTAGTTTGTTTTCCAAGTCTGTCTGGAGAAGACATAAAGGATACAAATTTAGATTTCTCAACAAGTTTTAGATTAGCATAATTTGACTTGAACCAAGACTTAAATTTAGGATATAGATCTGTAGCTGTAATGTATTTTGTATCATCAACGAGTCCGTTTTCTCTTTTTGGGATGTCCAAAACCTCTTCGATGAATGATGTAAAAGGATCATTTCTCTCCCAGTAATCATCCATATATTGTCTGATATATGTTGGTTTATTCAACCCTTCTTTCAAATACTTACTATAATTTTGAATACACAACCAGTTCAAAGCAGACGCAAGTCGAGGAATGTTATCTTCAAAACGAGGATCCATAATATAAGTTTTTCTTTCCACCTGTTCTTCGAATGTATCAGCAACTGGTGTTTTCTCTGCTTCTTCTGGTTTTAACCAACGGCCTTCAAAAGGTATCATCATAAATCTATTCTTTGTTGCTTCGTCCATACCATTGATATCAGGGACGATGTTGAGAACGAGGATGTATTTGAATGTACTTTCAATAGTACCTCCGTCTTCTCCACAAGAGCGAGCATAGAAACTATCACCACCTGTTATCTTCTTAATTCTTGCACCTTTCCAAGATTCGTCACTATCTGGTTCAGAAGTAAAAGCAACGGCAGCATCTTCTGTCTGTGCTAGTTCAGGGGAAGGACCACTTGAACTCATCTTCTTTGCACAAAAGAACTCTTCTGGAAGATCACAATAGTAATCACCAAGCCATTGACGGATCATCTTCATCAAGATGGATTTGGAACCATTTGTGTCACCAATCCATACTCTGAACAATTTCTCGGCATTTCTCCGATAGAGCATCGAAGCAAGATCTTTGTACATATAATCTCTGATCTCCTTATTTGGAAATACCTGAGTTATATATTTTATAATGTCTTTGACATCAGGATGATCAAAAGAATAATTTGACATATAAGGAACACCGATTTTCTTAGTAATGAAATCCTCTGGTTTTCCTTCTCTCTTGACTGCTTTATCATCTGTAAGTTCGATCACACAATTTGAACAACCAAGAAGATTAGGGTTCTTGTTTAGGACCTTGTTGATGTTCTCATAGTAAAAGAAAGTTCTGATGGATTTCAAAAGACATCCTCGAAAAGGGACATTTCTTAGGCGTTGTATAAGTTTTTGAACTTTCTGTATTTCTTCTTGTAATTTTTCTACTTTATCTTTATATGTCTTACTTCCAATTTTCATTCTTGAATTAAGTTTTTGTATCTCTCCCTGAAGCTGATAAGACAAATTATCAAAATTTGGTATAAATTCTGCTGATATAGTTTTTTCTATCTTCTGCTCTTCAATGCATACCAAACGATTTCTTCTAAATTCATACCATTTTTTACCAGTAAAGATATAACGCGTCCAAAAGCATTTGTAGAACGCTTCTCCTACAACAGTATGATCACATTCTCTAGAATCATATAATGTAGGATAGCACCAGTTTCTATGCCAGTTATCATACTTCTTTCTGTTATCTGCTCTAAAGTACCACCCCAGAGTTCTAACTGTTACTTTATCGTTCTCGAAAGTGTCATAGCTTATTTCGCAAAATTCTTTGTCAAATTTCTTCGATTTCTTTGATGCTGCAATCCAGGAATATAAACCCCGTGATGCTCCATCTGTTGCATTATAGAAAGCTCTACCCATATCTAAAAAACATGTTTTACTGTTAAATCTTTTGGGTGAAAGATATTTGACCAAATCATTACACAAATCAAGATCATTTTTGATTTCTTGTTCTTCTTCGTCCTCTTCGTCCTCTTCAATTATGACTGAAGATGTTTCGCTAGAATCGTCATCTTCGTCTTCTTTGAGAGAACAATTAGAAGGACAATAATAGATAGATAAGAACATTGGTAGAGTATATAATGAAAATGTATAATCGTCTTCTATATCACACTCATCGTTTATGATATCAATCTCATCTACATCGCATTTCTCCTTGATCAGAAAACTGTGTTTGTCGTGATTATAAATATCTTTTAGAGAAAGAGTATCACAAACGCCATTAGAACCCTCTGTGCTATGAACAGATACAAATAGGAGAGGAGGGATCTGTTTCGGATTATCAGTAGAACCATACATAGTAACATGTTCTCCGATATCTCTGAGAGCACCATTCCAACCTCCTTCTATCTGCTCACTGTAATTGGAAGTCACTGCATTCTTTTCAAGTAAGTCTATAATATTTGGATTCACGAAACTGTTAACGATATCTCTTTTTGTTCTGCAAAAGGGAAACTGAAATCTTAGTTTGATACATGACTTCCCTTGTTCATACCAAACTTTAGATTTAAGGAAAACACATATGGTCTCATACACATCGCTAGTAATATCAAAATGTTTGATGATAATATGTTGATATGTTTTTATAATCTCATTGATAAGATTGTCAGTGTATAATTGATCTGACTGGTGGTCGAACTTAAGAACAAAATCTCCGATAACTGGAACATGCTTCTCTACTTTTTCAGAAATAGTCAAGATAGGGAGTTGATTCCAAGAATTGAAATCTTTTCCAAAACATGTGTCACAGTAGTGTTTGTAAAATCTCAAGACATCTTTTCTGTCTATTTCGTGAGACTTACCGTTGACAGAATCATTACAAGAGAAAACCCTTGTATTTACCTGATTCTTGAATAATTGTTGGAGATCTGAATATGATTCAGTCATTTTATTCCAGTAATTATATTTTAAAAATCATTTTGAAAATTGTAAAAAATAATTATTTTAAATCAAAATAATTATGGGGTATTAAAATGGTACAGGCTTTATTCGAACAATTATCTACTCAGTTAAATTTTCTACTTCTATCGCAAAGACAGATGATATTAATAGCTGCATTCTCTGTTGCTATAGCTACATTCGCTACTAATATTAAGAAACTCGATGTAGCATTCATATCTATAATGTTGT
>Ga0213861_10000160_pt1 | contig 53103 bp, 35 predicted proteins | sample PICome_4_FD_160110 | JGI IMG/M metagenome (GOLD analysis project Ga0213861, IMG submission 160110) | Coastal seawater microbial communities near Pivers Island, North Carolina, United States - PICO131 | ecosystem: Environmental > Aquatic > Marine > Coastal | place: USA: North Carolina... | reverse complement strand
CAGCTTTGCCTTTTACCGTAATGGTAAAGCGACCAATCCCTTTTCTGGCTGTTTTTAAGTGTCCTTCTACCCCTAAAGGAGGCTCTAAAACAAAGGCGCGGTGAACTAGTTTTGATAACCGCTTTATAATAGAGGTAGACTCGTGACTTCCTATTTCTTCATCTGTATTGATGAGAATAATGGGTGTCACCGCTAAATCTAATTGTAATGCTTTTATAGCGTGTAGTGAAAATAGTATCTGTATAATTCCAGCTTTCATATCAAAAACTCCGGGTCCAGAGAGTTTGTCGTTGCTTTGTACTACAGGCATGTCTTTTATGGTTTGTAGTTCCCATACCGTATCGCAATGGCCAATAAGTAATTGTAAAGGGATGTTTTTTTTCCGAATTAGTGGTCGGGCATATAAATACCCTCCGGTGTTTTTGCCAGAAACATGCAGCGTGTAAAAGCCTAATGCCTGTAATTCTTTTATAAGAAATCGGATGACGTTTTTAAGTGCTTTTTTATTATTTGAGGGTGATTCTATGGCAACCATTTCTTTTAGAAGTGCCAGCATAGGCTTATGATTATCTTTTAAATAAGTTATAATCTCCGTGGCCATATGTTTGTTTACGGCGTTCAAGTTTTAAAATTCTTTGGAAAAGGAAAGTTGTACGTTTTGGTAATTTTTGCAAAGCGCCCTTTTGAAATGTAAGCGAATAGCGGGTTTTCCTTGAGTTGTTGTTGTTCGTCCCTTTCAAAAGTCTTCATATAATTTTTATCAACATGGGCTGCAATAATTTTACCGGTAATGATGCTGTTTTCATTAAACCCGTCAATGATTTTAAAGAGTTTACATTCAAAAAATAAATAAGATGTTTTTAAAAATAAAGCATCAACACGAGTTGCTTTTAGGCTTGGTAATGCCTTAATAATGGGTTTAGTACCCAATGCATCATCAGAGCGTGGTGTGGCACTTAATGCGGCTAATACGACTTGATCGGGGAGTGGAAAACTAACCGTAAATTCTTGAGTGTCTTGGATATTTTGATAGGTAGCGTGTTTTGGGGTGCATACAAAACCAAAGTAATTATCAAAACCAATTGGGGTCGCCATATGTTTTGGAGCTAAATTATATGTGCCGCCTTCTTTAGTACCAATGACGATTAAAGGTGCTACCGTGAAAATACGGTCCCAAATGGGATTTGAAGTATCTAAGGTGTAGAATTTATTTTGTGGTAATGTTTTCATGATATAGGTAACTAATGATTCGTGCGAGCTTACAAAATGAAACGATGACAAAATCGGATATCTAATAGTACCCTTTTTAGTGCCGCTTATAGCATGAAAAACAAGGTGGACTATCAAATTTCACCTCTTTATTAAAAGTGGTACTCTATACTTATAAATGAGGCTTCATTTTACTTTTTCGCTTGTTAAGCAGTATTTTTAGATCATCTATAGTGTTATCTGTTGCTTCCTCAAAATAGGTCTCATTAGAGGACGCAAAAATTTTTGGTCCGTATTGACTCAATTGAATTTCACAAATCTTGCCTTTTCCTTTCGGGTCATGTTCTAATTTATAAAACACGTCTGCTCTAATAATGGAATCATACTTCTTAGCTAGTTTTTCTATTTTGTTTATGACATATGCTTCCATGGCTTCACTGGTTTGCATTTTTACAAATTGAACATGTATTTCCATAGTTTTACGATTTAAGTATCTTTTGATTTTAGTTTACAAGTAGTTATTCCGAATAGAGTGTAAAGCGGACAGAAACCTATAAAGCTGGTTAAAACAAATACTACGGCTAAAGCAATTAATACAATGCCTAAGGTTCCAGTAATGTTTTCCGTAACAAAAAGGGTTATAAGAAGTATAGCGATTATAAGTCTCAAGGCTCTATCTGCAGTTCCCATATTTTTTTTCATCGTGATCCGTTTTATATCATTTCTAAAAATATGACGAATTATGTTTTTTGTAAATGATATTCATCATTTTTAGGCTGGTTTTTAGGTGCTTATTTGGTTTAAGTTTCTTTTTTAGTCTAAAGCAGAGCGGCATATTATTTGGTCTTGCAATAAGAAAATAGGGAAGAGCACTACGATTCTATTTTTTATAGTGAAGGATTGGAGCTAAATTTTACGATTCTAAAGACTAAATAGCCTAGGATGACTATTAGATTAATAGTATGAAGTACGCTTTGAGTGTGTTGGAAAAATGAGTACTAAAAGCCACCATATGTTTTAGCAAAATAAAAAACCCCGAGATATAAAATCTCAGGGTTTCCCTTGGTATTACTTGTAGCGAGAATGGGGCACGATCCCATGACCTCCGAGTTATGAATTTAGAGCATGTTATATCATATTAATATAAATACCTTTATAATCAATAGTTTAAGCCTCTTTTAATTTTATTTGGTATTAAATAATGACAAACAATATCAAAGAATGTTTTAGCTATGTTTTAGCAGAGATTAATTATTAAGAATTGTACATTTATTTTGTAATCAAATACTTATGTCATCAATAAGCCCATTTTTAGACAAGAGACCAAACTCAAAAAATATGCACCCTATTACTATTAGAATAATAAAGGATAGAAAACCTTCATACATATATTTAGGACAAGCAATAAACTTAAATCAATGGGATGTTAAAAATTGTCGTGTAAAGAATTCTCATCCTAATTATTTAGAGATAAATCAGCTTATTATTGCAAAACTATCAAAAGCAAATAAAAGTCTGCTTGATGCCGAAATCGAAGATGAATATTTATCAGCAAAAGGAGTAAAGAGAAAAATGATTTCAAAAGAAGTGGAGGATTTCTTTGCTTTGTCAAAGAGTTACTTGAAGAAAATTGAAGATAGAAAGCAATTTCATCAATATGATACAGAATATCATCGCATTGAAGTTTTTAAGGAATATTTAAAAAAGGATAAACTTTATTTTAATGAATTGAATATAGACCTTATAAGGTTATTTGAAAATTTTTTACTTAACAAAAAAAATCTAAAGCCTAGAACTGTTGCAAATTATATGATAACAATTCGAACTATTTTTAATTTGGCTATATCTAAATCCCGGAAGAACATTCCAAGTTATCCATTTGGGAAAGGAAAATACCAAATTCGATTTCCAGAAACAAGAAAAATTGGTTTGAATAGGGATGAGATTATTATTTTGGAAAACATAGAAGAGATTACAATAGCACAACAGTATGCTTTAAATGTTTGGTTGATTAGTTTCTATTTTGCAGGGATAAGGGTTAGCGATGTTCTTAAATTGAAATGGAAAGATTTTTTTGACAATAGATTAAACTATAGAATGGGAAAGAATAGTAAGTTAGTTTCACTCAAAGTTCCAGAAAAAGTTGTAAATATTCTAGAAAGACTTGAAAGGAGCAAAGATTCAATATATCTATTTAAGGAGTTAGAAGGTATCAATGTAAAAGATAATAAAAGATTACAAACTAGAATAAAGACGGCAACAAGGAACTTTAATCGAAGATTAGAAATAGTAGCTGCAAAAGCTGGTATAGACAAAAAACTGAGTATGCACATTGCAAGACATAGTTTTGGTAATATTTCTGGTGATAAAATACCTATACAAATGCTTCAAAAGCTATACAGACATTCTTCAGTAACTACAACAATTTTATATCAGTCGAATTTTATGCAAAAGGATACAGATGATGCATTAGAAAAAGTTATTGATTTTTAGTTGCAAGTCCACACAATAGACTTAGGATCTAATGCAGCAATATGCGGGTGTTTGAGTCTCCCCACCTGTACTTTTTTAATAGCAGATTCGCGTTAAAAACGCTTCTCAATTTGAGAAGCGTTTTTTGTTTAGGTACAACATTGTATATAGTGGTCAAAGTTATCTACTTTGGGTGTATTAAACCGAACTATGTAAATGAAGTAATAAAAGGCGATTCATTTGCGATTTAAATTTAACATTTTTTAGTCTAGATGTTGACTCGATGAAGATACTTCTCTTATTTCAGTTGGTAAAATCCCAAAATGATCTTTAAAGCATTTCGTGAAGTATGATGGTGACGAAAAGCCAACTTGATAGCAAATTTCGCTTATAGTATTCTCTGAGGTTTTAATAAGTTGTTTTGCTTTTTCCAAACGTATTTTTCGTATAAATTCATTAGCTGTATCGCCAGTTAACGACTTAATTTTTCTGTATAATTTACTTCGACTTAATAGTAACTCACCCGCTAGATTTTCAACATTTAGTTTTTCGTCACTTATATTATCATTTATATAAGTAAGGACATTATTAATAAATTCTTTGTCTAATGATGTTATATTATCTGATACGATACTTTTATCGGTACCATTAAAATATTTGTCAAACAAAATTTGTCTACTTGTTATAAGTTGCTTTAAATGAGATTTTAATATTTTCATATTAAAAGGCTTATTTAAATATACATCAGCTCCTGAATCTATACCTTTTACTTTATCTATTTGCATGCCTTTTGCTGTAACCATAAGCAAAGGAATATGGCTAGTCTTTAAATCGGTTTTTATGCGTTCGCAAAGTTCAAAACCATCCATTATTGGCATCATAACATCTGTAATAATAATGTCTGGAATAAATTTATTTGCTTTTTCTAAGCCTTCAAGACCGTTTTCTGCTTCTTTAACTTGGTATTCGTTTTTTAACTCATTCTTCACGTATGTTCTTAACTCGATATTGTCTTCTACGATAAGAACTATCTTTTTATTTGAAAGTTCCTTTTCATTTATAAGTCCGTCTTCATTGAAATTTTCTTTAGCTGCTTCTGAATATTGATTAATAGCTTTTTTGTTGTCTTTGTTAATGCTATCTTCTTTTAAATGTGAATAACCTAACGGGAGATATATTTTGAATTGTGTGCCTAATTTTTCTTTACTTGCTAATACAATTTTACCTTTATGCAAGTCCACAAAACTTTTTACCAACTCTAAACCAATTCCAGTTCCACCATAATACTGATCATTCATTTCGTTGGCCTGATAGAACCTATCAAAAACCTTCTCTAAATTTTCTTCTTTGATGCCTATGCCTGTATCTTTAATTATTATTTCAATAACTGGTACAGGATCATTTTTATCAACTAATGGCAGTAAAATAAAATCTTTGGGCTGGTTTATTTGAATAGTTATTAAGCCACTTTCTGGTGTTGCTTTAAAGGCATTTGATACTAAATTAAATATAATTTTTTCAAGCATGGAAGGATCGGACCATATGGAGATGTCATTTTCATCATACTCAACAGACAAAATAATATGTTTTAATGTGGCTTCTTCTTTAAAATGACCTACAACTTCTTCAATAAATGGAATAATATTAATTTTGGAAGCATTAATAGACATTTTATTAAATTGCAGTTTCCTAAAATCCATCAATTCATTAATAAGTCTAGATAGGCGTTTGGCATTTTTAAATATAATATTATGCTTTTCTTTTACCTCATTTGATATTTGTAAATCTGCATTTTCAATAATATCTTCTAAAGGGGTTAAAATAAGTGTTAGAGGTGTTCTAAATTCATGAGAAATATTAGTAAAAAATTGAATTTTTTTAGCATTTAACGCCTCATACTGTTTATATTCTTGTCTTTCAAAATTCAATATTCTTCGTTCTTTAATTCTTTCACTTACTACCCTATAAATTAAATATGATAGCAATAGCGCCAACAAAATATAGCTTAAAACAGCCAGTTTTGTAGCCCACCAAGCTGGAAGTATCTCAATACTTAGCTCTGTAGGTGCCTCATTCCATACACCGTCATTGTTCGAGGCTTTAATCATAAAAGTATAATCGCCAGGAGGTACATTTTTATAAGAGGCACTTCTATTGGTTCCTACATAATTCCAATCATTATCATAGCCGTCGAGATAATAGGCATACTGGTTATTTTTACTTCTAGTATAATTTATACCAACATACCCAAGTGTGAATGACGATTGATTATGGTTTAAGATTATTTCAGTAGATTTTGAAATTACTTTGTCTAAAGGAGAGCCTTTAGCCCTTGGATTAACAACTTCATTTGCTATTTTTAAATCGGTGAGGTAAACTGAAGGCTTTTCTTGATTATAAATTACCTTATCTGGATTGAAATAGTTTATGCCTTTAGAGTTTCCAAAATACAGAACATTACTTGGGCTTTTGTAAACCGAATTATAATTAAAATCATTAGATAACAATCCATCCTTTTTATTAAAGTTAGTAAAGGTGTTTTCTTTTATATTTAATTTGGAAAGTCCAGCATTTCCACCAATCCATAATGTGCCAGATTCATCTTGATTAATTGAGGCTACAGTTTCATGAACAAGACCATTATTTGTATTATACCAATTGATAGAATTTTGAGCAGTATTGTATCTGTAAAGACCATTACCTATCGTTCCAAACCATAATTCGTTTTCATGGTCTTCAAAAATGCTAACAACAATGCTATATTCTGAGGAGTTTTTGAAAGTACTACTTATTTTATCATTTAAAGAGCTTACTTTATAATTTGAGTCGGTTGTTTTTTCTATTTTCAATAAACCACTTCGTGTCCCTAACCATATATTGTCTTCATGATCAACAAGTATTTTTCTAATATTGCTCGTGGTTATATTATATTTTACAAATTCTGGAGAGTTCATATGCATGAATTTTTTTTCTAAGGGATCGTATGAATATAGTCCTCCTAAAAAAGATCCAATCCACATAGTGCCTTTGGAGTCTTCATCAAAACTCATAATCCTATTAGACTTAAAAACGGTATTTACTGAAGAACTATTTATATTGATAAATTTCTTTTCGTTGTGTTTTAGCATAAACAAACCACAATCCCATGTTCCAATCCATATATTTTTTTTGCTATCGATAAAAATGGTTTGTATATCTAAACAATTAAGTCCTTTTGCTATTGAGTTATTTTGATTAGATAAGTTAGTATATGTTTTCTTTAAAGGATCATAAACATCTACGCCACCATCTACTGTGCAAATCCAAAATCTTCCTTTTTCATCGCGAATAATACCAGTTACCGAGTTTGAGTTTAATGAATTGGTCTCATAAGGCAGACTTTTTAAGAAACTGAATTTATTATAATTATCATCATGTAAATCAAGGCCATTGTTATAATAGCCTAACCATATTCTATTTTTAGCATCTATATAAATGGACCAAATAGAATTTGACTTAATACCGTTTTGCTTTAGTTTATTGCTTTTGTAATTTTTAATAGTTCCATTAGCATAATTTATTTCGAAAAGCCCATCATTTTCCGTTCCACATAGGATATTAGAATTTGATTTTTCGGCTAAGGATAATATCCTTTTTTTTGTTACTTTAAACTCTTCAATGGTATACGTTCCTTTATTATTTTCAAATATTTTAAGTAAGCCTGAAGAGAAAGTACCAATCCATACAGAATTATCTTTCGTAACTAGTAAGCGTTCAACAGAGTTGTTAATCGTAGTATAACCATCTTTGGTATTAAATTTAGCTAATTGAAGGATTTCTGTGTAAGGATCAAAAATCATTAAGCCAAGGTTTGTTCCTATAAGAAATCTACCATTGGGTGATTTAACAATAGTGTTAATTAATAAACTGGAAACTTCTCCTTTTCGTTCATAAGGAATAAGTTGATATTTAAAATCTTTTTTGTTTAATTTATAAAGTCCACGTCCATCTGTTCCTATAAGTAAAGTTTCATTATCATATTCTGTAATAGCATGTATTGGAAACTTTTCTATTTGACCATTGTTAATTAATTTAATATTATCAAACCTATCAAGATTTTTGTTATATAAATTTAAACCATTTTCACTGCCTACCCATACGAGATTTTGTTTGTCTACTAGTAATGAGCGAATTATTGAGCTGTTCAAAGAATATTCCTTCGAATTCCATTCTTGTTTATAGTTTTTAAAATCATTACTATTATATCTAAAAAGTCCACCGCCATACGTTCCAATCCACATATAATTCTCATTATCTTTAACTATTGCTGTAATAGCTCTTTGTGTAAGGTCTTCATCAATTGGTACAAAATTATAGGGCGAGTTTATTTCCTGACTATATACAAAACAAGAAACGTAGTAGGTTATAAGAAATAAAGTGTATTTTAATTTATGTATTGTCATAAACTATAATTTAAATTAAAAATTATGATTGATTATTGCATAATAACATCTTTATAAAGATACTGCTTAATGCTACTAAAACAACAGCAAAAATACTGGTTGCTTCAAATTTCACATTCTTTTCCTCAAATTTTATAAACCTAGGAGCTGTTTAGATATAAATTTGTTGGTAAGCAAAAAGTGATATAATAATTGAATAAACTAAACTAAAAATTATGAAAAGACTTCTCTTATTCTTTGTTTTTTTACCGACGATAATTTACGCTCAGTCTAAAAATATTGAAGGCACAGTAAAAGACAATGTAGGAATACCTCTTCCAGGAGTTAGCATTCTGGTTAAAAACTCAAAAAATTTGGGAGCTACTACAGATTTTGATGGTAATTTTTCGATTTCAATCCCTTCTAATCAAACAAAAATTTTAGTATTCTCATACTTAGGGTATGCTACTCAGGAAGTTAACGTGTCCAATACGAACCAAGTTAATGTATTAATGGTTCAAGATCAAACACAGCTTGATGAAGTAGTTGTGGTTGGTTATGGAACCGTACTTAAGAAAGATGTTACAGGGTCATTAACATCTGTGAAAGTTGATGACGCTATAGCAAATCAGTCGGGTTCTATAGATCAACTATTACAAGGTAGAGCTGCTGGTGTTCAAGTAACTCAAAACACAGGTTCTCCTGGATCTGGTATTAGCGTAAAAATTAGAGGAACTAATAGTTTGCGTGGAAATAATGAGCCACTTTATGTCATTGATGGTGTTATTATATCTTCTGCAGGCGAAGATGTAATTGCTTCTGGTGGTGTTGGTAACTCAGGGCAAGAAACTCAAAATGGGTTAAATGGTATCAACCCTCGAGATATTGAAAGCATTCAAGTTTTAAAAGATGCCTCAGCAACTGCTATTTATGGTTCAAGGGGTGCAAATGGTGTGGTGTTAATTACGACCAAAAAAGGAAAGAAAGGAAAAGTCAAAATTAACTCCTTTATTACAACATCTATAAGAACTATTACAAAAAATTACGATGTTTTAGATGGTGTTGGCTATGCAAATTATCAAAATGAAACAGCGTTAGTTAATAGTGAGAATCCTAGATATCAAGTAAATGGATCGCAGGTGGTTGGAGTTAGTTATAACAATGCAAATGAGCCTATAGTATCCACCATGCCAGCTCAAATTTTAAATTGGCAAGACGAATTATATCGACAAGGGTTTAGTACCAAAGTAGGTTTTTCTGCATCTGGTGGTGGCGATAAAGGTAATTACTACATCTCCGCTGGTTTTGACGACCAAGAAGGTATTGTAAGTAATTCAAGTCTTAAAAGTGGTGATTTAAGAATTAATTTAAACCAAGATCTTACAGATAAACTAAAACTAGAGGCTAGAGTAAGTGCCTTTTTTAACAGTACAGATTTTGCAGAATCTGGAGATTTAATTGGAGCTAACCAAAGTTTTGTTAGAAACGCTATTTCATTTAGACCCGTAATTACGGAAGAAATTGAGGATTTTGGTCAAGATTTAGAAGCTTCAAACCCTTACTCATGGATAAACGATTTTTCAGATATCTCTAAAGAAAAACGATACATAGGATCTATAGGGCTTACTTACAAGCTTCCTATTAAAGGTTTAAGTTATCAAATAAAAGCAGGTGGAAATATTAGAACTAAAGATAGAAGACGCTTCTATGGATTAACAACATTTCAAGGTGCTAATGCCAACGGTGCATTACAAATATCAACCTTAAATGCTTCATCTTATCAAATTAATAACTTTTTAAGATTTAATAGAACATTTAATAAAAAACATAGAGTAAATGCACTTGCGGGTGTTACTTATGATGTGAGAAATGTAGAGAATAGTATTTATGCAGTTGAAGATTTTGTTACGACGGAGCTTACAACAGAGCAACCTTTTTTAGCATCGGTAATTACACAACCACTGCAATATTTAAGATCTGATCAACAAATATTTTCTTTATTGGGTCGTATTAATTATACTTTTGATAATAAATATATATTAACGGCTTCTTTCCGTAGAGACGGTGTGTCAAAATTCTCAGAGGAAAATAGATACGGGTTTTTTCCATCATTTGCGCTAGCATGGAGACTTGAGAATGAAAAATTCATTAAGAATTTAAACATTTTTGATGATTTAAAACTGAGGGCTGGATGGGGTGAAATAGGAAATCATGGTATTGGGCCTTACGGAACTTTATCCGATTATGGAATAAACGGATCATTATACGGAACACCAGGTAATGGTACCAGTGTACCTTTATCGCTTAATAATATAGCAAACCCCAACTTAACATGGGAAACCACGGAGCAATTAAACTTTGGAGTTGACTTTGCATTAGTAAACAATAGGATTTCGGGTAGCGTTGATATGTATGATAAGACAACCAAAGATTTATTACAAAGTAGCCCAATTCCAACATCTTCAGGTTTTAGTAATATTCTTATAAATAGAGGAACTATTTCTAATAAAGGATTGGAAATAGCATTAAATATTGCTCCAGTTTCTACTGAAGATTTTCAAATAAATATTGGTGGAAATATTGCCTTTAATAAAACAAAAATTGAGACTTTAGGAATTCCATTAAAAGATTTTTATGTTAACGGTTTAGCACAACAACGATCTTTCTATTTTGGGGACAATATTAGCCGAGGGAATATTTTTAAATCTCCTGCCAATGTTTTTATTGAAGGCGAAGAATCAAGTCTTTTCTACGGTTACGAAACCAACGGTATTTATCAAACAGAGGATACCGATCTAGTAGCAGGTGCAGTTGCAGGTGATGTAAGAATTGTAGACCAAAATGAAGATGGTAATATCGATTTATTAGATAGAACATTTATTGGAAATCCTAATCCAGATTTTGTTTATGGGTTTAATTTAAATTTTAAAATAAAACGTTTTAGTGCAAACTTCCTTTTTAATGGGGTTTATGGCAATGATATAGCTAATGGTAATCTATTACAACTAGAAAATGCTGAAGGTGTAATTAATAATATTTCACCTGCTGCTTATAATAATGCTTGGAGGCCAGATGCACAAACAAATACATATCCTAGAATTGGATTTACTACAAATAGTCGTGTGGCAATTTCAGACCGTATTATTGAAGATGGTAGTTATTTAAGATTAAATAACGTTACTATTGGGTATGATTTTCCTGTTGAAAACAGCTTATTAATTGAACGCCTTAATATTTACATTGCAGGTCAAAATCTTGTTACATGGACGGACTATAGTGGATATAATCCTGAGGTTTCAAGCTTTTTATATACTGGGCTTATTAATGGTGTAGATTGGAATGGTGCACCAAATGCAAGCACAATATTATTAGGATTAAATATTAATTTCTAAGTACAATGAAGATTTATAAAAACAAAAAACAAAAACACATGAAAAATTTAAAATTTATTTTAGTATTGACTTTTGGTTTTTTATCTAGTTCTTGTAACTTAGATGAAGATCCAATATTTTTAGATGCCACATTGTATGATACTCCACAGAGCGCAAACGCCGCATTAGATGGTATTTATCAAAAGCTAACGACGTATAATGCACAAGAAAGACGCTTGTTTGTAATTAATGGTTTTTCCGGACTCTTTATAACTCAGAGAGGAGGGAATAATGTTAATAATAATGTGTGGAACAAAAATTTACTTTCATTGAAGCCTATTCAAGATCCAGATTCTGAAGCGACATGGGGAGGTCTTTATAGTGCCATTGCACAAGCAAATACAGCAATTAAAAATATTACTTTAGTTGAAAGCCCTTCTACCAAAGATGAATTACTTTTTAGCGATATTGCAGGACATGCCTATTTTGTTCGTGCTTGGACCTATTTTTCTTTAACAAGGCTTTTTGGAGATATCCCTCTATGGACAGAACTTGCAGATGAAAATAATCTAAATAAAGCAAAATCTACTGCAAAAGAAATATATGCTCAAGCGATAAGCGATGCTAAAATGTCCGCTAGTTTATTAAATGGTTCAAGAGGTACTGGCTATCCAAAACAATATGCCGCTAATATGTTATTAGCAAAACTGTATATGACATTAGCGACAAATCCAGATTTACAGGATGGTGCTTTAACAGAAATGAATTATTGGCAAATGGCCTATGAAGAAGCTATAAAAGTTTATGGGCAATATGCGTTAGTATTAGATTACAGTAGCTTATTTACAGATTCTAATGAAAATTCTTCTGAGTCTATTTTTGAATTGCAAATTAGTCAAGACGCTTCTAATTCTCAAATGGGAAGAAATTATACTCCAAACAATTATAAAGCAGCACAAAATTTTGGATGGTTTAGAGTAAATGCAGATGTGTTTGAAAACCATAGAGATGCCTACCCAAACGATCCTAGAATTGATGCCACGTATTTATATGATTATATACATGCTATAAACGGAAATCCACAAAAAACATATCCAGCTATTACAAACCGCCCGAATGTAAGAGGAAGTCATCCTTATCTATTTAAGTTTGCCGAAAAAGACAAAAATCACAGTAACCAATATAATAGCCAAAATATAATTGTTTATCGTTATGCTGAATTACTAATTATGTTAGCTGAAATTTCTAACGAACTTCAGAACGGGCAACAACTAGGCTATGTTACGGAAGTATTAAGTAGAGTTGGTGTAACACCTCATGCAGATTATTTAGGCACACAAGAAGACTTTAGAGATGCCATTATGAATGAATACCGCTTTGAATTAATTGGTGAAGGGGAAGATGCTCATAACAATAGAAGACGTGGTTTTGACTATTTTTTAAACAGCACTATTTTGAAGCATAACAACAATACCAATCCCGGTTTTAAAGCTACTGTTGATGTTCTTTTAAGCACAGACCCAACACAAGTAATGTCTCTGCCTATACCATTAATAGAAATTAACACAAATGATTTAATAGATAATTAGAGTATTGATTAATAGTTTTAGTTGAGTTAGTTTTTAATAAACCATAGTAGAAATACTATGGTTTATTTCATTTAAATAGATTTTGCTTCAAAACTAGTATTGTTTTCCTCAAAAATAATATTGATTCAAAATATCAAAATGTAGATTTGAATCAATATATTAACTCGGAAGAATGAAAAATTTAAACTTTATAATAATTATTGTTTTTATAACTATTTTTAAAGTGAACGCCCAAAATCAATTACCTATTGAAAATGGGGAATTTGAAACTACAAATGGAAGTGATTTTACTCAATGGACTAATCAAGCGAACAATGGAGGAACTGCAAATTACTCTATTGAAACAAATAATTTGATTTCTGGGAGTACTAAGGCTCTCAAAAGTGAAATAATTGCTTTAGGAACAAATAACTATGATGTAAGCACCAAGAGTGATTATGGTTTTCAAATTATTGCTGGGGAAACATATACAGTGTCTTTTTATTCAAAAATAGAAGGTGCCGCTTCAAGCCAAATAAAATTAGTTTTTCAGTCAGAAGTGGGAGCTAGTTTTCAAAGTAAAGACCTAACAGTTACAGACCAATGGCAGCAGATTACACATACCTTTACGGCACCTGTTTCTGCAAACGAAAACAAAGTTAAATTTTGGTACTTAGAAGCAGGCGTTACCTGTTTTATTGATATGGTATCTATTGTACCTGGTAACTTGGTAGCATTTGATATGGATATAACACAGCAAACGATAGAAGGTTTTGGTGCAGGAATAAAGCGAAGAACTGAAGATTTATATGAATTAAACCCAACTATGAGACAACAAATCGAGGCCTATTGTTTTCAAGATTTGGAAGTAAATATGATTCGCTTTTTTGTATATCATGATTTAGAACATGCAAATGATAATAATGATCCTTTTTCTTTAGATGAAACCCAATTAGATTGGACTCGTTACGATAGTGATGCTTCAAACTGGAGAAGTAAATACATTGGTGAAGCTTTAAATAATGCATTTAGATTAAGTGTAAATGGGTTTGATCAAGTTATTGGAAATTGTAATAGTGCTCCAGGATGGTTGAAAACCAATGGACAGCATAATAATGGCGGGACACTTATTAGTGGTGGAGAGGATGAATATAGTGAATTCTTGGTTGCCTTTTTAAAAGGGATGAAGTCAAGGTACAATATAGACGTGACGGCTATATCTCCAACCAATGAGCCAGATTATGAAGTTACTTATGAGTCTATGAATACGACGCCATCAGAACTTTCTAGCATTATTACAAATTTAGATGCTCGTTTAACTAGTGAATCTTTAGGGAATGTTAAAATTATTTCACCGGAATGCTTTACAGTAGAATCGGCTAATTCAAGTTATTCTGCAATTAATTACATTAACAGTATGTTTGTTAATCCTGCAGTAGTATCTGCAGTAGATGTTGTAGCAACCCATACTTATGGTGACTCAAACCACAATGCTGATTGGGCTACTTTAAAAGCAGCTGGTAATAACAAACCTGTTTGGGTAACTGAGTCTGCAAACTTAAACGACTCAGATATAACCATGACTGATGCTGCAAATTATATTAAATGGATGCTAAGAAGTTTTAACGAAGGTGGTCTAACAGCATTTATGGCACATTTATTTTATGAAGGAGAAAAAGAAAATGGAGATTCAAGTGCTTTAGTCGTTTGGACAGATCAAGGCGATATTATTCTTCCTAAACGGTATCATTCTTTCAAACATTTTGCAAATTTAGTTAAGAAAGGGTATCAGCTTATAGATAGTCAGGTTGTTCAGGGCGGTATTATGGTTGGCGCATTTAAGTCGCCTGATGAGTCTAAGGTTGTGTTACAAATATTTAACGAAGGAACCAACCAAAATATGTCAGTATATGTGCCAGATGACACAACAACAATTACGCATTATATTACTTCAGATACTAATGGAGAAGACTTTAGTATTGTAAATGATCTTGCTTTTACTCTTGGCGATAAATTTACTACTGTAAATGTGCCATCCATGTCGCTACACTCTTTAGTTTATAATATTGATACGGCGCTTGGAGTTTCTGAGTTTGAAAATTTAAATAGGAATAATATCTTTAAATTATTTCCAAATCCAACAAAAGATTATATAACGGTAGATTTTAATTTAGTTAGTAATTATCAACTAAGCATATATCAATTAAATGGTTCAAAAGTTTTTGAAACAAAAGCATTAAATGCAAAAACACATAAATTAAATATTAATGCTTTTGCAAAAGGGCTTTATTTAATTAAAGTAAATTCTGAAAATAATGATTTAAATACAACCTTAAAATTTATTAAAAACTAGCAACTTAGAATTATGAAACTGTATAAATACTACCTCTTATTTTTTTTGACACTTTGGATGTCATGTAAAAGCAATACTGTATCTAGCGAAAAAAAGGAATCAAAAGATAAAATCGCTAAAATTGAAAAACAACCTAACTTTATCTTCTATCTGGCAGATGATCAAGATCAATTGGATTATGGGTGCTATGGCAATCCTAAGGTCATGACTCCTAATGTAGATCAATTGGCCAAGGAGGGTATGCGTTTCACAAACTTTTATACAGCTCAGGCTATTTGTGCTCCGGCTAGATCGCAGATTTTTACCGGGAAGTATCCAGTGAAAAATGGATGTATGGCAAATCATCTTTCTGTTAAACGTGATATTTTAAGTATAACAACTCTTTTAAAAGCCGAAGGCTATGAAGTTGTTTTGGCGGGTAAAAGTCATGTGAAACCTAATAATGTATTTAGTTGGTCACATTATTTTCCATCAATTGATCATCGCTATCTCCCCTTAGAAGATATTGATGCTTATCTGAAAGATGTAGAGCAGCCTTTTTGCTTGATTGTCACCTCAGATTACCCTCATGGCCCGTATCCTAAAACTTCAAATTATACAGCAGCCGATATATATCAATTGCCGTATAGTAAAGGAAATGTACCAGCATATAAACCGGGGTATTATCAAAATATTAAAGAGGATAATTTACAACTTGGTAAAGTTTTAGAAATGGTTGATAATTATAATCTTCGTAGCAACTCGATGTTTATCTATGCTTCAGATCATGGTATTTCAGGGAAATGGGGATTGTCAGAAGAAGGTTTGAAAGTGCCTTTTATTGTAAGGTGGCCAGGACAAGTAACTCCTGAATCAACTACTAATGCACTACTAACTTTTGTTGATGTATTGCCCACCTTCTTAGAAGCTTCAAAAGCAGACATCCCTGAAGATATTGATGGTAAAAGTTTTCTTAAAATACTAAAGGGAAACGATAAAGAAGTTCATGATTATATATATGGGGTCGCAACCAAACAAAATATTCAATCTTGTAAGATATTTCCATCTAGAATGGTTAGAGGGCAACAATATAAACTTATTAGGAATTACAATGCTCTGGAAGTTTTCGAATCGAACTTAGGCGAAAATCCTATTATAAATGAATTTATTAAAATTGGAGCAGAATCATTTCCAAATATTCCTTATGAAGAATTATATGATTTAAATGCAGATCCATATCAGACAAACAATCTGGCACAAGACACTAGTTATAAAAATGAAAAAGATAGACTAGCAAAAGAATTAGAATCTTGGATGATTTCTCAAAATGATTTTTTATTAACCAATAAAATGCCACTTATAGAACCTACTCTCCATGCTTTAGATGAAACATCTCAATGGAATAAAGTTTCTAAAGAACTAGAAGGAAAATTATATCAAGAAGATTATTTAAAACTACATTATTAAAACAGATGAAAACTAGAGTTTCAATCATTTTATTAGCCTTATCAATACTTACAAGTTTGGGTTCTTGTAATTCTAAAAATGAGGAAGTGAAAAGTAAACAATCACCTAATGTAATTGTGATTTTTATGGACGATATGGGTTTTGGAGATTTAAGTGCTTTTGGGCACCCAACCATTCAAACCCCAAATATAGATAGAATTGCTAGGAAAGGTCAGAAATGGACAAATTTTTATGCGGCAAGTAGTGTGTGTTCTCCAAGTAGAGGTGCTTTATTGACAGGTAGATACCCTGTGCGTTTAGGGTTGGGAGGCGAAAAGGAACGTGTTTTTTTTCCTGAATCTATTGGAGGATTGCCTTCAAGTGAAATTACTATTGCAGAGATGTTGAAAGCACAAGGCTATATAACAGGAATGATTGGGAAATGGCATTTGGGGCATTTACCTGAGTTTTTACCAACCAGTCAGGGTTTTGACTCTTATTATGGCATACCCTATAGTAATGACATGGATGCTGTAAAATGGAGTGTTGAAAATCTACTTTCTGAACCTGATTATACCATGTGGAATGTGCCATTAATGGAAAACGAAACCATTATTGAGAGACCAACTAATCAATTTACAATTACAAAGCGTTACACAGAAAAAGCGATAGATTTTATTAGTCAAAACAAGGAAAAACCATTCTTCTTGTATTTTGCTCACTCTATGGTTCATACACCATTATTTACATCTGAGGACTTCCAGAACACCAGTTCCAGAGGTTTATTTGGTGATGTTATGGCCGAAGTTGATTGGAGTGTTGGACAAGTAATATCAACACTAGAAAAGTTTAATATAGACAAAAACACACTTGTTATTTTTACTTCGGATAATGGTCCATGGCTAATGATGCGTGAAAATGGAGGTTCTGCTGGTCTATTAAAAGACGGTAAAGGAACTACTTGGGAAGGCGGTATGCGAGTGCCTGGGATTTTCTATATGCCTGGGACGATTCCTTCAGGAACTATTGAAGATTTAGGGGCCACTCTAGATATCTTGCCAACTGTTGCGGCATTTACTGGGTCCAAGTTACCACAAAATGTAGTATTAGACGGATTTGATTTGTCGAATGTCTTAAAAGAGAAAAAAGCGAGTAGTCGAGATCACTTCATTTATTACAGAAAACAAGATATTTATGCCGTAAGGAAAGGTGAATTTAAAGCCCATTATATTACTGAAACCTGTTATACAGAAAACGATCAAAGAACAGTTTTGGAGACACCTCTTTTATTCAATGTAAATGCAGATCCTAGTGAGAAATATAATTGTATCAATAAGTTTCCAGAGGTTTTAAATGATATTAACCTATTAGCTGATAGATATAAAGAAAGTGTTGTCATAAAAACCTCTGAATTAGATAAATATCCAAATAAAAAGTAAACTTAAAAACACAAAAAAATGAAGTATATAAAAGTACTATTATTAATATCTGTCTGCTTGTCAGTATCATTAATAGAAGCTCAAAAAAAACATACGAAACCATTAAACGTTGTTTGGATAAGCACCGAAGATATGGGTCCAATATTGGGTTCTTATGGTATAGATGCTATTAAAACGCCCAACCTAGATAAACTAGCAAAAGAAGGGGTGAGATATACCAATGCCTATTCTACCGTTGGTGTTTGTGCACCAAGTAGATTTTCAATCATAACAGGAATGTATGCGGCCAGATTAGGCGCCCATAATATGAGGACTGGCGATTATCATAACTATAAAACCCCAGAAGAAGTTACTCATCAAACCTATAAACGTGTTCGAGATAAAACGGGTAGAAATGTACCAGAATATGAAATAGTACCACCATCAAATATTCAATGTTTTACTGAAGTTTTGCGAAAAGAAGGCTATTACTGTGCTAATAATTATAAGTGTGACTATCAATTCAATGCGCCTTTTACAGCGTGGGATGAAGTATCTGATACGGTTAGCTATAAAGATGCACCAGAAGGAACTCCTTTTTTCTTTGTGCGAAATTTTATGGTAACTCACGAGTCTAGAATTTGGCAACGTAAAGATGAACCGTTAACCGTTAACCCTAAAGATGTTATTGTACCAGATTATTTTGCTGATATTCCGGAAGTTAGAAGTGATATTGCACGTAAATACTCCAACATTGAAGAAATGGATCGGCAAGTGGGCGAATTAATGAAAGATTTAGAAGCTGATGGTTTATTAGATAGTACTATTATTATGTTTTGGAGTGATCATGGAGGCAATCTTTTAAGACAAAAACGTGCCGTTGGAAACAGTGGTCTAAATGTCCCTCTTATTATCCGTTATCCTAATAAAAAAAGAGCAGGAGAAGTTGATGATAGAATAGTTTCCTTAATGGATTTAGGCCCAACAAGTATGTCGCTTTTAAACATAAAACCACCTAGTCATTATGACGGAAAAGCCTTTGCAGGAAACTATCAAGAAACTCCAAGACCATATGCTTTTGGAAGTGCAGACCGGTTTGATGAAGTAACAGATATGCAACGTTCGGTTTTAGATGGACGTTATGTTTATATTAAAAACTTTATGCCTCAGTTACCTTTGATTTATCGCAACACATATAGAGAGCAAATTCCTATGAATGCACAACTGATAGAGCTAAATCGTCAGAAAGAATTAAAAGGAGATGCTGCTTATATGTTTATGGAAACAAAACCAAGAGAAGAATTATACGATTTACAAAATGATCCTTATGAGGTTCATAATCTTGCTGAAGAGCCTAAACATAAAGAAAGGTTAAGTAAATACAGAAAGGCATTAGCAGATTGGCAATTAGAAATTGGCGATAAAGGATTTATTCCAGAGCATGATTTAATTGAAATGTTTTGGCCAGAAATGATACAACCTGTAACTGCAGATGTAACCTTTGAGTCATTCAAAAATAGTAAATTAAAACTTATATCTAATACCGAAGGGGCTTCAATAGGCTATCAAATTGGAGATGAGGTGGGGACCAATCATTGGGAATTATATACTGAGCCATTTAAAATTAATGATACCAATAAAATAGCAGCAAGAGCTATAAGAATTGGCTTTAAAGCTTCTAATATTACATTAAAAAATTAACTAATATGAAATTAAAAAAATTAAAATTCAAAACCCTTTTTGTGCTTTTTATAGCCTTCAATTTTTTTGCTTGCGGCAATAAATCAGAAACAAAAAAATCTGATGTATCTAAAGATGCAGTAACATCAAAAAATAATAAACAAAACATCCTTTTTATTTCTATAGATGATTTTAGACCTAAGATTAATTCTTATGGAGAGACTAAGATGATTACACCAAATATGGATAAGTTGGCATCGGAAGGATTACAATTTAATAATGCATATACTAACGTTGCTGTTTGTGGAGCGAGTAGAGCAAGTATTATGACAGGCATTCGCCCAAGTGAAAAAAGATTTAACGATTTTTCGACAAGAGCATCAGTTGATGCCCCAAAGGCAATTCCTTTAAATCAAATTTTCAAGGAAAATGGCTATGAAACCATTTCTTATGGTAAAATATATCATCATGTAGATGATTTTAAAGAACATTGGTCTGAAGTTGATGATGGTCAAATACAAGCTGATTTTCAAGATCCTGAATCGATAAGAAGGAAAGAGAATGCACCTATAGGAGAATATGGTAAAAAGCATTTAGCATTTGAGTATCCTGATGTAGATGACTATGCTTATAACGATGGTAAAATAACAAAGAACGCCATTAATAAAATGAAAGCATTGAAAGATGAAAACAAACCCTTTTTTATGGCTATAGGATATGTGTCGCCACACTTACCATTTATTCAGCCTAAAAAGTATTGGGATATGTATGATCATGATGCCATTCAGTTAGCAGACAATGATTACCAGCCTAAAAATTCACCTACTATAGCAATGGAAGCTCAACATAATTCAGCAGAATTAAGAAAGAATTATTTAGATGTTCCGGCTGACGGACCCCTCGGTGATGAGCTTTCAAGAAATTTAGTACATGGTTATTATGCAAGTGTTACTTATATGGATGCCCTTATTGGCGAGTTAGTGCAAAGTTTAGATGAATTAGGACTAAAAGAAAATACAACCATCATTTTATGGAGTGATCATGGTTATTTCTTAGGAGAACATGGCTTTTGGTGTAAACACAGTACATTTCAGGAAGCAGTAAAAATTCCATTCATTATATCTTCACCTCAATATGCTAAAAACCAAACAACAGAATCATTTACTGAACTTGTAGATGTGTATCCAACCTTATGTGAAATAGCAAATATTGAAGCACCATCTTATATACAAGGTAAAAGCCTTATACCTGTACTAGAAGATCCGACTAAGAATTTAAAAACTGAGGTATATACACGTTATAAACAAGGTGAAGCAGTTATAGATAAAGACTACTCTTATACAGAATTTTATGAAGGTGAAAAGTATTTGGGAAATATGTTATATGATTTTCATAATGACTTTAAACAAAATACCGATATTTCTAAATTACCAAGAAACACATCACTTGTTAATAAATACAAAGAAAAACTAAAAGTGATGCGGAAGCAAGTAAATAAAAACCCTATTTAAAACATACTGTATATTATTAATAGCAACTGTCTAATCTAGAAATTAACAACTTCAAGGTTAGATAGTTTTTTTTTAGGTATTACCTCAAAACACTTGGCAAATAAAACAATTTCTTCAAAATTGATATGTTTTGGCTCAATTGTTTTACTGTTAAACTGTTACCTCCAAGTAAATTTGAACTCTTAGAAATTAAACCTTATAAAGTTAATCATGAAAAAAAAAATAGCAAATGTTCTAGTTATCCTTATGACTTTTTTTCTTACAAATATTACATATGGGCAAATAAAACCTGATTTAAAGAACAGCAATCTTGAAGGTGTTAGTTCTAAAGGTGAATTTTATTGGTGGAAAAATGCGGCCAATAAAGGTGGAGACGCAACTTTTTCTGTAGAAACGACAGACGTTAATAAAGGAAGTGAAAAAGCATTAAAAGCCGAAATACATGAGTTAGGAGAAAAACCTTGGCATATCAATAGTCAATTTAATCAAAAATTTGAAGGAAAAGCTGGCGACGAAATTTCTATTGAATTTTATGCGAAAAATGGAGCAAACGGGAAGGGTAAAATAAAATTGGTTACGCAGTCTGATATAAAAGGAAGTTTTCAAGGAAAAAATATTCAATTAACTAACAAATGGAAGTCTTATAAACATACGTTCACATTAAAAGACAATAGCAGTAATAACAAAATTAAATTTTGGTATTTAAATCCAGGTACCACCTATTATATAGATGACTTAAGCTTAACAAAGTAAATCAAAAAAAAGACTTCTATTATTATTTTAAAACTACAAATAAATTAATTCATAAATAATTAATTAAATCCAAAAACAATGAAAAAAAGTTACATAGTATTATCAGTATTTTTCTTATTTCTAAGTACAAGTGTTATGGCTCAAGGGCCATGGACTTTTACCGGTAGCAATGATATTTGGGCAAGCACAGGAACTGCTGCGGACTTAACTACTGATCCAACCTATTCTGTATTAGATATAAACGGAGCAGGGAATCCGCAAATTGTGGCAACTACTGCAAATGTAGATGCAACTAATATTTATGCTATTATAAAAATTCAAAATAATACATCCAATACGCGGATGCGTATTATTTATAATACCTCAGGAAGCAATAGATTTGTGGATACAGATATTTCCGCAAACGATAGTAGCGTAAAAATGTATTATGTAAAATGTGATGCGAATGCAGACTGGGCAGGCACCGTTAACAATATTACAGTACAATTTAAATCCAATAGTTCTAATAGTCCTGCAGTAGATGATGGTTTGGGTACTTTTTTTATTGATGATATTACTATGACTTCAGTACCTCAAACACTTCCATCTCGCTTAGATTATACTTTTGATGATGTAAGTGATGTAGAAGGGTTTGTTGGAAAAAATGGTATTACATTATCTCAACCAACTGTTGGAGAAATACAGTTAACAATTGATGCTTCAAATAATTTCCCGAAATTTGAACAAGTTGCTACTTTCAGTGTTGATGCAGATACTTATAAGGGAGTCCGAGTAACCCTAATTAATGATTCGCCAAAAAACAAACTTACTTTAACCACTGGTGGAGGTCAGTTTTCGACTAGTGATATCTCAATACAAAATGATAACACTACTGTTCAAACTATTGAAATTGACTTATCGGCTAATACAAACTGGACCGGTACAAAATCGAATTGGTGGTTTCAGTTGGTGGATAATCCCGGTTCTGCTCAGCCATCTGCAGGAACTATAACTATTCAACAAATATTATTTACTGCGACGCCTTTAAGTATTAGCGAAGTAGATTTAAAAGATGACCCTAGTATTGGATTATACCCAAATCCAGTAAATGATGTTTTTAAATTGAACTCTCCTCGAAGAATAGAAAAAATTGAAGTATATAATGTTCTAGGACAACAGCAAGATTTGAAATTTCAAAATTCAAATACTGTAAATGCTTCTTCGTTATCTACAGGAATTTATATATTAAAAGTTTATCAAGAAAATAATAAAATCTCAACAAAAAGATTTATTAAAAATTAATAAAATTTAATATAAAAATATAGAATTGAATAAAGCCATCTAGAAAACCTATATGGCTTTATTTCTAAATGTACTCCTAAATGAAAAACCTTAATTATTTACCAAGTCTATTATTGGTCTGTTTTTTTATACCTATTTCTCTATATTCTCAATGTTTAACCACGGGAGGTATCGGAAGTTTTGATGATGCAGACCCGCTTACATCTTGGGAAACATTGACAGGCGGAAAAGGGAACTTTGAAGCTATTTCTAGCGATTCTTATGCGGGTACCTCATCTTTAAAAACTAACGTTGTTTCTGCTAGTATATCTGATGTAAGTATAATAAATAACTCAAGTTGTAATTTTGCCATAATTTCAGGAACAGCTTATACCTTATCTTTTTATTTAAAAGGAACTGTAGGAAATGATTTTACAGTAACTTTAATGGATGGCGTAACAGATATTACCTCTCAAAGTGATACCGCAAGATTAACAGAATGGACATACTACACCTTTTCTTTAATATCTAATACAACTTCTACAAACGGCAGGATTAGAATAAACTTTGAAGAGGTTGGTAATTATTATTTAGATGAACTTATTGTGAAAACAGGAGTCGCGAATAAATGGTATATAAGTCCAAGTGGTACCAACGCCATTTCTGGTGGCAACGGGCTTAACCCTAGCCAGCCACTGAAAACTATTAATTATGCTATAAATAATGCTTGGAGTCCTGGAGATATTATTTATGTTATGAATGGTACATATCAAAATTCTGGTTATGATAATGGCGAAATAAACAATGGTTCTGTTGTAAGTATTAATAAATCAGGCACTTTAAATGGTCCTTTAGTTATTCGAAATTACCCAGGCCATAATCCAAAAATACAATTTGATGGAGCTGGAGGATTTGTATGTGGTACAGGCAAATATTTAGAAATTTCCGGTTTTGAAATTCAAGGCCCCAATCAACAAATAACTTATAATGAAGCAAATAGTTATCGTTTAATTCCTAATAATTATTACAAGGGTAGGGGTATTACCGTTTGGGCTTCTGGAGGAGGTCATCATATCATTTTACATAGTAATAAAGTATATGACTGTCCGGGTTCTGGAATTCGTATTAATAATTCAGATTATTGTACGATTACTAATAATGAAGTTTACAACTGTACCTTATGGACTTCATCAGGATCTAGTGCTGTGGTTTTGGCTCAATCTAAATCTATGGATGCTAATACAAAAATTAAAATGAGGATTACCAAGAATAAAGTGTACGATAACGTAAATAAGATTCATTATTTTAATTCATCTTATGCCTGTCCAGACCCAACGGCTTATGGTTGTGAATATTATCCTAATATTATTGATGGTTCAGGGTGTTATATTACTAGAAATAATGACAGAGGATTAGGTGGGAATGATGAAAATCCCAACGGACAATATATAGGATATTTTTATTTTGCCAATAATCTTTCATATGGGAATGGAATAAATGGGTTAGTAGTTCATAAATCTGATTATTCCATAGTAATGAATAATACTATTTATTTTAATGGCGCTGTTCCTCTGTCTGAAGGTCGTCAAGCCGCTGGAGGCATTACTGTAAACAATTCTGTTGAGGTTAGGTTATATAATAACATTAGCTGGGTACGATTAGATACCGACTATGCCTATCGTGTTTTTGGTACTACATCTAACATCAAAGGGAAAAACAACATCATGTACAATACAGAATTATCAAATGCAGGAGGGTTAACAAATATGTTAAATGTTGACCCTCAATTTGTTGATAAAGAAAATTTTGACTTTAAATTAAGTGCTGGAAGTCCTAGCATTGATGCTGGGATTTTAGAATCAAATATTTTACTTTTATCTAGAGATACATCGGGGTATGAATATATTCCACCTTATGATTTAGAAAACACTCCTAGAAACCTATCAACTCCAGATATTGGTGCTTACGAAAATAGTGCTACATTATCTATTGATAATATAGAAAATAATTTACAGGAGGTTTATTTATTTCCAAATCCAATAAATGATGTTTTTAAGGTGAAATCTCCTCAAAAAATAGAAAAAATTGAAGCATATAATGTGCTTGGGAAACATTATAATTTACAATTTACAAATTCAAATACAGTTGATGGGTCTTCCTTATCTAAAGGGATTTATTTTCTTAAAATCTATCAAGAAAACAATATTATTTCAACCAAAAAAATTATTAAAATTAATCGATAGTTATCGTAATAAAGGTTTTTTTAGACCTATGAAGTCTTTATTACATCAAAACCTTTTAAATTTTCGTAATAAAGTACAGAAAATCAATACTTATCAACTAAATTTTTTTTTTAAATCCAGCACATAATTCTATTACTATATCTGGAATTACAGAGCTTACTTCTATTGCTGTTTTTGATATATATCGTCACGACTCTTAGCTTCTAGCGTTAATTCTTAAAAATATTTGTATAGCTGCTTCAAATATTACACCTATATGCTCAAAAATAGTATTACGCAAAGAATGTGTTCACTAGTTTTACAGGTGTCATTCATTTTAGAATCAAGGTACTTGACTAACCTAAATTATTAAAAACATGGAAAATAAGAACTATTTAAAGAAATTGATATTGGTATTTTTAATTTTATTTCAAATTCAAGGATTAACAGCCCAAAGCCTCAAATCATTAGCAGAGGCTAATGGTAAATACATCGGTAATTTGATGAGGGATGGTTTCTTTAATGATCATCATATCTATAATGGAGCTACTGATTTGATTGCGAAAACAGAATACAACGCCTTAGTTACAGGTAATAAAATGAAGATGTCCAATCTTCTTAAAGACAGACCAGTTAATCCGTTTAATGTACAAATAAGTGATATTAATACCTATAATATAGATAGGTTTGTAGCTTATGCGGATTTAAATGGTATGAAGAAACGGGGCCATGTAATGATTTGGTATAAACAGATACCTACTTGGTTACAAAATGAAGCCCCTACTTGGACAGCGCAACAGGTTTATGATTTTAGTAAGTCTTATGTAAAGGCTTTATCTACTTATTGTGTTGGTAAAATAGATGAGTGGGACGTACTTAATGAAGCTATGGTATCTGGGGGCTATAGGACAGGGACTTGGTATGATATCGTGAATACCCAGGCTAACGATAGTGGGCAGATAGGGTATATAACGTTTTTTGCTGAGTTGTTTAAATCGGCAAGAGAGGGCGACACAACTGTACCCTTGTTTTACAATGATTTTGGTATAGAGCCTTTCGGGACTAATAAGAACAACTTGATGCGGAATATGGTTAAAGACTTAAAAAATGGACATATAGCCCCAATAAATGGTGTAGGGCTTCAAGCTCATTTCGAAGTATCTGATATGACCAGTACTTTTATTAATAATGTAGGCCTGACGATAGATGACTTAGGTACTTCTGGGTTTACGGTAAATTTAACAGAATTAGACATTAGAATTTGTGATGGTGATGGTACAACATTGGAAGACCAGCGTGTAGCATATCGAGATATTGTTTCAACAGCTTTTTCTAGAAGCAATTGTAACACCATACTCATATGGGGTATGTCTGACAATGATAGCTGGATTCCAGGACATAAGCCTGGTTGTGGACAAGCGACACCACATGATGAATTTTTTCAAAAAAAACCTGCATATTATGGAATTCAAGCCGCACTAAGCTTATTAGGTGTTGATAGTCCTGGTATTTTTAACAATAGTATTAAGTTATATCCAAATCCAGTAAAAGATTTACTAACAATAGCTTCAGTTTTAAATATAGAAAAAATAGAGGTTTTCAATATGTTAGGACAAAAGAGCCTAGTACAAAATGGTACAAGTAATACTATGGATACATCATCTTTATCTAAAGGTGTTTACATCGTAAAAATTAATTTTCAAGATAATAAATTTTCAACAAAAAGATTAATCAAAAATTAATAAAACAACCAAGGCACTCAATTATTTTGGGTGCCTTTTTAATTCTATACTTCCCAACTATACCCTTTTTTTAACATAATCTTTTGGAATTTTACATGCTACACATTATTCTGTTCTTGAAATAAAAAAAGCGGTTTTTGTATATTACCCAAACAGCTTTAAACCAATAAACTAGATAAATTTCTTAATAGAGCAGCTTGTTACTTCCCCAATACCAATGGCAAACAGTTTGCAGTTTCTTTTTATTGGACTTGCAACAAAGGACAATAAATGGCAAGATTTAGGCAGCTACATTTTAGTTATACATTTCTAGTTCAATTGCATTAATATTTTTATACCCTAAAGAGGAATGTCTTCTACTTTTATTATACCAAGTTTCTATCCAAGTAAATACAGAGAACTCTGCTTGCTGTTTTTGGTCATAGTTATATTTATATACCCATTCTACCTTTAAATCGTAAAATATATGATTAAATATTGATAGATTAAAGAGTCGTTTTTACAAAATGCTCAAAAGTTACATGTTTTGCTCATTTAATGATATTCAATGGATGGAGTTATGGATACTTTTATGGAGTATTTAATAATGAAAGAATGAAGTTTAAAGACTGTCAATTGAAACAAAATGGAATGATAAAAATAATGAAATTTTTAGCGCTTCACCTCATATTAATATTTCTTATAATTAGTTGTTCAAACAACCTATATAATAATCAGCAAACAGTAGAAACAAATTCATTGAGTAAAAGTTTCAAAAACAGCTTTTATGTGGGAGCAGCAATAAATGAAGAGCAGATACTCGAATCGGATAAGTATTCTGTGTCTATCATTAAAAATCAGTATAATACTATATCTCCTGAAAACAGCTTAAAATGGATGTATTTACAACCAGAACCTAATACCTTTTATTTTGATATTGCAGATAAATATGTGGCATTTGGAGAGAATAATGATATGTATATTATAGGACACACCTTAGTATGGCATTCTCAATTAGCTGAGTTTATGAATGAAGTTAAAGACAGTTTGGTAATGACCAAACATATAGAGAACCACATTAATACTGTAGTTACAAGATATAAAGGTAAAATTGATACTTGGGATGTTGTAAATGAAGCTTTAAATGAAGACGGATCGCTAAGAGAGTCTGTGTTATTAAATACTTTAGGGGAAACCTATATAGAAAAGGCATTTAAGCTAGCCGAAAAGGCAGATCCAAAAGCAGAATTAGTATACAATGATTATAATTTATGTAACCCTAAAAAAAGAGCAGGCGCATTGAAATTAATTGAGCAATTAAAAAAAAGCGGAGCTAAAATAGACGGTGTTGGAATGCAAGCACATTGGAATTTGAATAGCCCTTCTCTTAAAGAAATAGAAAATAGTATTATTGCTTATTCACAACTTGGTGTCAAGATCAGTTTTACTGAGTTGGATATTTCGGTACTTCCAAATCCCTGGGAATTAGTAGGAGCCGAGGTAAGCCAAAACTTTGCAAAATATATTGGTGATAAAAAAATGAACCCATATCCTAAAGAATTGCCAGATGCCGTTCAACTAAAATTAGCAAAACGTTACGAAGATATCTTCAAATTATTTTTGAAACATGAAGATAAGATCAATAGAATAACCTTTTGGGGTGTTACCGATAATGATACTTGGTTAAATAATTTTCCAATTAAAAAACGTACTAATTATCCCCTTTTGTTTGATAGAAATTATCAACCTAAAAAAGCATACCATAGTCTTATGAATCTAAAAAGTAGCTCTAAAAACTAATTTTGTCTTAATACAAACAAACTATGAATTTAAATTCACAAAAATTGTCTATTAAAGAAAAAATCGGCTATAGTTTAGGAGACCTTGCTGCCAACTTGGTGTTTCAAACCTTAATGACGTATCTGGCCTATTTCTATACAGATATTTATGGTTTAGAAGCGAATGATGCGACAGCAATTATGTTCATTGTTGGTACGGTTGCAGCTTTTGGTTTTAATCCTATTATTGGAGCAATTGCAGATAGAACAAATTCTAAATGGGGGAAATTTAGACCATGGATTTTATTTACGGCAATTCCTTTAGGTATAGTTTCTGTGCTAGCTTTTAGTACGCCAGACTTTAATTATCAAGGTAAAGTTATTTATGCAGTAATTACCTACACCTTGCTTTTGTTGTTATACGCGTCTAATAACTTGCCTTATTCTGCTTTAAGCGGAGTAATTACTGGTGATATGAAAGAGCGTAATAGTATTTCTACGTATCGTTTTGTGGCTGTTATGTTTGCGCAATTTTTTGTGCAAGTATTTATGTTACCTATCATTAAATATGCAGGCGATGGTGACAGAGCTGTGGGAATTGAAATAGTAATGACTTGGTTGGCTATTATTGGTACTATCTTACTTCTTATAACGTTTTTTACGACTAAAGAGCGTATTGTTCCAAAACCAGAACAGAAATCTAGTGTAAAAGAAGATTTACTCGACTTAATAAAGAATAGACCTTGGGTTATAATGTTAGTTTTAACAACCTTGACCTTTGTAACATTAGCGATGAAGGGGGGGGCTTATGTATATTATTTTGAAAACTTTGTAGATGAAGAACGATTAACAAGTTTTATAAGTCCAATTTTAGATTTTCTATCAAGCATAGGTGTCAATTTCTTTGGGAATGATCCTATATCTGCAGGGTTTGGTTTATTTAACGCTGGAGGTATTATTTTTATGATTATTGGTATTGGTCTATCTAAACGATTGGCAGATAAATACGGAAAAAGAAATGTTTTTGGAACCTTCTTATTTATTTCAACATTGTTTGTTATTTTCTTTTATTTCTTTTCTTCAAAATCGGTAGAATTAATGTTTGGAGCACAAATTTTACACGGTTTCTTTTATGGAATTACCATTCCGCTGCTTTGGGCAATGATTGCAGATGTTGCTGATTATTCTGAATGGAAAAATAAACGAAGAGCAACAGCAATTATATTTTCTGCAATGATGGTAGGTTTAAAATTAGGATTGACTATAGGTAGTTCATTAGTTGCGAAAATTTTGGGCTCTTATGGCTATCTTCCAAATAATGAAGGCGTGCAAGCAGAAACCGCCATTCAAGGTATAAAAATGCTTGTAAGTATCTTTCCTGCCATTCCATTTTTAATGGGATGTGGATTATTGTTTTTCTATGAAATCAATAAAAAAATGGAAACGCAAATAGAATCAGATTTAAAAGAAAGAAGAAATAATTAATTATAACAAGGATAGATTATGCCAGAGGAAAGTATTGAACATATTGATTTTGAGGAATTAAATAAAAGAGCAGTATCACAACCATTAGTGAGTCACATATACACTGCGGATCCATCAGCACATTATTTTAACGGAAAAATTTATATTTATCCATCACACGATATTGATGCTGGAGAAGCATTTGATGATTTAGGAAGTCATTTCGCTATGGAGGATTATCATGTAATATCTATGGATACTTTAGATAGTGAAGCTGTTGATAATGGTGTAGCACTGCATGTAGATGATGTTCCTTGGGCAGAGCAGCAAATGTGGGCTCCAGATGCGAATGAAAAGGACGGCACTTATTATTTGTTTTTTCCAGCAAAAGCCTATGACGGTATATTCCGTATTGGAGTGGCTACAAGCTCATCTCCCATAGGACCATTTATTGCGCTGCCAGAAGCAATTAAGGGTAGCTTTTCCATTGATCCTGCAGTTTTTAAAGATGATGATGGTAGCTATTATATGTATTTTGGTGGTCTTTGGGGCGGACAATTACAGCGTTGGAGAACTGGAACATTTAATGCGGAGCAACCTGAAAGTCCGAAAGCTTTTTTACCGAAAGATGATGAACCAGCCCTATTGCCATTTGTTGCAAAAATGTCGGATGATTTATTAGAGTTTGATGAAAAACCTAAAACAATTGAAATTTTAGATGAAAACGGAAATTTACTCTTAGCGGGAGATAATGATCGCCGATTTTTTGAAGCAGCATGGTTGCACAAGGAAAATGGAATATATTATTTCTCTTACTCAACAGGGGACTCACATTTTATTTGTTATGGTATAAGTGATAGTCCTTATGGTCCGTTTACTTATAAAGGTGTGATTTTAAACCCGGTAGTTGGTTGGACAACACATCACTCAATTTGTAAAGTTGATGACAAAACATTTTTGTTTTACCACGACTCATCTCTGTCAAAAGGTGTTACGCATCTAAGATCCATTAAAGTTGCAGAAATCACTTATAAAGAAAACGGCACAGTAATCACAATTAATCCATATATTCAATAAATATTACTTTATAGCCCATGATAATAACAAATTTTAATGCAGTAAAAAGAGCGACGTTAATAAATTTTATGGCATTAGTATTATGTCTTCAAAATATAACTGCTCAAAAAATATGCATTGATAAAAGTACTGACCAGGTAACTGGAGAACAAGACGGTTACCGTTATGAATTATGGAATCAGTACTCAAAAGGCAAAGCTTGCATGACTCTTGATGACGGGGCGTTATTTAGTGGTGAATGGAGCGGTATTGAAAATTACTTAGCACGCCGTGGATTAGACTACAATCAAACAAAAACGCATAAAGAATTAGGTGCTTTTTATACTACTTATGATTGTAATTATAAACCAACTTCTGCAACAGGTAATTCATATTTATCGGTTTATGGATGGACGGTTGAACCTTTGATAGAATATTATATTATTGAAGATTGGCGGAACTGGGTATCATCTATGTCTCCTGAAGCTGTTTTTAAAGGGTCTTTTAAAGCTAATGGCAGTGTTTATGATATCTACGAAAAAACAAGGGTTGATAAACCTTCCATAGTCGGAATTACAACGTTTCAGCAATATTTTAGCATTAGAAGAAACCAGCGTAATAAGGGCTCCATAAATATTTCTGAACATTTTAACATGTGGGAATCTCTTGGTATGAAGTTAGGCAAACTTGACGAAGTATCATTTGTTGTAGAGGGGTATAGAAGTAATGGTAGCTTCTCATTTAAAAAGTTATTGGTAAAAAACACACCTAATCAGAAAAAAAATTAACAACTATTTTATGAAAAATTTAAAGATTGTTTTAGAGATATAAACTTTATTTAGATTTATACCAATGAAGGGAAATTATACTGGCTGTTAGAAGAATCTGGATAATGTAATGTTTCTAATTAATAATCTATTTAAATATAGTGTAAGTGTTAGAAGTCATCAAAAAGTAAACTTTTAAAGGGTTAAAAATATAATATGATTTTAATTTTAGAAAGTGAATCTGTTACATGTAATTGGACCTTAATTGATTTTAATCTTGAAGAATTTTTAAAAACTAGAACAGAAGGTCTTAATCTCGGAAAGTTAGATGTTTTTAATGTGTGTGACATTTTATATTCTATAAAAGAATTGTTTAAAATTAAAGAAGAAATTAAAATACTCATGTTGTTATATGCAGAAGATAATATGTGTAAAAAAAACCAATCAAATCTGCGGTTAATTTTTAGAGATTACTTTCCAAATGCAAGGATTACAATTGATAAAGTCTGACCAAAATATTAAAAATAGATAAGTATTGGATAAATTAGTATAGGTAAGTTATTTACAATGTTTTTGTTAATATGTTTTTTATACACATTGGTGGAAATGATATTTACTGAAAAGAAAAAAAATGAGTGACAACCATATCAAGCCTTTTTAAGGCAAGTCAAATACGTAACTATCTTAAAAATAAGGAATTATTATTAATTATCTCTTAGGCGGGTTAATAATTTTCTCGTACTATCTTTATTTAATAGAAAATTTAAAGACCGTTTTAGAGGCGTATATTTCTTTTGGATTTAGAATAACAGAAGGAAAATTTAATTGATTTGGGGAATTGGGATAATGTTGTGTTTCTAAACAAAAACCTGTTCTTTTTTCATACAACCCGTTAAGATGATTACCTGTATACAATTGAACTCCTAGCTGATCTGAAAATACTTCAAGCATTCTACTACTTTCATCATGATAGGTGGTGGCAATTAATTTCACCTTATTAGTTTGATTGTTCAACACCCAACAATGATCATAACCAAGGCCTAATTTTAACTGTTCATCTTCTTTCTCAATATCTTCACCAATGGTTTTAAATGTTCTAAAATCGAATGGTGTGTTTTCTACCTTTGCAAATTCCCCTGTAGGAATAAGAAATTGATTTACAGGTAAGGTCGCATCTGCGTGTATTTGTAATTTATGATCTAGGATACTGTTTATGAAATTTCCAGACAAATTAAAATAAGAGTGATTGGTTAAGTTTACAACTGTTTTTTTATCTGTAGTGGCTCTGTAATTAAGTTCTAAGGTATTATCAGATCTTAATATATATGTTACTGTTGTATTCAGGTTTCCAGGAAAGCCTTCTTCCATATCTTTGCTTAAATAATTCAATACTAAAGACACTGAATCGTCGCTGGTTTTCGTTGAGCCTTTCCATATTACTTTATCAAATCCTATAATTCCACCATGCATATTATTGTTGCCATTGTTTTGCTTCAACTTATATTCTACATTCTCAATTTTAAATTTACCATTCGCTATCCGGTTACCATAACGTCCAATAATAGCTCCAAAATAGGGGTTGCTTTCAATATATTTAGCTAAAGAATCATAGCCTAGAACTACATTCTCAATAACCCCATTTTTATCAGGTGTTTTGATAGAAGTTATTATGCCCCCATAAGTTATAATACTTACTTCAAGCTTATGGGGGATTTTTAAAGTGTAACGCTCTACCGCTAAACCGTTTTTTTCGCCATATATATCTTTTTCTATACTAGGTCTTATGCGTGTAATCATTATTTCTTTTCTGAATTATTAACTGAGTTATTGTTTTACATTGAAATGATAAACATATTATAACAACAAATATTAATGATTTTAGAATACTAATTTGTTTGAAAAATATAGGGCATTATTTTTTGAGTGCGCCTATAGCTAATTTCCCTTTTTAAAATCTTCTAAAAATTTAGCTAAACCAATATCCGTTAAAGGGTGCTTAAGCAACCCCGTAATAGAAGATAATGGTCCTGTCATGACATCTGAACCAATTTTAGCACAATTGATAACGTGCATAGTGTTTCTAACTGATGCTGATAAAATTTGTGTTTCAAAACCATAGTTATCGTAAATCTGTCTGATTTCTGCTATAAGTTGTAATCCATCTGTAGAAATATCATCTAAACGCCCTAAAAATGGTGACATATAAGTAGCTCCTGCCTTGGCAGCTAATAAAGCTTGACCTGGAGAAAACACCAAAGTAACATTTGTTTTAATGCCTTTATCTGAAAAATATTTGCAAGCCTTTACACCATCTGCAATCATTGGTAATTTTACCACAATTTGTGGGTGTAAAGCTGCTAATTCTTCGCCCTGTTTAATCATTCCATCATAATCTGTAGCAATTACTTCAGCAGAAACATCACCTTCTACAATCTCACAGATTTTTTTATAATGATTTAAGATATTTTCAGCACCAGTAATACCCTCTTTTGCCATTAATGATGGGTTTGTAGTAACACCATCTAAAACTCCTAATGCTTGTGCTTCTACAATATCATTAAGATTTGCTGTATCAATAAAAAATTTCATATTTCTAGTTTATAATGTTTTTAAATATTCTAATACTTGTTTGCTAACTTTTTCTCCTGTAAAACCAAATTTTTCATCTAGTACATTTGCTGGTGCTGAGTATCCAAAATGATTTAACCCAAAAACTTTTCCAGCATCACCAACTAAACCTTCTAGGTTTACAGGTAATCCGGCTGTTAAACCAAATAAAGGTTTGTTTTTTGGAATCACGCTATCTTGGTAGGCTTTCGGTTGATTTCTAAATACACCTTCTGAAATAACAGAAGCGATATTTACTTTTATGCCTTCTTTTTCCTCAAGAATTTCTGCAGCTGCAACTAAAGTAGCAACTTCTGAACCATTTGCAATTAATACTACATCTGGATTCTCTACTTCTTTCACTAAATACCCGCCTTTTTCAGCTGATAAAGCGTCTTGGTATCTTGATGTCCCTTTTGCTGGCAAATCCTTTATACCTTGTCTAGATAAGATTAAACCTGATGGTGTATCTGTGTTTTCTAAAGCCATTTTCCATGCCACACTTGTTTCTGCAGAATCTGCTGGACGCATGGCTAAGAAACTATTTTTGCCACTATGATTTTTTAGTTTTTCTAATAAACGTATTTGAGCTTCTTGCTCTACTGGTTGGTGCGTTGGTCCATCTTCGCCAACTCTAAAGGCATCATGTGTCCAAACATATATTACTCCTAATTCTTGAATACCACTTAATCGAATGGCTGGTTTCATATAATCTGAAAACACGAAGAAAGTTGCAACTACTGGAATAATTCCGCCATGTAAAGCAATACCATTAGCGATACATGACATGGTTAATTCAGCCACACCAGCTTGTAAGAACGATCCGCTAAAATCACCTTTTTTAAGCGCGTGTGTTTTCTTTAAGAAGCCATCGGTTTTATCACTATTAGATAAATCCGCAGAAGACACGATCATGTTTTCTACATTTTCAGCTAAGTATGCTAAAACATCAGATGAGGATGCCCTTGTGGCTAAACCAGCTTTATGTTCTATAGATTCAAAATCGAGTTTTGGAAGTTCTCCTGATAAGAAGAAATCTAATTTATCAGCAAGAGCTTCATTATCTTTTTTCCAAGCATTAATTTCTGATTTCTTTTCAGCGGCTTGTGCCGTTTTCTTTTGTAATAAATCTTTATAAAAAGTACTTACATCTCCAAAAATATCAAAAGGATTTTCACCGCAAGCTCCTAAATTCAACAACGTCTTTTCATAATCAGCTCCTGTAGCTCCAATAGGCTGGCCGTGCAATTCACAGTAACCTTCAAACATACTACCATCGGCCGCTACACAACCTTTACCCATAATGGTTTTACCAATTATAAGTGTTGGTTTTTCAGTTTCATTGTTGGCATCGGTTAATGCTTGTCTGATTTCATCATGATTATGTGCATCAATGGTAATCACTTTCCAGCGCCATGCTTCATACTTCATCGCCGTATCTTCACTCGTTACCTCATCAGTAGATGTAGATAATTGTATGTCGTTAGAATCAAAGAACATAATAAAATTACTCAATCCTAAATGACCTGCAATTCTACCAGCACCTTGAGAGATTTCTTCTTGCACACCACCATCAGAAATAAAACCATAAATTTTATGATTCATCCAATCTCCAAAACGAGCTTGTAAAAACTTAGCTGCAATAGCAGCTCCAACACCCATAGTATGTCCTTGTCCTAATGGGCCAGATGTATTTTCTATGCCTCTAGTAACATCCACTTCTGGATGTCCTGGAGTTATAGATCCCCATTGTCTGAAATTTGCAACGTCTTCTTTTTCATAGTTACCCAAAAGATAATATTGGGCATACATTAAAGTAGATAAATGACCCGCATCCATATAGAAACGATCTCTAAATGGCCAGGTCATATCTGAAGGGTCATAATTAAAAAATTCTGAATACAGAATGTGCATGAAATCCGCACCTCCCATAGGACCACCTGGGTGTCCCGAATTGGCTTTCTCTACCATAGCTGCAGCTAATGCTCTTATATTATCTGCTGCCTGTTTGTCTATTTTTTTGTTCATATATTATTTTTAAACACTATTAAATTTAACATCTTGACTTACCCACTTTTCTTATTTTTTAATATTAATTACCCTTATAGTATTAAAAGTTATAAGCAATACATTAGAAATAAATAGAATAGAGACTATGATTATTAGAATAGTCATATTGATTTATAGTTATTGATTTTAAAAAATAAAATTTGCATAGGTGAAATTTCATTTTGTTCTATTTCCCCAAAGCCCTTCCATTTCTTCCAAGGTCTTTCCTTTGGTTTCAGGAACATATTTCCAAACAAACCACATAGCCAATAATGACATTATACCGTAAACCCAATATGCAAAACCATGATTAAATTGTTCGGTTAAAACTGAGTTATCGTTCATCATAGGAAAAGTTAAAGAGACTAGATAATTAGAAATCCATTGTGCTGCTACAGCAACCGCCATCGCTTTTCCTCTAATTTTATTAGGAAAAATTTCTGAAAGTAATACCCAAACAACTGGTCCCCAACTCAAAGCAAAACTAGCCACATACAACATCATACATCCTAAAGCTAAATAACCGGTGGCACCTGAAAAGAATACGAATCCTAATGCAAACATGGCTACAGCCATTCCCATAGCGCCAATTACCATCAATGGTTTACGTCCGTATTTATCAACGGTTTTTACAGCTATTATGGTAAACAAGAAGTTTACGATTCCCACGATAATGGTTAACAATAAAGCGCCATCTGTATTGGGGTCTATAGATTTAAAAATTTCAGGCGCATAATATAATACCACATTTATTCCAACAATTTGTTGAAAAACAGAAAGCGCAATACCAATGATTATGATACCCCATCCATAAGACAATAACTTTCCAGAAGTTTCAACAACAGAATTTTCTATTTCAGCTAAAATTTTCTTTCCTTCCGCTTCTCCATTTACTTTTATAAGTACATCTAATGCTTCTTCTGGTTTGTTTTTCAACATTAAAGAACGTGGTGTATCTGGCACAAAGAATAATAGGCTTAAAAATAATCCTGCGGGAATAACTTCTGAGGCAAACATCCATCTCCAACCTACTTCATTCAACCATGCATCAGAACCTCCACCTCTAGAAATAAAATAGTTTACAAAATAAACCACCATAAAACCACCAACTATAGCCAGTTGATTAAAAGATACCAATTTCCCTCTACTATCAGCAGGGGCTATTTCTGCAATATAAAGCGGGGATAACATGGATGCTAATCCAACACCTATACCACCAATAATTCTATAGCATATAAAAATTGTTGAAAACGTATGATCTAAATCGCCAATTGGCTTAATAAACATTTCTGGCATGGCAGAACCTAAAGCTGAAATCAAAAATAATATGGCAGCAAGAACAAGTCCTTTTTTTCTACCTAACTTTTTACTTACAAGTCCGCCAAAAATACCGCCAATTATACATCCAATTAAAGTACTTGCCACTAAAAATCCTTTAAACGCACTTACTGCTCCTTCGGATAATCCTTTAGGGGTGACAAAAAAGCTTTCTAAAGAACCTACCGTTCCAGAAATTACTCCTGTATCATATCCAAACAAGAGTCCGCCAAGTGTTGCAACTAATGTGAGTTTAATTAAGTATTTTGAATTGGTTGATGCTCCCATAGTTATGTATTAGTTACTTTTTTTGAGACCTTTCAGGTTTTTAAAACCTGAAAGGTCTTCCGCTTTATATGTATTGGTTAATTATATTTTCGAATAATTCTTGCTTACCACTTTGTAGTTGAAGTTCACCGTTTTCTTGAGCGATCTTGTACAAGTCTTGCATTGATAATTTACCGTTTTCAAAATCTTTCCCTTTGCCTGAATCAAAAGAAGAATAACGTGCTGTTCTTAATTTTTCATAAGGTGATGAAGTGATGATTTTATCAGCAATTAATAATGCTCTTGCAAATGTATCAGCTCCACCAATATGTGCATGAAATACATCATCCATATCTGTGGAGTTTCTTCTAATTTTAGCGTCAAAATTCACACCACCACCTTGTAAACCACCAGATTTTAAGAAAACTAACATGGCCTCTGTTGTTTCTTGAATATTATTTGGAAACTGATCGGTATCCCATCCATTTTGATAATCGCCTCTATTGGCGTCTAAACTACCTAACATACCTGCTTTTGCAGCTGTTTCTATTTCATGCTGAAACGTGTGCTGTGCTAATGTAGCGTGGTTGACTTCAATATTTATTTTGAAATCTTTGTCCAAACCATATTCCTTTAAGAAACCGATGGCTGTTGCCGTATCAAAATCGTATTGATGTTTGGATGGCTCCATAGGTTTAGGCTCGATAAAGAAGTTTCCTTTAAAGCCTTGTAATCTTGCATAATCTCTACACATGGTTAAAAATTGCCCCATATGGTCCAATTCTCTACCCATATCAGTATTCAGTAAAGACATGTAGCCTTCACGACCACCCCAAAATACATAGTTCTCACCATCTAATGCTATAGTAGCATCCAAAGCCAGTTTTATTTGTCCACCTGCCCTAGCAACCACATTAAAATCTGGGTTGGTAGAAGCACCGTTCATATAGCGTGGATTTGAAAAACAATTAGCTGTTCCCCATAATAATTTAGCTCCAGAAGCGATTTGCTTTTCTTTTAAATAATCTGTAATAGTTGCCAATCTGTTTTCTGATTCTGAAAAAGTTTTGCCTTCTTGAATTAAATCAAAATCGTGAAAACAATAGTATCCGAACCCCATTTTCGTAATGAATTCAAAAGCAGCATCCGCTTTATCTTTAGCTGCCTGAATAGCATTTGATGATTGGTCCCAAGCAAAGTTTTGAGTTCCTGGTCCAAATGGATCGCTCCCTTGTCCACAGAAAGTATGCCAATATGCTACTGAAAACTTAAAATGCTCGCGCATTGTTTTTCCTGCCACTATTTGGTCTGGGTTGTAATATTTGAATGCTAATGGGTTATCTGATTTTTTGCCTTCAAATTTGATCTCCCCGATTCCTTTAAAATATTCTTTGTTTCCTAAAATTGTCATGATTCTTTATTTTTTGTTATTCTTTATTTAATATAAGTTCTAATTCTTTTTTCCAGTTTTTATATGCATCTAAATAAGGCTGCTTATCTTTAAAAGGCATAAAAGTCATAACATGATCGTTATCAATAATAGCCTTTCCAAAAGTCTCAAAATCGCCTTTATGTAAATGGGCTGCTCGTGCTGCACCAATTGCTCCTGTTGTATTGTATATTTCTATTTCTTGTTCTATTAAAGTGGCTACGGTATTTGCAAATATTTCTGAACGGAATAAATTATCGTTTCCTGCTCGAATTACCTTAGGGTTTATTCCATCTGACTTTAAAATTTCTATTCCATATACAAAAGAAAACGCAATCCCTTCTAAAGCAGCTCTACACATATGTCCTTTATGATGGTTATTTAGGTTCATGTTTACAATACGTGTCCCAATTTCCTTGTTGTTTAGCATACGTTCTGCCCCATTTCCGAAAGGAATTAAACAAACACCATCTGAACCTACAGGAATTTCTGAAGCCAAATTATTCATCTCTTCATATGAACTAACTGCCAGATTATTTAATAACCAACGGTATTGAATACCAGCTCCATTTATACATAACAACTTACCTATTCTTGCATCTTCTCCTTTTTTATAGTTTACATGCGCAAAATTGTTTACACGAGCGCTTTCTTTTGCAGATAAACTATCAGTAACTGCATATACAACACCTGATGTTCCTCCTGTTGCTGCAACTTCGCCTGGATTAAATACATTCAAGGACAAAGCGTTATTTGGCTGGTCACCTGCTCTGTAATAAATAGGTGTTCCTGCTGCTATACCACTTTCAGCTTCACCTTTTTCATCGACTAAAGATTGAATACCAAACGTTTCAACTATGTCTGGAACAAGTGCTTTATCTATACCATAGTATTCCAGAAGAAAATCTGCTACACCATCGTTTTTAAAATCCCAGAAGATTCCTTCTGACAACCCAGATATAGTCGTGCTTATTTTGTTTGAAAATTTATAAGCGATATAATCACCTGGCAACATAAACTTATGTATTTGCTTGTATATCTGAGGTTCGTTTTCTTTTACCCATTTCAATTTTGAAGCGGTGAAATTTGCAGGAGAGTTTAATAAACTTGAAGCGCATTTTTCTTCACCAATTTCTTCAAAGGCTTTATGTCCAATTTCTACGGCTCTACTATCACACCAGATAATACTTTTTCTTAATGCCTCTCCTTGTTTATCAACCAAAACAAGACCGTGCATTTGATAAGAAATACCAATTCCTTTAATTTGAGTTCTGCTCAAGTTGTACTTTTTTTTTAATACAGTTATCGCCTTACAAATATGTTCCCACCAATCATTTGGTTTTTGTTCTGCCCATCCATTTTTTTGAGCAAACATGCTCATTTCTTCTTTTGGCTGTTGTACAACGCCCAAACTTTTCCCTGATTCTATTTCCACCAATGCGGCTTTAATAGAAGAACTTCCTATATCTAATCCTAAATAGTACATGATTTATAATGATTCTCTTATTAATAATTTTGTTGGTACATAGCACTGCATTGGTTTATTTTCTATAACAAATTGTGCAGCTTTTGTTCCTAGTTCTTTAAAATCTGTGGAAATCACTGAAATACCCTTATAAATAAATTTTTTCATGGGAGTTTCATTGTATGATAAAAAACCCACATCCACACCTGGTTCGAAATTCTTAATTCGACACTCTTCTAAGAATTGCCCTAAAATTCTGTCACTTACACTTATATAAGCACTGTTTTTTTTAATATTTAAATCTTTTGGATTGGTAATAATTTTATAGTTAAAATTATATGTGTCACAAAAAGTTTTAAAAAAATTAACTGATTCTAGGGGGTGATTCGAGAATGTTGGATACAAAAAATTAATTTCCTTATATTTTCTAAACAAATCAACAGCACTTTTTAATGATTCATAAAAGGATTCTCTAAAATCTTGAAACACAAAATTATTTTCGGGAGAAGCATGAATATCCCAATCGATTAATAATAATTTATCATTATTAATATTAGATAATACTTCAGGAACATCCTTATGATCAAAGGGCATGACAATGTATTTATAATACTTCCCTTTACTATTATTAAGAATAGTTTTAAAATTATCGATATTATAATGATGAAATTGCACATCAGTAATAGTGCTATTTGGTAAGTTATTTATAAATGCATGGTATAAAACTTCTTTATAAGCCTTAAAAGTGTCCAATACCAGAAGGATTTTCTTTGTATTACTGGCAACATAGTATCCTTTGTTAGGAATAGATTCTATGACACCTTGCTTTTTTAAAATGGAGTAAGCCTTAAAAACCGTATCCTTTGATAAGTTATGTTTTTTACAGACACTATTTACGGATGGTAATGAGTCTCCTATAGTTATCACGTTATTGGCAACAAAGTCATTAATAACATTTACTAATTGCTGATATTTTGGAATATCGCTTTCGTGATTAATATTAAATAAGCTCTTTTCGTTCATTGTTATCTAATCTAATCTGTTCTGTTCTGGTATGTAATAAATTAAATAATTAATTGAATCAGTTTATTAATCAATTTTATTTGCTTGACAAAAGTATTGTAAACTAAAAGATGAGGCTATTAAAAATGGAGCAAACACTATTAAAAATGAAGCAAGTTCTAACTTATGAAATCTAGCTTGCTAAAAGACTTATTTAGAATAACCGTATCGTCTACTTGAAGCCATTTTTCCAAAATAGTGGCATACACAGATCTAAAGTCTACAGAATGAATAATATCTCCATTAGCATCCAAATTAGCTAGATCAGGTAATTCATTATAAAACCCTTTTGATTTAAGATTTTCACCAATAATAAATACGTTATTAGCCGCTCCATGATCTGTTCCTCCAGCCGCGTTTTGTTGCACGCGTCTACCAAATTCAGAAAAGGTTAAAATAAGTGTATCCTTAAACGTATCGTTTTGTTTTAACTCATTTACAAATACTTCCATAGATTCACTATAAGTACTTAATAAACGTTTTTGTCTATCAGCTTGATTTGCATGCGTATCAAAACCACCCATAGATACATAATACACTTTGCTTTCTATGTTTGAATTTATAAATTCTGCCGTTGTTTTTAACTGTTTTCCAAATGGGTTATTAGGATATTCTTGTTTACTTTTATACGTTTTAGAAGTTTCATAAATATATTTTGCTGATGATTTTGCTTCAATCATCGTTTTATATAAATATCCCAAATTATGTTCACTTAAATGCTGGTCACTTTGGTGATTTAGTACTTTTTTGAAATATGGTGTTTGTGTATTTCCAAAGAGTATTCTGGGGTTTTTAGTAGCAATTCCATTCATGGTATTACCTTTCATAATTAAAGATAGACTATCGTCTATTTCTATTCCTGAATAGGGCATTTTGCCATAACTATCTATATAACGCCCTAACCATCCTGTATCTATATATTCATTCGCACCACTGGCAGTTTGCCAAATATCTGTAGATCTAAAATGTGACCTATTAGGATTTGGATAACCAACATTATTAATAATTGATAAATATCCTTGATCGTAAAGATTTTTTAAAGGTGCTAAATTTTTATTAAAACCAAGGTCGTCCGTTACTTTTATAAGATCATTTTTTGGAATAGAGATCCCAGGTCTGTTGTTATAATAAATGTCATTAGTAAAAGGAACAATAGTGTTCAACCCATCATTACCACCGGATAATTGAACGATAACCAATTTTTTGTTTCCTAAAGAAGCTTTGGCAACCTGTTCAAAAGCCTTTACAAAATTTGGCACAAAAAACAAACTACTTGCTAATGTGCTTTGCTTTAAAAACTTTCTTCTTTTCATCTGCTTAGATTTAACATAGTTGATATTCAGGGATAGACATTAACTGAATGCAATAATCTTTATTTGACTTAACTTTTAAATTAGATATTAAATCTTTTGTATCCTTATCTATTTTCGGGATAACAATCATATCTCTTAATTCATCTGACTTTAAATGCCCATATTCTTTTTCAAATTGCTCCCATTTTTGAGTTACATTTAAAAATTTCTTTCTATTTTTTTCTTTTTTATAATAAGCTTCAAAAGAATCTTCAAAAGCCCCTTTTTCTTCTAAATTAATGATAGCGTTGTTCAATAATAAAGACGGTAATTTCATTCTAAACATTAAAGTATTAGAATCAATCCAACTTTTATCACCCTTCCAGCCAGAAACATTATCGGGATATAGCAAAACTTGTCCCATCATTTTTTGTAAATAATGAAGCTGCCTTTTTTTATTAAAAGTTACAGGAACAACTCTATGAATACCAACTAATAATTCTATTGGTGATTTTATTTTAGCGCCAATATTTTCTTCGTTATAAAACCAATCTGAAGTAAATATATATTGCATTAAATTTTCAATGTTATAATCATTGTAAAATAGCGTTGTGATTTCCTCAAGTCTACCCTTATCAACATTAGGATTAACAAAATATTTATAAACTTTAGTACAAATGAATTTTGCACATTGTTTTTGTTCTAGAATGATATCTATAATATCATCTCCATTAAAGTGACCTGTATTTCCGAAAAACGTCTTCTCCTCATAATCATGTTTTTGTTTTCGCAAGAAAAAATCGCCATTGTTTTTAAACGACCACCCCGTAAAGGCTCTTGCTGACTCTTTAATATCGTTTTCTGTATAATTTCCAACCCCTAAAGTAAATAGTTCCATCAATTCTCTAGCAAAATTCTCGTTTGGGCTTTCCTTAACATTTTGTCTATTATTAAGATATTTACTCATAGATGCCTCTTTTGCAATAGCCTTCACAAAATTTCTAAAATCACCTAAAGCATGTCTTCTTAATGTGTTATTATAATGTTGAATATGAAAAATATTATTATCTCTACAAACAAATGTATTTGCCCAAAATAAAGTCATTTTCTCACGTAATATACAAGTTGGCTCACACAATCTATCAATCCAAGCATGATTTAAGTCTCTTACTTTTTGTTGGCCTTTTTGTCTCAGCTTTTGAAAAGCAGGCTCACCTATCTCTTTCTTTAACACTTTTGGATTTTTGTTTTTTATAGGATTAAGTTCTGAAAGATCAAGTTGCAATAAATTAACATCTTTGGACTTGGAAAATATGTTAGCAATAATGTTTGATTTAGAATCTGATTTAAGGTAATCTAATTCACTATTGCCAATACCAAACCCTGCTCTCCAATATAAATGTTGTATATATCTTTGTTTCATTTGTAATTATTATAATATTATGACTCTAAATATTTTAAAAAGTTTAATTATGCTCTTTTTCTTGAGAATTTAAATTAACAATATTTTAGACCTAAGTTTTCTAATACTATTGAGTTTACTATTCTTAAAACAGTTATGAAATATAAACATAGTAATTAAAAGTGCTATTTGAGGCAAAATATTATTATTGCCTCAAATATTACATACTTTGCCTCAAATACAACATTTAACAAAAATGACGAGGTTTAACTTTGTTTTCAACAATTCTTTTAATAATCAAAAGTTTATTTAAAAAAAATATTATGAAATTATTCATTCTTGGGATTATCTCTTTGTTGAACTTCGGAACCTTATTTTCACAAAATAATATTAAAGAAAACCTCAACATTTTATTTATAGCTATAGATGACCTAAAACCAACACTTGGCAGCTATGGGGATTCTTTTGCAATAACTCCAAACATTGATGCTATTGCCAAAACCGGAACTACTTTTTTAAATAATCATACGCAACAAGCGGTTTGCGGCCCTTCTAGAGCTAGTTTGCTCACTGGAAAACGACCAGATTACACAAAGGTTTGGGATTTAAAAACTAAGATGAGGGACATAAATCCAGATATTTTATCCATTCCGCAATACTTTAAAGAGAATGGATATGAAACAATTGGTTTAGGAAAAATTTACGATCCTAGATGCGTAGATAAAGATAAGGACAAACCATCTTGGAGTGTTCCTTTTATTAGTGAAGGTAGTTTTAAATATCCCGATGGTTATAATCCACCAGCATTAGGATTTTATCAAAGTAAAGAGGTTACTGGTAAAATAAATGAGTTGAAAAATAAAGCCAAAAAGAATGGTGAAAAAGATTTAAACAAATACGTTAGAGATCATTATAAACCGCCTTATGAAATTGGTGATGTGCCAGACGGAGCATATGTAGACGGTGCCATTGCTAATACAAGTATTGAGTTGTTAGATAAAATGGATACCGGTAAACCATTCTTTTTAGCAGTTGGTTTTAAACGTCCCCATTTACCATTTGTAGCTCCAAGAAAATATTGGGATATGTATGATGATAGCAAGGTGCAAATAGCAGCGTATCAAAAGAAATCTAAAAACGCTGTAGATATTGCTTATCATAACTCTGGTGAAATGAGAAGTTATAAGACACCAGATATTTCATACACCATCAACAGTGATAATTTATTAGCACTAGATACAGATTTACAGAAAAAATTAATTCATGGGTACTATGCTGCTACTAGTTATATTGATGCTCAGGTTGGGAAAATTATTGAAAAATTAAAACAAAAAGGCCTAGATAAAAATACAATCATCGTTATTTGGGGTGATCATGGATGGCATTTAGGCGATCATAGCTTATGGAACAAGCATTCCAATTTTGAGCAAGCTACTCGATCTCCAATGATTATTTATGACCCAAGAGTAAATAAAGGAAATAAAGTTGAGATGCCTACAGAGTTTGTAGATTTATTTCCAACATTATGTGATATGGTAGGTTTAGAAATGCCAAAAAAATTAGACGGAATTAGTTTAAAAGCTCAAGTAGAAGGGCAAAATAATTCTTCAAAACTATATGCGGTAAGCCAATACCCTAGAGGGAACAGAATGGGATATAGTTTTAGAACCAAGAATCAGAGATATACAGTTTGGGTAAATAATAAAAAAAGTACAGAACCAATTTATGTTGAAGATATTATTGGAGAAGAACTATATGATTATAGAAAAGACCCTAATGAAACAGATAACAAGATTAATCAACCAGATTATCAGCAAATGAAATCAGCATTTCAAACATTAGCGACTCGTTATTTTAAATCTCAAATTGTTGTAATTCCCTTTGTCAAAAAGTCGGTTGATAAAGTTTCTATAGCACAAAACAAATATGCAGAAACAAGAGCAAATGCTATTTCAGACTTTATAGTTTCAAAAATGAGGTTATCTTCTTCAAAAGCGACGTTTCTAAATAAAATACTTTACGAAAAATATGCTTTAAATGCTGAAAAGGTAAACGGTAAAAATCTTTCTCAAGCAGAAAAACAAGTGGTTTATAAATCTACATATTCAATAGCAAGAAAGAAACTTTTAGAACAGTTTACTAGCGATGAAGTAAGTGAAATAAGTAAACTAGAACTAGAAAAGCAAAAAGCTTTAAGAAATAATTAATACTATTTCATTTATCAATGACATCAATTAAAAATTTATTTAGGGTCCTTATACTCTTTGGAGTAACTAGTGTTAATGCACAAGTTAATATTGAAGATAATGAAACGGGATTGTTAGTTGGAGCCACACTCAATTATCATGAATTAAAAACAATAAAGAAAGATTTGTTTTTAAAAGATTTTAAATATTTAACCCCTGCCAATTCAGCCAAACAATCCAAGGTACATCCTAGACCAAATGTTTGGGATTGGGAACTAATAGAAGAGTTTATTTCCTTTTCTAAAAAACATAATCTACAAGTTCGTTTACATGGTCCTATAAGTCCTCAAGCATCTAGATGGGCAAAAGAAGATCATCGCACAAAAGAAGAATTAGCTATTAATTTAAATGAGTTTGCAACAGCTTTTGCAAAGAAATTTAATAAAGAACCCAATGTAAAATGGATGGATGTTGTAAACGAGACCATATTGCCAAAAGGTGATTGGTTTGGTCCTAAAGAAGGTACACACCAATGGGAAAACCCTTGGTTAAAAATGGGTTTAGACGAAAACGGTTATCCTCTTTATATTTTAAAAGCCTTTGAAATTGCTACAAAGCACGCTACTAACATTAAATTAGTGTATAATCAAAATGCCGGAATGCAATCAGTAATGTGGGACAAATTAAAGAAAACCATATTGTATTTAAGGTCTAAAGGCTATCGTGTTGATGGCATTGGATGGCAAGCACATATTCTTTTAAGTCCGACAACAAAAGCATTAGCGGAGGATACAGATGAAGAGTTAAAAAAGCTATCCGAATTAATAGATTGGGCGCATCAAAACAATTTAGAATTTCATGTTACTGAACTCGATTATTTTATTAAAGATATAAGCAAACTAACCGAAGGCTTAAAAAAACAAGCGGAGTGTTATCAAAAATTAATCAACGTTTTACAAGAGAAAACAAAAACAGGTGTTGTAACACTTAATCTTTGGGATATGGGAGTTCGCACTAAAAAAGGAAAAGAAGGAGCTTTTCAATCAATTTACGATTCTAAATTTCAACCAACACCAGCTTATAACGTCATTAAAAAAGCTTTAAACCAATAATTCACACAAATCAATTAGAATGATAAAAAACTTTATTTCAAAAAGTATATTATTAAGTATCTCTCTATTCATGTTCATTTCTTGTGCACAAAATTCAAGTAAAAATAAGTCAGGTTTAAGTCCTTTATATTTAGACCCATCAAAACCTATAGAAAAAAGAATAGACGATTTAATGAGTAGGATGACTTTAGAAGATAGGGTGTATCAAATGAATCAATTTGTTGGATTAGATCATATGAAAAATGGAAACCCCGACGATGATAAAGAAAATAATGATGCCCAGGGGTTTTATAAAACACTCTCTATCAATGAAGTTTCAAAAATGTGTAAAGAAGGAAAAATAGGCTCTTTTTTACATGTATTAACTGCTAAAGAAGCTAACTTATTACAAGAACTCGCACTAAAGTCACCATTAAAGATTCCTGTATTAATTGGTATTGATGCCATACATGGCAATGCCTTAGTATCAGGTGCGACCGTTTACCCTTCTCCAATAACATTAGCATCTACATGGAATGAGGATTTTTTATATACCATAGGAAAACAAACGGCTAAAGAAATGCGAGCTACAGGAAGCCATTGGACATTTACGCCAAATATTGATATTTTAAGAGATCCTCGTTGGGGGCGAGTTGGGGAAACCTTAGGTGAAGACCCATTTTTGGTGGGCAATATGGGGGCTGCGATGATTAATGGATTTCAGCAAGATGATTTTACAGGAACAGAAAAAGTAATTGCCTGTGCTAAACACATGATTGCTGGTGGCGAATCAATTAATGGTTTAAATGCTGCACCAGCAGATATATCTATTCGTACGTTAAGAGAAGTGCATTTACCACCATACAAAAAAGCTATTGATGCCGGTTTGTATTCCATTATGGCAGCACATAATGAGATAAACGGTGTTCCATCTCATATGAGTAAATGGTTAATGACTGACGTTTTAAGAAACGAATGGGATTTCAAAGGGTTTTATGTGAGTGATTGGTTAGATATTGAGCGTATTGATAAATTACATCATGTTGCAACAGATATGAAAGAAGCCTCTTATTTATCGGTTGATGCCGGTATGGATATGCACATGCATGGACCTGAATTCACAGATGCTATTATCGCTTCCGTAAAGGAAGGTAAACTTGATGAAAGTCGTGTAAATGATGCTTGTAAAAAAATATTAACTGCAAAATTTAGATTGGGATTATTTGAAAACCGCTTTGTAGATCTAGAAAAGGTTGATGAATCACTTTTTACAGAGAAGCATAAAGCGGCTGCCTTAGAATCAGCTAGAAAAGGTATTGTATTACTTAAAAATGATGGAATACTACCTTTAAAAGAATCAACTTCAAAAAAGAAGATTTTGGTTACAGGACCAAATGCGAATAATCAAACAATTTTAGGAGATTGGCATGCAGTACAACCAGACGAAAACGTAATCACTATTTACGAAGGCATTAAAACTATAGGTGAAACAAAAGGGTATTCTGTAAACTTTTTTGATTCTGGTGAAAGTATAAGACAAATAGAGGATTCAAAAATTATGGAAGCAGCTCAAAAAGCTAAAGAAGCAGATTATGCTATTGTAGTGGTTGGAGACAATTCTATGCGTTATAAATGGAAAGATAAAACTGCAGGTGAAAATTCAGGTAGAGCTAGTTTAAATTTAGCCGGAAAACAATTAGAATTAATTCAAGCAATTGAAAAAACAGGCACACCAGTAATCATTGTTTTAGTAAATGGAAAACCAATTTCAGAACCTTGGTTACAAGAAAATATTCCTGCAATTATAGAGTCTTGGGAACCTGGTAATATGGGAGGTCAAGCCGTTGCTGAAATTTTATTTGGAGATATTAATCCAAGCGGAAAATTACCATTAACTGTAGCAAGAAGTGTTGGACAGTTACGAATGGTTTACAACCACAAACCATCCGCTTATTTTCATAAATATGCCGATGAAAGAAATACGCCTTTATACCCATTTGGATTTGGTTTAAGCTATACAAAATATACCTATAGCGTACCAAAATTATCAAGTATGACATTCAAACAAGATGAAGATATAATAGTTTCGGTTGATATAACTAATATTGGAAAAATGGATGGAGAGGAAATTGTGCAATTGTATATCAGAGACAATGTCAGTAGCGCTACAAGACCGGTAAAAGAGCTTAAAGGGTATCAACGCGTTGGATTAAAAGCTGGGGAAACAAAAACAGTAAGATTTAATTTAAATGCAGAAAGTTTGGCGTTTTATGATATAAATATGAAATACTGTGTAGAACCAGGAGACTTTTCTATAATGACTGGTTCATCTTCAGAAATAAAAGATTTAAAATTAACCAGTTTAATGGTTACAAATAGAATTGATTTATAATATGATATACTATAAACTATTATTTATAGGCTGCTTTTTATTTTTCTTCAGTTGTAAGTCAACAAAAGAGAATAACACCTCTATTTCACAAAAAAAGAATGTACTATTCATAATGATGGACGATTTGCGCCCAGAATTAAGTGTTTATGGACAAAATCAAATAATTAGCCCCAATATAGACGCTTTAGCTAAATCAGGAGTCACTTTTGATAGAGCCTATTGTAATGTACCTGTTTGTGGAGCATCTAGGGCCAGTATCTTAACAGGAATAAGACCGTCAGTAAATCGTTTTTTAAAATATAATGCGAGTATTAAAAAGGAAACTCCTAATATTCTAACATTAGTAAAACATTTCAAGAATAAAGGCTATACCACGGTTAGTAATAATAAAATAACGCATTTAAAAGGAGATATTGAAGAATGGGATGATGAATGGTATCCGTATGTGAAAGGTTGGCGTGATTATCAATCTGATGAGAATATCAGTTTAGAAAAAAATGGTCAACATGGTGATGCTTATGAAAGTCCAGATGTTGAAGACGATGCTTATTACGATGGAAAAACAGCAAACAAATCAATTTCAGACTTAAAAAGATTAAAAGCTGAAGGGAAACCATTTTTTCTGGCTGTTGGTTTTGTAAAACCTCACTTACCATTTAATGCTCCTAAAAAATATTGGGATTTATACAAAGAATCTGAAATAACATTACCAGAAAACAGGTATTTCTCTAAGAGTGCACCAGAAATAGCTGACCATACTTGGGGAGAATTACGTTATTATAAAGACATTCCTAAAAAAGGACAAGTATCTGATGATGTAGCAAAAAAGCTTATACATGGATACTATGCTTCTGTAAGTTATGTAGATGCTCAAGTAGGCAAAGTGGTGAATACTCTTGAAGATCTAGGGTTAAGAAAGAATACAGTTATTGTTTTAGTTGGCGATCATGGCTGGAGCCTGATGGAACATGGGCTATGGGTGAAACACAGTAATTTTGAAGTCGCGCTTCAAGTGCCATTAATAATTAGTGCGTCAAATGTTCCTAAAAACAAGCATACAAACTCAATTGCTGAATCGGTGGATTTATATCCAACTTTATGTGAATTGGCAAACATTCCTAGTCCAACCCATTTAGATGGCGAATCTTTGGTTGAAGCTTTGCAAACACCTTCAAAAGTATTTAAAAACACAGCCATGGCTCGTTGGCAAAAAGGTGAAACCTTAATTGCTGATAATTTCTTTTATACAGAATGGCAAAGAAATGATAAAACAATAGCCAGAATGCTCTACGATCATAATAACGATTCAGACGAAAACATAAATTTGGCAATTGAAGCATCCTACAGTAAAACAGTAGATAGTTTGAGTACAATTTTAAATAACAGAATAAGGAAATAATAGTATGAATTTTAGAATATTAACAACTTTAAGTGTTTTAACTTTTTGTCTAGGTTTTTTTACATCTTGTAAAACAGGTAAGTCAAAAGACCTTGTTTCAGAAAAAATGGAACCTACCGTAAGGCCAAATATCATTTACATCATGGCTGATGACTTAACAACTCAGGCTATAAGTGCCTATGGCGGGATTTATAAAGATATTGCACCAACGCCTAATATTGATAAAATTGCAAAGGAAGGCATGTTATTTCAAGATGTTTTAGTAACTAATGCTATTTGCGGACCAAGTAGAGCGGCTATATTAACAGGTAATTATAGTAACTTAAATGGGTACTACAAAAACGAAAGTGGAGGGAAGTTTAATTCAGAGCAGTGGACGTTTCCCCAAGAATTTAAAAAACAAGGGTATAAAACAAGTTTGTTCGGAAAGTGGCATTTAGGAACAGAACCTGTAGGTTTTAATACCTTTAAGTATCATAATTCAGCAGGACAACAAGGCCATTATTGGAACCCTGTTTTTAATCATAATGGAACCGATGTTAAAGAAAAAGGCTATTCTACTAATTTAAGTACAGATTTTGCCTTGACATGGTTAGATTCTACAAAAACTTCTGACAAACCATTTTTAATGGTCTTACAATACAAAGCGCCACATAGACCATGGGAACCAGACACAAAGTATGAAACTTTATGGGA